>Ga0325400_1003810_pt1 | contig 13784 bp, 13 predicted proteins | sample PopdelMetagenome_2_FD_205662 | JGI IMG/M metagenome (GOLD analysis project Ga0325400, IMG submission 205662) | Populus deltoides microbial communities from Bellville, Georgia, United States - Xylem-PdKOR-R1 | ecosystem: Host-associated > Plants > Phyllosphere > Stem > Wood/Secondary xylem... | reverse complement strand
ACCGCACCGCCATCGTGGAGACGTACCTGAAGGACCGTCCGACCGCGGAGGTCGCGCAGGAACTGGGGGTTCCGGTCGGTACCGTCCGCAGTCGGGTGTTCTACGGGTTGAAGGCCCTGCGGGTGGCGATGGACGAGATGGGGGTGGAACCGTGAGCGGGGAGCGTTCGCACCGGGAGTTCCGGGAACTGCTCGGCGCGCGTCTCGTCGGTGACCTGTCGCCGGAGGAGGCCGTGGCGTTGCAGGCCCACCTCGACGGGTGCCCCGCGTGCCGGGCCGAACTCGAGGATCTCGAACCGGTTCTCGAGGACCTGCAGCTCGTCGACGTCGACCGTCTACCGGGTCCGCCGCCTCCGCCGCGGGACCTCGGGGACCGCGTGCTCGCCGCCGTCCGCGCCGAGGCCGAACTCCGCGATCTCGACCTGGCCCGCGAACGCCGGCGGCGTCGGCTGCGGGGGATCGCGATCCCGCTGGCGGCGGCCGCCGTCGCCGCGGTGCTGGCCGGGACCATCGCCTACCGGGTCGCCCTCCCGCAGGAGACCCCGCCGACGGTCGCCGTCGAGGAACTGCAGCCGACGGCTCTGGTCGACTCGGTGCGGGCCACCGGCCCGGCGGTCGTCGTCCCGCACACGTGGGGGATCGAGGTGTCGTTCGAGGGGGCGGGGTTCGACGCGGGGGAGGTGTACCGCACCCAGTTCCGCACCGACGACGGCCGCGTGCTGCCCGGTGGGGAGTTCCTCGGTGTGGGGGCCGGGGAACTGGTGTGCGACATGCAGGCCGCCGTGCTGCGCGAGCACGCCCTGGTCTTCGAGGTCCTCGACGACCAGGGCCGTGCCGTGCTGGAACTCGACCTGCCGGAACGGGCTTAGAGCAGCGCGCGGGCCTTGTCGAGCTCGGTGCGGAAGTCTTTGCGCAGCACGTCCTTTGTCGCGTCGTCGGCGAACGACGCCTCGACGCCTGCGAGGCACACCTGCTCCACGACGTCGGGGCCGAACCCGAAACCGGAGGTCAGGTGCTCGAACTCCTCGGCGAGGCTGGTGTCGAAGAACACCTCGTCGTCGGTGGACAGGTTCACCGACAACCCGGCCTCGATCATCCGGGCCACGGGGTGCTGGGAGTCCAACGCCCAGCCGGACAGGAGGTGCGCCGACTTCGGGGTGCAGTCGAAGTGCACCCCCGCCGCGCGAGCCGCCTCGACGACGCCGGGGTCGTCCATGAGGTGGTACCCGTGGTCGATGCGGCCCAGGCCGAGCACCTCGACGGCCTCCATCACCGACGCCGCGGTGGAGGTGCCGATCTCGCCCACGTGCGCGGTGGCCTTCAACCCCGCCTCGTGGGCACGCTCGTACACGGGCAGCCAGTGCGTGGGGCTCTCGTACCCGTCGGCCGCGAGGTAGTCCTGGCCGATCCCGACGACCTTCGGGTGGGGGTTCGCGAGCACGACGTCCAGCATCGCGTGCGCGGCCGTCAGGTCCTGCGACCGGTCGATCGCGGGGACGATGCCGAAACCGACGCCGAACTCCTCCTGCGCCCGGGTCAGGCCCGAGACCATGCCGGCGAGGAGTTCGGGCCACGCGATCCCCAGCGGGGCGAAGCTGTCGGGGTTGACGTAGTACTCGCGGTAGCGCAGGTTCGAGCCCTCACGGCAGGCCTTGACCCCCTCGTAGGCGACGACCGCGACGTCCTCGCCCGAGCGGAACACGGCGTGGGAGGCGTCGAAGAGTTCGAGGAAGTCCTCCAACCCCGTGTACCGGGCCAGTTCCTTCGGGTCCTGGCTGCGCAACGGCACACCACGTTCGCGCGCCCACCCGATGAGCCGCTCCGGGCGGATGGTCGAGGTGAAGTGGCAGTGCAGTTCCGTGGTCGGAACGGCCTCCAGGAACTCCTTCACGCGGACAACCAGGCATCCACGGCTGCAACCTGGGTGGACACGAGGTCGCGGGGCGCGGCGGAACCCTCCAGCGAGGCCTTGGCGACGTCGGCCAGCTGTTCGTCGGACAATTTCAAGGCGGTGCGGGCGGTCTCGTACTCCTCCAGCAGCCCGGGGCCGAAGAGCAGCGGGTCGTCACCGTTGATGGAGCAGCGGACGCCGGCTTCGAGCAGCGCGGGCAGCGGGTGCTGCCCGATCTCGGGGACCACCCACAACGCGACGTTCGAGGTGGGGCACACGTCCAGCACGATCTGCTCGTCGGCCAACCGCTTGACGAGTTCGGGGTCCTCGACGGCGCGCACGCCGTGCTGGATGCGCTCGGCGCCGAGCTTGTCGAGCGCGTCGATGATCGACTCCGGCCCGAGCAGTTCACCGGCGTGCGGGGTCGACTTCAACCCGGCCTCGCGGGCGATGGCGAACGCCTTCTCGAAGGGGGCCGGCGGCCACAGCGCCTCGTCGGCGGCCAGGCCGAAGGACACGACCCCGCGGCCGACGTACTCCGAGGCCAGCACGGCGAGTTTCTCCGACTCCAGGGGCGGCAGGTTCCGGATGCCGACCATCATCATCCCGAAACCGATCCCGAGGCGGGCGGCCTCGGCCTGCCCGGTCGCGAGCATGAACTCGGTGACCTCCTGCGGGGTCCCGAACTGCGGGACGTAGAACATCGGGTTGGCCTGGGCCTCGATCCAGACCGCGCCGGAGGCCGCGGCGTCCTGGACGACCTCGCGGATCACGCGGGCCAGGTGCTCACGGGTGCGGACGAAGGCGACGGCGCCGTCGTACATCTCGACGAAGTTCGGGAAACTCGTGAAACCCCGGACCGGGGGAGCGACCTCGCCCGCCTCCTTGGCGAACTCCTCCAGCGTCTCCGGACGCATGGCGCCCTCGAGGTGGATGTGCAGGTGGGCCTTGGGCAGCGCGAGCAGATCACGCATGGAGTTTCTCCTCGTGGGGGTGTTTCAGAGTTAGGGTGACCGGATGAACGAGCGGGAACGACTGCTGCACCTGGTGGCCGAGCACGTCCTGGCCCACGGTGTCACATCGTTGACGCTGCGGGGAGTGGCCCGCGCGGTGGAGTCGAACAACCGCATGCTGCTGTACTACTTCGGCAGCAAGGAGCAACTCATCGGCGAGGCCCTGCAGACCGTCGGTCGGGACATGTTCCCGAGTTTCGAGAACGCCTGGACCGCCCTCGAGCACGGATCCGGAGAACTGCGCGACGACCTCCAGGACGTCTGGACGCGCATCGCCGACCCCGACAACCTGCCGTTCCTGCGGCTGTTCTTCGAGGTCTTCGGTCAGGCTTCCCAGACGAGCACCCAGGCCGGGTACGCCGAGCTCATGGGGGACATCGCCTCCTGGCACCGCCCGGCCGTGGCCCGGTTCGTGTGCGAGGGCATGGTGACGGAGGTGGCCGAGGCGCGCGCGACCGAGCTCATCGCCCTGTGGCGCGGGCTGCAGATGACCCTGCTGATGACCACGGATCACGGTGCGGTGGAACGCGTGCAGGCGCAGGCGCTGGACGCGTTCTGCGCCCGCGGCGTCCTTCACGCGACCGGGACGTAGCGCGCGCCGGGGTGGTCCTTGGTGAGCCGGGGCGAGTCCGCGCCGAGGCGCTGCCGCAGGGTTCCCGTCTCCTCGGCGGGGTCCATCGGGAGCCGTCCGCGGCGACGCAGTTCGGGCACCACGAGGTCGCAGAAGAGTTCGTGGTCGCCGGGGGAGAAGATCGCCTCGAGCAGGAAACCGTCGACGTCGGTGACGTCCATGATCTCCTCGAGCTGGTCGGCCACCTCGATCGGGTCGCCGACGACGGTGAACCCGCGGGTGCCGCGGCCGCGGAGTTCGTCGAGGACCTCGCGCACCAGTGGCCACGATCCGTCGGCCCGCTTGAAGCGCTCGATGTTGCTCTGCCCCATCTGCCCGATCCGGGTGTCCCCGCTGGGGTTGTCGTAGATCTGCGACAGCGGCAGGTCGGGGTCCAGCACCGACAGGTCGACCCCGGTGTTGCCCGCGTAGATCGCGGCGGCGACCTCGTCGGTCTGCAGGTTCTCGAACTCGGCACGGCGGGCCACCGCCTCGTCGTGGGTGGCTCCCACGGTCACGGTCGCACCGACCAGGACCTTGACCGAGCGGGGGTCGCGACCGTTCGCCGCGGCCCGGGCGCGGATGTCGGCGACGTTCGCCGCTGCGTGCGGCAACGTCGTGCCCTGCAGGAAGACGCACTCGGCCTGGCCGGCGGCGAACTCACGGCCGGCGTTCGACGTCCCGGCCTGGAACAGCACGGGGGTGCGCTGCGGGGAAGGGACGACGGTGAAGAACCCCGAGGACCGGAAGTGCTTGCCGACGTGCTCGACGCGGTGGAGTTTGTCCCGGTCGGCGAACACCCCGGACTCCTTGTCCTGCACGAGGGCCTCGTCCTCCCAGCAGCCCTCCCACAACTGCAGGCACAGGTCGACGTACTCCTGGGCGATCTCGTACCGGGTGTCGTGCTGCGTCATCTCGGTGTGCCCGAACAATCCCGCGATGGTGTCCTGGGAGGCGCCGGTCACGACGTTCCAGCCGATGCGGCCGTTCGTCAGGTGGTCGAGGGTGGCGAAACGACGGGCCATCGCCACCGGGTGGTCGACGCCGGTGGAACTGGTGACCACGAAACCCAGTCGGGAGGTGTGGTGGGCCAGGGTCGCGATGAGCAGCATCGGGTCGATGCCCGTGAAGTTCAGTCCGCCGCGGGTGACCGCGTGGGGGAGTTCGCCGTTCATCGTCGGGTAGCCGTAGCCGTCGGCGAAGAACAGGAAGTCGAAACCCGCGGCCTCCAGCAACTGGGCCACGTCGATCCAGTGCTGCTGCTCGCGGTGGTGGACCGAGTCGCTGTACGGGTGGTGCCAGGACAACGTCCCGCCGACCTGGGGTGCGGCCACCTCGAAAACCCCGAGGTGCATCCTGCGCTTCGCTTCTTCCGACACCACTTCTCCAGCCCGAACAGACACGACGTGAACCAACTGGTTCACATGAGACCACAGCGTTGTTTCGTGCATGTAAAGGCCGGTCCACCCCTTGTGCGGAGCCCGGGATGACACCACGGGGGAGCCGACGCGGAGGCGAGGTGTGGCTCTTCGTGGCCCATCCGTGACCGCATCGTGATCGGCGTTCACCCGCTGGCTCGTTCACAGCAGCTCGTAACACGGATGTCACACGATCGGGCGCCACGTAACACCCCGTTCACACGTCTGTGACGCCCCCGCAGCGCACGGGTGCTGTAGTACCGAATCGCAGCACACACCGATGTCCGCGCCACGGGGCGCGCCCGGTCCCGTCCTCCCAGCCAACGCCTCCAGTCACCGGACAGCCACGGCACTCACCTCCACGGAGCAGCGCATGAACCAGAACCGTCTCTTCCAGCGCCGTACCTTCCTGCGCGGCACGGGCCTCGGCCTCATGGGGGTGGCCGGCATGAGCGCCCTCGCCGCCTGCGGTGGCGACGACGCCGGCTCGAGCACGGGCGGCAGCTCCAGTGGTTCCGACGGCTTCGGCGAGCTGACCATCCAGCTGTCCTGGATCAAGAACATCGAGTTCGCCGGTGAGTACTTCGCCGACTCCAAGGGCTACTTCACCGACGCCGGCTTCTCCAAGGTCAACCTGCTCGCCGGCGGTTCGGCCGGCACCGCCGCCGAGGCCATGGTCCTGTCCCGCAAGGCGACCGTGGGCCTGTCCGCCCCGACGCTGACCGCGCCCGCGATCGTGAACGAGGACGCGCCGCTGAAGATCATCGGCTCGACCTTCCAGAAGAACCCGTTCTGCCTGGTCTCGATGGAGCAGGGCAACCCCGTCCGCACCCTCGCCGACCTCGCCGGCAAGAAGATCGGTGTCCAGACCGGCGGCAACGAGACCATCTTCGACGGGTTCTGCCAGGCCAACGGCATCGACAAGTCCTCCTTCGAGATCGTCCCGGTGCAGTACGACCCCTCGGTCGTCGTCACCGGCGAGGTCGACGCGTTCATGGCGTACCTGACCAACGAGCCGATCCTGCTGTCGATGCGCGAGATCAACGGCGCTCCGATCGTGCCCGTGACCCTGGGCTTCGCCGACAACGGTCTGCCCGTCGTGGCCGAGACCTTCACCGTGCTGCAGGCGACCATCGACGACAACCGCGACATGCTCAAGGCGTTCCTCAAGGCCGAGCTGCAGGGCTGGAACGACGCCGTCGCCGACCCGGCGGGTTCCGCGGACCTCGCCGTCAACACCTACGGCGTCGACCAGGACCTCGACCTGGAGGAGCAGATCAAGGAGGCCGAGGCGCAGAACACGCTCGTCGTCTCCGACGACACCAAGGCCAACGGTCTGTTCACCATGACCGACGCCCTGATCCAGGAGAACATCGACGCCCTGGCGCTGATGGGCACCGAGATCACCGCCGAGCAGCTGTTCGACCTGAGCATCCTCGAGGACGTCCTGTCCGAGAACCCGGACCTCATCACCGGCTGACCCAGACCACGTAGGGTCCCCCCGTCGCCGTCCTCGAGAAAGGTGCGTCCGTGTCGCACGACATCCCCTCCTTGTCCGTGAAACCGGGAACACCGGGAAGTTTCTCGGCGACCACCGACCCCGCCTCGCATCCCGAGGCGGCGACGGGGTTCAACCTCCAGGGCCTGACCAAGCGCTTCGACCTCGGTCGCAAGAGCGTGCTCGCCCTGGAGCAGACCAACCTCGGGACGCGCAAGAACGCGTTCCTGTCGCTGCTGGGCCCCTCGGGCTGCGGCAAGTCGACGATCCTGCGGATCCTGGCCGGTCTGGAGACCCCGACGGGTGGTCAGGCCCTGGTCAACGGGATGACGACCAAGGAACTGCAGCGCGCCCACGAGCTGGGCATCGCGTTCCAGGACTCCGCGCTGCTGCCGTGGCGCACCGTCGCCCAGAACATCCGGCTGCCCCTGGAGGTCGCCGGGGTCACCCCCGGGAAGGGCCTCATCGACGACCTCATCAACCTCGTCGGGCTCAAGGGGTTCGAGAAGGCCAAACCCGCGCAGCTGTCCGGCGGGATGCGCCAGCGCGTCTCGATCGCGCGCTGTCTCGTGGTGCAGCCCAGCGTGATGCTGCTCGACGAACCCTTCGGCGCGCTCGACGACATGACCCGCCAGCGCCTCAACGTCGAACTCCTGCGGATCTGGACCGAGAAGCCCGCCACGACCCTCATGGTCACCCACGGCATCTCCGAGGCGATCTTCCTGTCCGACGTCGTCGCGGTCATGAGCCCCCGACCCGGCCGCGTGGTCGAGGTCGTCGAGATCGACCTGCCCAGGCCCCGCACGCCCGAGATGATGCGGACGCCGGAGTTCCACGCCTACCACGACCAGCTGTCCGAGATCCTCTTCGGCGGCGGCAAGGCCGCGGCGGAGGACCACTGACGTGAGCGAGATCTACACCACGGGCCGGACGGAGGGGGAGATCGCCGCGGCGGCGCAACCCAAGCGCCGCAGCCTGAACGACCTCCCGAACTGGGCGGGCGGCGTCATCTGCGCCGTCACGGTCCTGATCCTGTGGAGCCTGGTCAGCGTCCTGTTCTTCAGCGACACCGGCATCGTCCCGACCCCGTGGGCGGTCGTCGCGCAGTTCGGTGACACCGGGTTCCAGACCTACTGGAACAACATCTCCATCACGACCTCCTCGGCCGCCCAGGGCTGGCTGTGGGGCAACCTCGTCGCCATCGGCCTCGCGGTCATCGTCCTGCTGCTGCCGCCCCTGGAGGGCGCGGCGAACCAGGTCGCGGTCATCTCCTACTGCATCCCCCTGACGGCGATCGGCCCGATCGTCCTCATCGTCTCGCCCGTGGGGTCGCGCACCACCTCGATCTTCCTGGCCGCGATGAGCGTCATCTTCACCTCGGTCGTCGGCTGCCTGCTGGGTCTGCGGGCCGCGGACCGCACGGCGCTCGACGTGATCGCCGCCTACGGCGGGTCCCGTTGGACGGCCCTGGTCAAGGTCCGGCTCATCGCCGCCCTGCCCAACGTGTTCGCCGCGCTGAAGCTCGCCGCGCCGGCCGCGTTCCTCGGCGCGGTGCTGGGGGAGTACATCGGCGGTGTCGACACCGGCCTGGGCATCATGATCCTGGCCGCGCAGACGAACCTGCAGTACGCCCAGATCTGGGGCCTGGCGCTGTTGTCGGGTGCCGTCGCGGGCCTGGCCTACCTCGTCATCGGGTTGCTGGCCCGGCTCCTGACGCCCTGGTCGTCCACGGGTGAACGAAAGGCAGGCCTGTGATGGCCCCCACCACCCAGTCCACCCCGGTCACCGACGTGCAGGAGACCCGCAGCGGCTCCTCGGTCGCCGGCGCGGTGGCCAAACGCATCGGCATCTCGGTCGCGACCCTGGTCATCTCCAGCGTCGTGCTGGTCATCGCCTGGTACGCCCTGCTGCGGATCTTCGAGATCGACGCGTTCGTCGGCAAACGTCCGCTCGACGTGTACGAGTACCTCTTCGTCGACGAGGACGCGGCGACCAGCCGGTCCGAGATGTGGGCCTCGCTCGCCATCACCCTGACCGACTCGATCACCGGTTTCGTCACCGGCATCGTCGCGGCCATCGCCGTCGCCTCGGCCTTCACGGTCCTGCGGCCGCTGGAGTTCGTGTTCATGCCGCTGGCCATGCTGCTGCGCTCGGTGCCGCTGGTCGCGATGGCGCCGCTGATCGGGATCCTGTTCGGCCGTGGCCTCGGCGGTCAGGCGGCCATCGGCGGGGTCGTCGTGTTCTTCCCCGTCCTGGTGAACGCCGCCGTCGGTCTGCGGTCGGCCTCGCCGCAGGCGATCGACCTGATCCGCGTCAACGGCGGCTCGAAGTGGACGGCGCTGCGCAAGGTGGCCATCCCCACCGCGTTGCCGAACCTGTTCGCCGCGATCCGGATCTCGGTGCCCGGCGCCGTCATCGGCGCGATGCTCTACGAGTGGCTGTTCTCCGGGACCGGGCTCGGCGCGGAGATCTTCCGCGCCAATGCCCAGGTCCAGTACAACAAGCTCTGGGCGATCGTGGTCGTGGTGACGTTCACCTCGATCCTGCTGTACACCGTCGTCAGCATCATCGAGACCCTGGTGCTTGCCAAGTGGGGACCGAACGCCGGACGGCGCTGAGCTCACACCCCGGCTCGTCACACCCCGGCTCGTCACACCCCGACGGACCCGAAACCCTCGGGCAGTGAGAACGGGCAGTACGGCGACATCTGGGGTTCGATCCGGTCCTGCGCCCGCGCCAATGCCTCGGCCGCCGGGACGTGGCTGTAGAGGATCGCGTCCCGCGCCTCGACGGAGGCGTCCCACAACACCTGGGCGGCGGGCAGCGGCGGGCGCGAGGTGGAGTACTGCAGCTCGTCGACGAAGAACTGCAGCGCCGGGTCGTAGGCACCGGGGTCGGCCAGCACGTCCCGGCGGGTGGCCAGCCGCTTGAGCGGACCGAGCAGGTCGCGCTGGCCCTGCGCCCCGGCGTAGTGGGCCATGAAGTCCCAGACGTCCTTGGACCGGGTGGAACCCTTCGGGGTCGCCACGGCGAACCCGCCCGACCAGGTGTAGGGCTGGTCGCCCGTGGCGTGCACCGGCAGGTGGGTGGCGCCCCAGTCCAGGTCGGGCGCGTAGCGGTCGAACTGCGACAACCACCACGGGGTGGCGGTCACGAAGGCCCGCCGGCCGGTCAGCATGGTGTTCGCCGACGGCGGTCCCGACGCCGGCTGGAAGGTGGCCAGGAACAGGTCGGTCTTGACGAAGTCGAGCCGGTCGCGCCACTGCTCCAGGAGTTCGTAGGCCGCCAGGATCGGCGCGTCCAGCATGTCGACGGTGCAGGTCGCGTCGTCGAAGTACGTGGCGCCGCCGGCGAACGAGTACGTCATCGGCCAGCCCTCGTCCGCCCAGGGGATCCAGCCCATCGTGGCGTAGTTCCCCCGGTCGTCCAGGGTGGTGACGGCGTCGCCCATCTCCAGGATGCGGTCGAACGTGGCCGGGCCGTTGGCGGGGTCCAGTTCGTCGGGGTCGAACCCGGCGTCCCGCAGCATCTGCTTGTTGTAGAACAGCACCCGGCAGTCGGTCTCGGTGGGCAGGGCGTAGAGCTGGCCGTCGTAGCTGGCCTCGTCGATCGCGAACTGCATCCAGCCGCTCTTGAACTCCTCGACGGACTGGCCGGTGTACTCCTCGATGAGCGGGTCGAGCGGTTCGAGCAGTCCCAGCGAGGCGTACTGCGCGGTGGTGAACCGGTCCAGCAGCCAGACGTCGGGAGCGGTCCCGCCGCGGACGGCGGTGATGATGCTGGCGCCGTAGTTCAGCGATCCCGACGGCACCTGGCTCGCCGTGATGGAGACCCCGGTGTGCGCAGCGGTGTACGCGTCGAGCAGTTCGGTCTGGGCCGGCAGGTCGTCGCCACCGGCTCCCCAGAACGCGATCTGGTTGCCGGCCCGTGCGCCGCTGCCGCATCCTGTCAGCCCGGTCAGGCCCGCCAGTCCGGCGGCGGCGCCGAACCCCAGCGCCTGTCGGCGTGTGTGCCTCACTTGAAACTCCCGACGGTCGTGCCACGGATGAAGTAGCGCTGGAAGACGAAGAACAGGACCACGAGCGGCACGATGACCAGGAACGAGACGGCCATCAGCTGGTTGTACTGGAAGTCCTCGGTCGAGGCGGTCATGGTGTACGCCTGGATACCGATCGACAACGTCTGGACGTCCTGGTCCTGCAGGTAGAGCAGCGGCCCCATGAAGTCGTTCCACGACCCCACGGCCGCGAAGATCGCGACCGTGGCCAGGGCCGGCCGGGCGTGCGGGAAGACCACGAACCACAACGTGCGCCACGCGTTGGCGCCGTCGATGGAGGCCGCGTCCAGCACGTCCCGCGGGAACTGCAGCAGGAACTGCCGGATCAGGAAGACGTAGAACGCCGAGGCGAACATCGAGGGCACCACCAGCGGGGCCCACGTGTTGATCCAGCCGAGTTTGGCGTACAGGTCGAACATGGGGATCAACGTGATCGGGAACGGGATGAACAGCGTCGCGATGACGACGTAGAACACCTTGTCCCGCCCCGGCCAGCGCAGGCAGGAGAACCCGTAGGCCACGATGAAGTTCGAGACCACCGAGAAGACCACCGACAAGGCGGTGACGACGACGGTGTTGCGGAAGAACGTGAAGAACGGCATCGACTGCACGGCGGCGGAGAAGTTCTCCCAGTGCAGTTCCCGAGGCCACAGGGTGGGCGGGAAGGCGGCGAGTTCCTCGTCCGACTTCAGCGCACTGGCCACCATCCAGTACAGCGGGGCCAGGAACGCCAGCGAGATCACCACGAGGACCACGCGGGCGACGACGCTGGAGTACCACTTCTTGGTGCTCCCGTCGGCCCGGCGACGGGATGCGTTGCGGGGAGCGTTCGCAGGTGCGGGGCGTTGGGGCAGGCTCACGGCCACGTCGACGTCTCCTGAAACTCTGGGGGGACCTGAACTGTGGGGGGGAGGGTCAGCCGGCGTCGAGGTCGTAGTTCACGAACCTCTTCGACAGCACGTAGACGAGAGCCGACAGGGCGACCCCCACGACGAACAGCAGGAACGCCAACGCCGAGGCGTAGCCGAGCGAGGCGTAGCTGAACGCGTTCCGGTAGACGTAGAGCATGTAGAACAACGTCCCGTTGTCGGGGCCACCGATCGCGTCGGAGACGCCGGCGGACACGACGTAGCCCTCGGTGAAGATCTGCAGCGCGCTGGAGATCCCGGTGATGAGGTTGAACAGGATCACCGGGGAGATCAGCGGCAGGGTGATCGACAGGAACTGCCGGACCGGTCCGGCGCCGTCCACGCGGGCCGCCTCGTACAGCGTCGGGGGGACGGCGCGCAGCCCCGCGAGGAAGATGATGGCCGCGTTCCCGGCCGCGAGCTGGGCCATCGCGACGATGACGAACTTGATGGTCTGCGGGTCCCCGAGCAGGTTGACGTCCTCGGCCCCGAAGATCCGCATCGCCTGGTTCACGAACCCGAACTGCGGGTTCACGAACACGATGAAGATGAACCCGAGGGCGAACGTCGGGACGAGGGAGGGGATGTAGAGGGCGGTCCGGTACCAGCGGACCTCGCGCAGGTCCTGGTTCATCGCGATCGCCACGATCAGGGCGACGACCAGGCTGCACGGCACCGCGACAACCGCGTAGAGCAGGGTGTTCCCGATCGACGTCGAGACGAGCGGGTCGACCGCGGCGGAGAGGTAGTTCGTGAACCCGACGAACTCGGGGGAGTTCATCCCGGAGTACCGGGTGAGGCTGATGACGAACGAGTAGACGATCGGGTACACGACGAACACGCAGACCCCGACGATCCACGGTGAGACGAACGCGAGACCGGTCCACAACCGTCGTCGGTCCCGCGCGCTCAGGGGTGGGCGTCGATGTCGCCGCACGCTCAGGTGGTCCTCACGGGCGACGCGGGGTGGATCGGTGGTGGTGGACACGGAACCTCCGGGATCAGTGCGTCGTCGTGAGCAGTACCTCGTCGTGCTGCTCGCCGACCCACCTCGGCCGGCGACGGGTCTAGGAGTACCTCCGCTGTGAGGCGCCTGTCAACGTTCTCAGAGGTGTTCTCAGAGGAGGAACGGCGCCATCGCGGCGAGGACCGCGTCGGGTTCGGTGAGCTGCGGCCAGTGCCCGGGAGCACGTCCACGCAGGTCAACGACACTGACGAGCGGGTTCAGCGACCGCAGCACGTCGAGGTCCACGTCCCGCGAGGACCGCACGTAGAGCGCGGGAGCCGTCAGGGCCGACAGCGCCTGTCGCGGGTCCAGGGCCAGCACGTCGAACCACAACGGCCGCAGCGCCGCTCCGGGGGTGGCCAGGATCCCCGCGACCACCTCTTCGCGCAGTTCGGGTTCGCGGGGTCCCCACGAGTTCCGCATCGAGTCCTCGAGCACGACCCGCCAGTTCTCGCCGTGCACCTCGTCCGCACGAGACACCTTGCGTGCCAGCGCCTCCGGCGTCACCGGAAGGTTCGAGTCCAGAACCACCAAGGACCGCACCGACGACGGATACCGCACCGCGAGGAGAAGTCCGACGATCCCGCCCGTGCTGTGCCCGACCACCACCGAATCCGGCGCAACCTGTTCCGCGATCCGGTCCACGACCGTGTCCAGCGAGACGACGGGCAGCGATGGGGTACCGCGGTGTCCGGGAAGTTCCAGGGCGTGCACGTCGAAACCTGTCAGTCCCGGACGCAGTCGGGAGAACTGCTCGGACCCGCACCCGATCCCGGGGACCAGGACGAGCGGGCTCACGAACTCGCCAGCACCCGCAGCGACCAGGGGGCCATCCGCAACGTCTTCCCTGCGGGCGTCGCCCGGCGGTGGCGGTCGGGCGTCGACCCCCACTTCGGGGTGAACCTCGTCAACCCGTCGAGCACCGGCAGCGTCACGTCGAGCTGTCGCGCACCGCCGTTGAGCACGACGAGCACCGAGTCCTCGCCCCGGTCACGGCCGTCGACGAGCACCTGCAGGACGCGGCGGTCCGCCTCGTGCCAGCGTTCGACGGTCATCTCGGCGCCGTCCTCGGAGAACCACAACAGGTCCTGCCGCTGCTCGCGCACGGGGTGCCCACGACGGACGCCGGCTTCCCGCAGCACCGGGTACTGCCGCCGCAGGGCCATCAGCTCACGGACGTCGGCGAGGAGTTCGGTCTGCCAGTCCTCGAGCTTCCAGTCGATCCAGCTGATCTCGGAGTCCTGGCAGTAGGCGTTGTTGTTCCCGCCCTGACTGCGGCCGAACTCGTCGCCCGCGGTGATCATCGGAACGCCGGTGGACAGCACCAACGTCGCGAAGAGGTTCCGGATCCCGCGGCGGCGCAGGTCGAGGATCGCGCTGTCGG
>Ga0325400_1003807_pt1 | contig 13787 bp, 12 predicted proteins | sample PopdelMetagenome_2_FD_205662 | JGI IMG/M metagenome (GOLD analysis project Ga0325400, IMG submission 205662) | Populus deltoides microbial communities from Bellville, Georgia, United States - Xylem-PdKOR-R1 | ecosystem: Host-associated > Plants > Phyllosphere > Stem > Wood/Secondary xylem... | reverse complement strand
TCGACCATTAACGCCCGGAGTTCACTCAGACGGGCGCGCATGGACAGCCGTAAGTCCGGACAGGTGCCGGTTGCGATCCAGTAGGTTAATAGATTGATTTCGTTGCGGACGGTTTCAACTAATTGCGCGTTCATAAGTTCTTACGTTTTGGTGGTGTACGGTTGTGAGTACTTCTACTCGGAATTTGTTTTGTCTAGAAGCACCTTCAATAATTCCTACTCCGAAGGGCTTTTAAACCGCTGCAAGGTATAGCGTTTTTTTTAAATAGCATAAAACGCATGTTTTATAGCACTCATTTGTGAGTTTAAGGTAATCCGATAATTAGCCCGTAACTCGATGATTTATATGCAAAAAGCATGACGTTTTTGTCAATTATCGGCAAAATAATTTTTTGAGTATCGACCGAAAAAAGGCGAATTTGTGCTTATTTCCTTGAAAATTTGACTAAAAACCACCCACGGAGCTGGTTGTGGGTGGTACAAAAAGCTATTGAATGGTTTGCACTACCTGGGCCGTGCTCATGACGCGGCCAATGCGCGGGAAGATGTTTTTAATGGCAAACTGGTGCATCTCGGCCCCTGCACTCGCCATGGCGTCTTCCACAAACAGGAGCTCGTAATTTCGCTCCCACGCGTCCCGGCCCGTGGATTCTACACCGAAGTTGGTAGAGATGCCGCCCAGAACAATCGTTTTAACGTGCCGACGCCGAAGCTGAAGATCCAGGTCGGTGCCGTAAAAGGCGCCCCACTGGTGCTTCAGAATCTGTACATCGCCGGGGTCGGTTGTCAGTTCTGGCACCAGCTCCGTAAACTCCGCGGGTGGGGGCGTATCAGGCAGGCTGCGCTGATCGACCGTCTGCGGGGGTAAATCCTGCAGGCCAGCCGACCAGCCAACCCGGGTAAAAACGATGGGGGCACCGGCCTGCCGAAAATGCGTAATGAGCACATTGCACTGGCGGATAACGGCGTCCGACGGGTAAGGCTGGGTGGGCCGGGCAACGATTCCTTTTTGCAGATCGATCAGTACAAGGGCCGTTGTTTTAGGATCAAGTAGGACCATAAATAATCGTTGAGTGGTTCTTAATTGATTAACAGTCGCCATCCGGCGTGCAGACGGGACCTTCCTGAAGGGTTGTCTGGCGGCCGGGATTGGCGGCCTGCCATTCGCCATACGCTTTGTTCAGCGCCCCCAGAAAAGTCTGCGGAGCCTGCGCTCCCGAAACGGCGTATTTCTGATTGAAAACAAAAAACGGCACGCCCCGGGCACCCACCTGCCGGGATTCGTAAATATCCTGGGCAACGTCCTGGGCGTACTGCTGGCTCGCCAGCACCTCTTTCACTTCGGCGGTGTCCAGCCCGATTTCGGTACCCAGCCGGGTCAGCGTATCGGCGTCGGCAATGTTGGCGCCTTCGGTAAAATAAGCCCTGAACAGCCGTTCTTCCATGGCATCACCCAGCCCCTGTTTTTTCGCCAGCTGGATAAGGCGGTGGGCGTCGAATGAGTTGGCTACAACGGCCTTGTCGAAGTCGTAATGCAGGCCTACCTCCTGGGCCATGCCCGTCACGTGGTCGTTCATCTGCTTGGCCTGGCTCAGTGACCAGCCCTTTACTTCTGCAAGGTACTGGTTGATCGACTTGCTCTCGTCGGTGACCATATCCGGATTGAGCTGGAAACTCTTCCAGACGATTTCAATCTCATTTTTGTGAGCAAAGTCATCCAGAGCCGCTTCGAATTTTCGTTTGCCGATATAACAGAAAGGACACATCACGTCCGACCAGATTTCTACTTTCATGGGGATAGAGAGAAATAAAACTTATTCCGGTTTAAGTGCACAAAAGGAACGTTTATTGCTAGAAGTCCACATAGACAACTGAACCGTTCCTGGTCATGAATGCATTCGGAATAAAATTGGTTCAGCAGTCAATCGCTCGTGGAAGGCGTGTAGCCCTGCCGAAATACGCAAAAAAATAGAACAATTTGGGGTAAGGTAGTTATGTAGAAAAACGCCCCGACAATTGAAATAGAATTTTACAGTAAAATGGCAGACCTAATACTGGTTGTTGACGACGACGAAGAGGATTTCATGATTTTGCGTTCGCACATTGATCGTTGTCACCATAACGTGACAATGATTCATTGCAGTGATGGGCGCGAAGCCATGCAATATATCAAAGAGAATCCGCCCCTGAAAATGATTGTGCTGGATAACCGGATGCCGGGAATGGACGGTCACGAGTTGCTGCGCTGGATCCGTCAGACGCAGGGCTGGCAGCAGATACCGGTTGTTATCTGGGCTGGTGAATTGATGGATGAGGAGATAAGTGACTACTACCTGGCGGGGGCAAACTCGGTTATTGACAAGAACGAAGCCATGTCGCAGATCAATGCCTTCTGCACTTATTGGTTTACCATCTGCCGGCTTCCCTCCAGTAAATAAAAGCTGGTTGTTTCAGAACCTTACCGGTCGGTAAAACTCAGAAGGCGTTTGTGCGCCGGTGACTCACCCTCCCCAGCCAAAGGAGAGTGAGAACGCGTTAAACGGTCAGCAGGATGAGAATGGCGTCGTTCGACAGGGCTTCAAATTCCATCGCTTCCGTCTGGCTGTACTGCAGGGCCAGGCCATCTTTTTCGTGCAGAAGCCGATTGGCTACTTCAAAGACTCCTTTCAGAACAAAGGCAAAAAGTCGGCTGGTGCCTTTCGGCGGCTCAACCAAAATAACACCTTCCCGCCGGCCGCCGTATTGACCGATATAAGCCCTAGAATGAGTACCCCCCAGGATGGGAAGCAGCGTATTGGACTGGCTGAGATCGAAATCCTGTTGGCTGAAAGAGGGCACCCAATCGCCCGTCGGCTGAGCCAGCCAGATTTGAATACAGTCAATATATTCCTTTTCGTAGGGGTTACCGATGGTGTACGAAGTGCCAGCCGCCAGTGCTAAAATCCCAACCTGACCCGGCTCCAGAAACCCCGTGACCGGCGTTCCGGCGGCTAGCTCCCAGCCGTATTCCAGACCACCCGTGACCGGCAGCAACAGAACCTGCGTGGGCTGATCGACCTGCATCGTCAAACGGGCACCCGGCCGCAACGTGTCCTCGTTCAGCAGATGCAGAGCGCCAAACGGCTGCCGACTTTCCTGCGTATAGGGCCCAAAGTTAAACGTGTGATAACTCCGGAAAAAAGCGGTCTGGGAGCAGCCGCGCTGGTCGGCCAGGTAGATCTGAGCGTTAAGAGTCGTGTCGGTCATGGGAGTGGGGCGGGGCTTATCGGCTGGAACGATGAAAGGGTCAGGTAAGGTTGCAGGGCGATAAGATCCGTGCTGATTTCGGTCCCAGCCTGCCAGGCCGCCCGCTGATCGCCGTAAGCAATCACTAGATTAGCATTAAGGGTGTCGATCCAGGTAAGCGGATCACTGTAAAACGAAATAGCAATGCGGTGGGCTTCCTGGTGCTGGAGGTGGGAAGCCAGAATCTCAAACTTGAACTGCGTAAAAGGCAGGCAAAGCAGACCGGAAGCATTGGCGATGTCGGGAATAACCTGATTCAACTGTTTCAGATAACCCATTGCCACGCGGCTCGTCAGGTAGTGTAACTGGCTGGCGTTGGGTACGTTATCAAGCAACTCCTGAAAGGTCTGGTACCGGCGCTCCTGATTGTACAGCTGCGCCTGCATAAAAAGCTCCTGATACGTCTCGTCAAAGACCAGCTTATCCCACGGCTTCCGGGCGGATGCGTCAATGATTTTACGATAACTCAAACGAATAAGACCTTTCATAATCAATCGGCCCACCGAAGCGGCCCTGTTAAAATTGGGTCAGGCCCGGACTGCCCAGGCCTGCTTATTAAGCACTAACGACAATCGTGTGGGTTAGGGTGTAACCCGTCGTGATGCTGCCCGACACCGTTGCCAGTTCGGTGGCTACTGAGTCGGAAAACACGTTGTCCTTTTCGTTTTTCGTGTCCTGAGCGCCTTTGGTGTAGCCGTAAGCCTGTGCCGTGGTGTAAACGGTGTTGGTAACGTCGTAGGGAAATGCAATCTGGGTCACCAGCAGCGACTTACCGGCGGAGTTGTAGATGTGCACGTGAATGTGGGGTGCCCGTCCGGAATACCAGCCGGGGAAAATTGACGTGAACGTCACCAGCCCATTGGCATCGGTTGTCTGCCGACCGCGCAGGAAGTCAACGCTGCTGTAATTGATACTCTGCATGTTTGTTCCGCCGTACTCGGAGTAATTGCCGTCCTTGTCGCAATGCCAGATGTCGACCAGCGCACCCGCCAGGGCTGCACAGCTGTTGTTGGTATTTTTGATGGTGATGTTAATCGCGAATGCCAAACCCGTCCGGTCGTCCCGAATGTCGCTGCGTACGAAGTTGGCGGGCACTTTTGTCGGGAAGGGACCTTCGGTTTCCGACGGCGTCACCGAACAATTGCTGGATGAACTGCCGTTGGTTGAACCCGTTGAGGTACTGGTTCCGGTATCGGTCGAGGTGGTTGGGCTGACATCCGTGTCGCTGCCACAGGCAGTTATCATGGGGGCAATGGCGGCAATACCTAATAAACTGCTAAAACTTCTTTTTAAAAAATCTTTACGTTCCATAGTCTGGTTAGCTTAAAACAAAGAGATGGTTACAGGTTTGTGGTTGATCAGGGAGGCCGGAAAGGCCACTGGGTGAATTGAACAGATTTGCTTTTGTCGACATAACGCGGTCTGAGCGGGTCTTCGTTGCGCCCGTCGGCCACTTAGCGGTTAATGGCGTGAATGTGTCGGTAAACGCCGTTCTGCCGTATGGTCAGGCAGGGGCGGGACGTCTCAGCGGCTTAACCCGCGAAAGGGCCTTTACCGGTTAGGCGAAGCCGGGTCGATTGCGTCTTTCACTTCCTGGCTGGCGTCCTTGAACTCCCGAATGCCGCGACCCAGGCCCCGGGCCAGTTCGGGGAGCCGTTTTGCGCCGAAGAACAGCAGAATAACACTGAGGATTAAAATGATTTCGGTACTTCCCATTCCTACCATGGCTTTGTCTTTTAACGGGGTTGACGGTTATTTTCCCTTATATCGTCGGATTGGGTCGTTTCGTTGCATGGTCGGCCGCTTTATCGGTAAACTGAGGGAATCTGTCGGTGAATGGCGGGCTAGTTCGGTGAAGGCTGCCGGACTGGACCGGCGGTAAGCAATTGATAGCGTTGCCGGAGGCTTTCACCGCCGGGCAGGCTTGGCCGACAGATTTGCCCTCTTTACCGCAATCGCTTGCGTCGGCGGGGTCATTTTCCGTAGCTTTCCCTCATCAATCTTGCTTATGAACAGCCGTCCCGTCCTGATTATCATTCACCTGCTTTGCTGCCTGACCTTTCTGGCGCTGCCTTATATTTTTGATTCCGACGGGGGAGCGAAGCTGGCTCAGTTAACGCATAATCCGCACGAACAGCGTAACTTTCTGTCCTACCTGCTGACCATTGCCTTTTTCTACGCCAACTTTTACTACCTTATTCCCGGGTTGTTTTTTGCCAGAAAGTACGCGCTTTACGGCTTGAGTGTCGTCGGTTGTCTGCTGCTGATTGAAGGGGTATTGACGAGCGTTAATCGGCAGGGTTTTCGGTCCCGGCAGGCGTCTTCCGCTTTTCCGCCGGACCGGATGGGGGAAAGAGCGTCGCCTTTCGGAAACGACCCACCGCAACCAGACCGCCCGGGGCCGCCCCCCGGCGGGCCACCCCCGGCCATGTTCTGGAACAGTGGACCGCAGCGGCCGGGCCTGCCTACCGAATGGAGCCAGACCTTTTTTCTCTTTGTCGTCAGTTTTCTGCTATCGCTGGCCCTGCGGATCAACAACCGGTGGCAGGCCACGGAGCGCGAACGACTTCAAACGGAACTGTCTTACCTAAAAGCCCAGATTAATCCTCATTTTCTGTTCAATACACTCAACAGCATTTATTCGCTGGCGATTGAACAGTCGGTGCATACGGCCGACGCCCTTGTGAAGCTGTCTTCGTTTCTGCGGTATATCATCCAGGATACCCAGCAGGATTGGGTCCCGGTCCGGAACGAACTGGAATACATCGGCCACTACCTGGCCCTGCAGAAACTCCGGCTGGACGGCACCGTTCAGATCGATTTTACGGTGGAAGGCGCGCCGAATGGCCACCGCATTGCTCCGCTTATCCTGATCTCCTTTATCGAAAATGCGTTTAAATACGGCGTCAATCCCGAAGAACCCTCGCTGATTCAGATTCGGCTTGTGCTGCGGGAGCAGGAACTGAACTGCCATGTTTTCAACAAGAAAGTGCGCCTGGTGCACGACCCCGCCATGACCAGCAGCGGCATTGGGCTGGCTAACACAAAAGCCCGGCTGGCGTTGTTATACCCCAACCAGCACCGCTTACTGATTCAGGACAAGCCGGAGGACTTCACCGTTGATTTAGCCATCACCCTGCTATGATTCGAGCCATTGCCTTAGATGACGAGCCGCCTGCCCTGCGGGTGCTGACCCACTTCTGTCGGCAGACCGATTTTATTGACCTGCAAAAGACATTCTCGCGGGCCGATGAAGCGCTGCGTTATCTGGAAGAGAACGAGGTTGATCTGCTGTTCCTGGACATTAACATGCCCTCTATATCCGGCATTGATTTTTACAAAGCCGTTGGTCCCCAGTCAGATCACCGAACCCTGCGCAGTGCGGAGTCAGCGCAGCCGATGGTTATCTTCACGACGGCGTACGCAGAGTATGCGGTGGAGGGCTTCAACCTGAACGCGGTCGATTACTTACTAAAACCGTTTACCTACGAGCGCTTTCTGCAGGCGGCCAACCGCGCGGCTGACTACTATCAATATCTGCACCGGAGCAACTCGGCCAAACCGGCCTATATCTACATCCGGGCCGATTACCGCCTGTACAAAATCGCTTTGGCCGATATTCTGTTCATTGAAGGACTGGATGATTACCTGAAAATTCACGTTCAGAACGGTAAAACCATCGTCGCGCGAATGACCATGAAAGCGATGCAGCAAAAGCTGACCGAACTGGAAGGCGGGCCGGAACGCTTTCTGCGCGTGCATCGATCCTACATCATTCCGCTGGCGCGCGTGGAAACCGTCCGGAGCAAAACAATCATGCTGGCGGGCCAGGAAATTCCCATCGGAGTCAGTTACGAGGAGGAGTTTCAGAAGTACTTTACGCCCTGATTCAATCCTTAACGCAGGCTGACGGCTTCTTCGCTCCAGTGCCAGAGTCGCTCGGCCATCGCGTCGTCCTGAGCCCGGGTGGCTGTAGCGGCTATTGCTTTCCGGTAAAAATACTGGCCGCTGAGGGCGGTGACCTCCGGACTGGTCGCCAGGTAAACCGCCGTTTCGGCCCCCTGCGCCGGGGTCAAAAAGAACGGCTTCAATAGGGCATAAACCCACTTGCCAAAACCCGTTTCCCGGCTGATTCCCAGATTGGTCGTTACGGCTCCCGGATGAACGCTGTTGACCGTAACCGACGTGCCGGCCAGCCGCCGGGCCAGTTCGCGGGTGAATAAGACATTGGCCAGTTTGGACTGGGCGTATCCTTTCACGACGTTAAACGAATGAGTAAGATTGGGGTCGGGGAAGTGGATGCGGCCTACTTTGTGCGCGTCCGAAGAGACGACGACAATCCGGCCCTGCTCCGCCCGCTTCAGCGAGTCGAGCAGGAGGTTGGTCAGTAAAAAATGGCCCAGGTGATTGACGCCCAGCATCGACTCAAAACCATCTTCCGTTGTTTTTCGGGTCAGGGTGACCACCCCGGCGTTATTGATCAGGCCATCCACCACCGGGTAACGGGCGGTCAGCTCCTGCGCCACGGCACGAACGCTGACCAGCGAAGCCAGATCGCCAGTAAACAGCGCAATAGCGGGGGAGCCACTTTGTTGCCGGGCTTCCTGCAGAGCCCGCTGACCGCGCCCAGGATCGCGGCATACCATCGCAACCTGGGCACCCCGCCGGGCCAGTTCAACCGTCGTTGCCAGACCCATTCCCGAATTGGCGCCCGTGACAACCAGTATTTTATTTTTTAGACTATTTGGCATTTTGCAGCGTTGGACAAATTTAGATACTTTATTTAAGCCGTAAAACGCCATTGATGTTTGCAATCTGGCAATTCTACCAGTAAACGCTTACCTTGAGCGTCTTTAGTACCTAAAATTCCCAACGAACTAACCTTATGCATTCTTCCCGACGTAACTTCCTCAAAGGGCTGTCAGCGGCTTCGGCCCTGCTGGCTACCCAGAGCGTCGCTAAACCGTTAGGGCCCCAGCCCTTCAACATTATTCGGGATCTGAAAAAGATCAGCCCCAACGATAAAATTCGCTTTGCCACCATTGGCATGGGTATCCAGGGCAACTACGACACGCAGGCGGCCCTGCGTAACCCGGATGTTGAACTGGTGGCCGTGGCTGATCTGTACGACGGTCGACTGCAACACGCCAAAACGGCCTATAACAACCCGGGCCTGTTTACGACCCGGGATTACCGCGAGATTCTGCAGCGGAAAGACATTGACGCCGTTCTGGTGGTAACGCCCGACCACTGGCATGACCACATTACCATTGCCGCCCTGAAAGCCGGGAAAAACGTGTACTGCGAAAAACCCATGGTGCAGCACATGAACGAAGGCAAAGCCGTGATCGACGCCTGGAAAAAGTCCGGTAAAACCATGCAGGTGGGCAGCCAGCGCATCAGCAGTGCCGCCTTTCAAGAAGCCAAACGGCTCGTGCAGGCGGGAGAAATTGGTCAGATTAACTACATAGAATCCAACAGCGACCGGTTTAACGCCATCGGTGCCTGGGAATACTCCATTCCGCCGGATGCCTCGACGAAAACCCTGGACTGGGACCGGTTCCTGGGGGATGCCCCCAAGCGCGCTTTCGACGCCAAACGCTTTTTCCGCTGGCGGAATTACCGCGACTACGGCACGGGGGTCGCGGGGGATTTGTTCGTTCACCTCATTACGGGCGTGCATTACGTCACCAACTCGATGGGTCCGAACCGCGTGTTCTCGTCCGGCAACCTGGCTTACTGGAAAGACGGTCGCGACGTACCCGACGTGATGACCTGCATCATGGATTATCCGCAGAGCGACGCCCATAACGCGTTCCAGATGGTGTTGCGGGTGAATTTTGCCAACGCCGGCAAGATCAGCAACGTAACGCGAATCATTGGCAACGAAGGTCAGATCGAGTTTTCGGAAAACGGCCTGATCATGACCAAGAAGAAACTGCCCATCGCGCCGGGCTACGGCAATTACGATAGCTTCTTTACGTTTACGGAAGACGTGCAGAAAGAGTTCGTCAAAGAATACGACGCCAAATATCCCCCGGAAACCCGTACTTCCGAACCCGTCAAGGAAGTGAAGTTCGAGGCTCCCAAAGAGGACGATGCCCACAAAGCCCACTTCGCCGACTTCTTTACGAACGTGCGGAACGGCAGCCAGGGAACCATCGAGGACCCCGTCTTCGGCTTCCGGGCGGCCGCGCCCGTGCTGGCCTGTAACGAAAGCTATTTCGACAACAAAGTCATTTACTGGGATCCGGTTACCATGACCAAGACGACCGGAATGGCGCCGGCGAAAAAGCCCGTGGCGGGCAAGAAACCTGCTTCCCTCACGAAGCGGACCTAGGCCATAAACGTCCATTAATCAGCGGGGCCGGTTGCTCTCTTGTGGGGCAGTAACCGGCCCTTTTTTGGTCAGGAGCGGAGGAACGAAATTGGTTTTCTCTCTCATTTTCAAAAAGAAATACAACTTTGGGATGGTTTTAAACGTTTGCAGAAAAGGTCTTTATCCGAAATAAAATCGTCCGCCTAAAATTGCAGCGTTGTGACCGCCCAAGCCATAACTGGTGAACGCAGCTCTGTTTTTAGCTGTTATCCGTAGGGGTATGATTAGATAACCCGTTCATAATATGTCGTCAAAAAAGTTTTTCGTTCGATTCCTTCATCTCAGCGCATTTGCCTTTTTATGGCCCGCCTTTAGCCAGGCGCAGTCTTCCCGTCAGTGGTTTCACCTGGATCCGAAAGCCGACAGTACGGTGGGTATCAGCACCGACCGCACCTACCGCGAATTACTCAAAGATCGCAAGCCGACGCCCGTGGTGGTTGCCGTAATTGATGGCGGAATCGATTCGACGCAGGAGGATTTGAAACGAATTCTCTGGACCAACCCCAAGGAAATTCCCGGCAATGGCATCGACGACGACAAGAACGGCTACGTGGATGACGTTCACGGCTGGAACTTCATCGGCGGCAAAGACGGTAAAAATGTGCAGTACGAAAATGCCGAAGTAACCCGACTATACGCCGAACTCCGGCCTGTATACGAGGGAAAAAAGCGCGCTTCCCTAAAACCGGCGCAGCAGAAAGAGTTTGATCAGTACCAGAAATATAAAACTGAAGTCGAGCAGAAACGGGCGGAGTACGAAGATCAATATAAGTCGATCAGCAGCTTCTACGACCAGTTTTCGACCGTGGTTGATATCCTGAAACGGGCCCTGAACGTTTCAAAACTGGATACCACGATCCTGTTGAATCCGCCAACCGACGACGCGCTCGTTAAAAAGCAGGCCGGTTTGCTTTATGAACTGATGAAGCCGCAGGGGTATGCCCAGACGGATGATCTGGACAACGAACTGAAGCGGGGCATCGAGGAACTGGGCGCGCGGGCGAAATATGGTTACAACCCGGATTTCAACGCCCGGTCGGTGGTGGGCGACCACCCGGAAGATATGAACGAACGCCATTACGGTAACGCCGACGTTACAGGTCCGGATGCCCTGCACGGAACGCACGTAGCGGGTATCATCGGCGCCGACCGAACCAATAACGTAGGTGTGCTGGGCGTGGCCGATCAGGTCCGCATTATGGCCGTGCGCGCCATTCCCGACGGTGACGAACGGGACAAGGATGTGGCCAATGCCATCCGGTACGCGGTGGACAACGGTGCCCAGATCATCAACATGAGTTTTGGTAAAGATTACTCGCCCAACCGCAGGACGGTCGAAGAGGCCATCCGTTACGCCCAGACCAAAGGCGTTTTGCTCATTCACGCGGCCGGTAACGACAGTAAACTCTTGGACATCACGGCGAGCTACCCGTCCGATAAATACCTGGATGGTGCGCGTATCCCGAACATGATCACCGTCGGGGCGATCACGTCCCGGAACGATACCAACCTGGTTTCGCCGTTTTCCAACTATGGCCGCGCAACCGTCGATGTGTTTGCGCCGGGTTCGGAAATTTTCTCAACTACGCCGGGTAACCACTACGAAAACCTGAGCGGTACGAGCATGGCCGCGCCCGTGGTGACGGGGGTTGCCGCGGTGCTGAAATCCTATTTTCCGAAGCTGACTTATGCGGATATAAAGCGCATCATTGAGCAGTCGGCGACGGTATACCACACGAAAGTTCGGCAACCGGAGTCCAGCAAGATTGTGGATTTTGCCGGCTTATCGAAGACAGGTGGCGTGGTTAACCTGTACGAAGCCGTTAAGATGGCGCAGGCCGAATCCGCAGCCGCAAAAAAAGGGTGATCAATCGGCTTTGCTACAGAAGCGCCCGATAGTAATTAAGCACGCTTCAACGAATAGACTTAGCCTATTCGTTGAAGCGTTTTCTTTTATCCTCCACCAGCTCCGGGCTTCTGAACCGCGCTTTTTGGCCGGCGTAATGACCACTAAAACTTAAACACTATTTGTAATAGGTCTAAATAAACTTAGTTTTGCGACGCTTTCCTCTTTTCTAACCAGAAATCTAATTGATGAAATCAGTCGTTACTCTACTATTTAGCCTGCTCAGTTCTGCGCTTCTGGCACAATCAAGTGCGATCAGAGGCCGGGTCACCGCCGAAAACGGTGACCCCGTCGAATTAATGCATATCACCCTCAAAGGAACCGGTAAGGGCACCACAACATCGGCTACCGGTGAGTTTAATCTGCCCGGCCTGACACCGGGAACGTATCACGTGCTCGTAACGGGCGTGGGTTATCAGCTTATCGATCAGAAAGTTTCCCTGGCGGACGGCCAGACGGCGACCCTGAATCTGGTGGCGCGGGAAGACATGCAGAATTTGCAAACCGTTGAGATTGTCGGCCGTAAGGAAACCACGTATAAAAACGATGTCTCGTTCATCGGCAGTAAAACCGCCACGCCCCTGAAAGAAGTCCCGCAGGCAATCAGCTACGTTACCAAGGAAGTGCTTCAGGATCAGGGCGCTTTTACGATGGGCGATGCGGTTAAAAACATGAGCGGGGTGAACCAGTTCACGTTCTACGATGACCTGACCATCCGGGGTTTTCGGATGAACGGCGGCAGCACAACCCAGCTTTTCAATGGCTTGCGAACCTTTTCCGGCTTCTGGAAGCAGCCGCCGGTCAATTATCTGGAACGCGTTGAAGTGATTAAAGGAGCCGCATCGGCTTTGTACGGGAACACCTCGCCGGGCGGGACAATTAACCGGGTCACTAAAAAGCCGCTGACTACTCCGCAGAAATCGCTCCTCTTCACTACGGGCAGTTTCAATACCGTTCGGGCGCTGGCGGAGTTTACCGGGCCCATGAACGAAAAGAAAACGCTGCTGTACCGCCTGAATCTGGGCTACGTCAATGCCCAGTCTTTCCGCAACCTGCAGTTCGACAAAAACCTCATCATTGCCCCGTCGGTGTCGTTCCTGCCGACCGACAAAACCCACATCAACTTTGATCTGGTTTACAACAAATCCAACAGCCGGCTCGACCGGGGTCAGTCCGTGAAAGGCAACGATCTGTATTCCAGCTCGATTGCAACTTCCCTGAACGCCGTGAATGATTACCTGAACGAAGAAACGTACCTGATTACAACCTCGCTCAACCACCAGTTCAGCGCCAACACCTCATTCAATCTGGCGTATCTGCGGACGGGGTATACGGAAGATCTGCTGGAACACCGGAGCAGCAACGCTAACGCGGTGGATTCGGCCGGTAAAGCCATCGATAATCTGGTGGCCCGCCAGGTGTTTGTGCGGCAGACCAAGTCGTTCATGGACAACGTTTCGCTTTTTCTCAACCACACTTTTAACACGGGGCGGGCCGAGCACAAGCTGGTGGTGGGTTACGATTACATCCAGTCATCGACGCCCAAAGGGTCGGGCCAGCAAACGGCCAATGGGTATCTGCTGAAAGCGGGCGGGGCGGCCGCCTACAATGCCAAAACGCCGGAACGGTACGTGTTTTACAACTACACCAACAACGGCGTTACGCGGAGTATCCCCAAACCGAACGTTCCTTCGTATGATCTGACGCTCCAGAACAATCAACTGGAAGATCCGTCCAAATACATCTATAACGTCACGGCCAACGCGGCTACGACGCCCGTGTTTTACTCCTTACACGGCCTGTATTTGCAGGAGCAGGTAAAACTGGCCCGGCTGCAGCTCCTCCTGGGCTTACGGTACGATACCTACATCGATAAAAAAGGCTACACCACAACTAGTGCGAACAACGTTACGCAGCACGCGCTGCTGCCCCGGATTGGCGCCGTTTATACCCTGACACGCAACGTCAATCTGTACGGAACCTACACCAAAGGCTATAATCCGCAGGATGCCACCGTGCAGAGCGACCCCCTGGCTGGCGGGCCGTTTGATCCCATCCGGAGCACATTGGGCGAGGTTGGATTGAAGAGCGAATGGCTGGACGGACGACTGACGGCGAACGCGGCTGTCTATTCAATTACCCAGAGCAACACGCTGTACTCGGCCAATGCGGTCGATAACCCGAACCTGATGCGGCAGATTGGGCAGGAAAAAGCGAA
>Ga0325400_1003804_pt1 | contig 13794 bp, 6 predicted proteins | sample PopdelMetagenome_2_FD_205662 | JGI IMG/M metagenome (GOLD analysis project Ga0325400, IMG submission 205662) | Populus deltoides microbial communities from Bellville, Georgia, United States - Xylem-PdKOR-R1 | ecosystem: Host-associated > Plants > Phyllosphere > Stem > Wood/Secondary xylem... | reverse complement strand
ATTCCAAGATCATGGGCTTAAAGTGGCTCTATCTCTGTCCACAATGCATCGAAACCCAAACATCTGCACTAAGAAATTCAGGAAGGGAATTCTGCACAGGGATTTAGCACTAGGGAAGGGCTCACCTCTGGGTGCATAATGATGTCACATATTTATATCAAGTTGGAAGATTTCGTATGACTAAACTTATCATGTCGCTAGAAAGTTTGGAGAACAATTCCCAATCGGACCAAAGTTTGGTCAAATTTATAAAGTATAAGCAAAAAATGGATATAATCTTTCCCTACACAACTGCCAGAATAAAATATGATTTGAAAAACACAGGAAAACCAAAACTCAAGCAGCCATAATAGTTGGACAGATCCCATGATTTATATTTGTTTGGACAAAATGCACTTACACACACATATCCAACAACTTAGTAAAATATGTAGCACTATTTTGTTACCTGCAACTTCTGGCAATATTGTGCAGCTACATCTTGAGGGCAATGTGCAGTAGTAAAGCAATTTGTTACAAAATGAATAAGAAAACCATCACCAAACTTCTCGTACATAACCTTCTGAGCAAGTACAATTTCTCCAAACAGAATGAGCTGTCAGACAGAATCAGAACAGCAACTTCAAAAACATGTATCAAGAACTAGGCCGGAAAATTTTCAACAGGCAATATTTAACATCCAATAATTAAACTAATAAGAATGAGATGGGGATGATGGTCAACAACTTGGCACAGAAAACAGTATGAGATGCAGTGGGAAAAATAGGAGGACTGATAAAGTGCATCTTTATAACTTTGTTTTTAGGGAGGGGGGGGGAAGGGTGGGGGGACAAAAACAGCACTGGTATCAAAATCTATTGTACAGTTCTTACAGTGTTTGCATCATGAAACTCAAAGGATTTGTCAAGTGCGCTGTAAAAACAACAGTTCTTAGCAAAGCCATCGATTATAAAGCTTCGGAAACCAGGTACCTGAATATTCAATTCCATTAGAGCAAAGAAAAAAAATCCTCAACATAAAAGCCACTGAGAACAGGATCTTTGAGGGAGGATGACAAACCTTTGCTTCAACATCAGGTCTTGTACACCAGTCTTTAATTAATCTAATGAATATCTGCACACATGCCTGAATTACAGAGGGATAAAATGATACCTTGAGTTCACGACAGTGCAAATACATCAACAATCCAAACCTTCAATGGACAAAATGATGTATCAGACGCACCTTCCTCACAAGAATATCCTCGTGATGGCAAGCTGACTGAAGTAGCAACTGCATCATCTTATCCAAGTAGTCTCTACTCTTAGGTGAAAGGAAGACTGAAGATAGATCATGTGTAGTTATCACATGAAGAAATGTGTACAATGTTTTTTGGAGTTCTTGTAATTCACGAATTTCCTGCAAACCAAGTCAACAGGTCCTTATTCAAGATAGTTCAGAGCATCACCTTTAGATAAAGAATTTTGCCTAGGATACTTTAAATGAAAAACAACTTTCAGTTTATTTGAAATAGTATGTCAATCAAGATTTGCAATGTGCATTGAGCATGCTTTCACTGTGATGAAAAAAATTGAATTGCCAACTATTATGATGACTTCACCATCAAGCATGCTTTCACCGTGATGAAATAGTACATGAAACAATGTGATGCAAACAGAAGTAGAAGTAATATTGGATAGCAGCATAATTTCACACAAATTTATACTCTTGCAACAGACAGGAAAGTTACCATCCAGGCACACATAAGATAACTTTTAAACTCTAAGAACCAAAACTTGAACAATGTCTGGAAAATTAATATAATGAAGCTAAAAATAAATTCATCATTTGCTTTAAAGAGAGACCCTTGGAAGGAGAATGTTAACTACACCCAATGGATTGATAAATATCTATAGATAGAATTTCCATACCTCAGAATTGGTTCCATGTCCTAAAGGAAATGGTTCAGTTGGGATAAGACTAAATATTCTACCAGCAATAGCAGGAAAAACTTCCTCCACTATGTCATGCACCGAGGTGCTGAATTTGCATATAAGCTGATTGAGTAGAACAAGAAAACCAACCATTTCCTTTGGCTACAATAAAACAAAATCTAGAATCAGGCATTCATGTCACAAGAGAAAATGCAAACCAATTTAATGCAATGAACATTTTCATGTGGTTTACATGGTTCCAAAAGATGTCCATGTAGAGTTCCTTAAAGCTTTCCCACATCAAATCTGGGAAAAAACCATCACTTTTGTCTAATGTTATCATAAAGAAGTTGAATCTGAGTAAATTCCGAAGGCAAGCACTAAAAAGCCAAATGGTGGTTTTTTACAGTTCATGTACAAGAAAAACTGTGACTAGAAACCAGAATAACAACAAGCGCCTAAGGAAAAAAAAAACTTGCAGCAAGAAATAAGGGGTCTGCTTACACGTGTTTAGAACTGTTAAACCATTATGAAAGCACCTTCTTTTTTTTTAGATTATAAGAGGAGATTTTTTTCATAGCATACAGCAATGAGCCATTATTAAAACTGGTGCAAAAATAGTGAAAATGCAATATTATCCGTCCACACCTTTCATATTTTCTCTCTCACCACAAGGTTTCTCTTTCAATATTGAAAATAATATTCTTATATCTCTTACGTTCTTTTCTTTTTGAGAAATTATTTCTGTTTATGGTGTTAAGAAAAAATCTAGTTGATTATGCTTAAACTTTCCTTTTCAACTTTCTCGGTAAAACTTACTTGAAATAAAAACTACTTTTTCCCCAAAAGTTCTATTACTCGTTTCTTTTTTCTTTTCTTTTTTTCTTTCAACCACCATCTAATGTGTTATTTTCAATCACTTACTTATATGAGGTTCCACTTCCAAATGTTGCACTAAATCAAACAAGAAATTCATTATTCTTTTATATATTTATTCTCTCTTCTTTTTCTTTTTTTGGTTTTAAGAATGTACTAGTACATATGATAAAGAAAAAAATGCGCTAAAACCTAATATGAAAAAAATGCATGTTTTGTTTAAAAATGATAAAACGCACAACGACCACAAAAATTGTTCAGGCTCTGCCGTTGCACAAGGAGAAAGCTAACATTTCATTCCAGCACAAGATTACAAGTGCTCGAACATATTAGCATCCTTGGGGATGGCAAGAAAGGTTTAATTGTGTAACTTTTATCCGAACACACCATCAAAGAATACGCAGCCATGGCTAAACCTTTAAGGAATTGCTGAAAGGCCAAAGCAAGCTAGAACCCTTGTAACAAAAATAACTGCTGTCTCACATCCAGGGGAGCCCAACAAACTAAACTTTAACCATTTAATGCTTTCAATCAAAGTTATATGATGGGATCATTTCCTTTTGTCACTCTACCATACTCATGCAGGCTGAAAGTAGAGAGTAAATTAACATCCTAACTACTGCTACAAAACATAAATTTCCCCAAAATGCAGCAGCTTGTGTTGTGGGAAATGAACAAATTACCTTTATGTGGTTTTGTTTGATTCCATAACTCAGGAATATCTTGTAATTTCAGATTTGCAGGGGTATTTTGATAATTTTAGATTTCCTAGAATATTCATAGGTCAAGATTTTTATTTTAGTTATCTTTAAAAATATTTATAGCTTCTTGTTTAGGTTCTCTTTTCCTAGATTGAACAGTAGTGTTCACTTATTTAGGAACCAAAGTCTTTATTGCACTAGGAAATTATTAGGCACTCCTGATATAGTGCTTTCTACTCGTATAAAAGTAGGATGCACCATGATAACTATGGATCTCACTTTTGCATGAGTGATAGAGCATCACACTGGGAATATCTATTAATCTCTCGCTGTGGAACACTAGCCCACCTCTCTCTGTATAGCTATGTAGTATTTCAACAAGTACAATTGCCATATTTTTAGCAATGACACCATTAGTTTTTCACTCATTCCAACTCAATTTCCAAACCCCAATCCCTATCTTCTTTAATCTAGACATTTCATTCCCAGAATGTCCAAGCCCAAACCCAACATAAAACACTTGTACAATAAAAACTCAAACCAGTCCTGCACCAACTTGTACCTGATATTATCAAAATCATTATGGTCCTACTAGTTCAGTAAAGCAAGGCCAAATTCCTTCTTAATGGGTCAAATATCTTGACATGTTGCAATTCCAGTTGTCAATTGGTAAAACTTAAAGTGACAAGAATAAAAAATATATGGAAATTTTCTATTCTTGAATAACATTCCACACAGTCCTAGGGAATGACCATAACAGATCTGCATGTAAAAAACCCCAATAAAACTCATCCCCCTCCTAAACTTGATGTGGGCTCACAATCAGGTATTGCTCCTGCCCCAGGACATCAACCATAGAACAAATAAGCCAGGAAAATAATCAAATCTCATTCCATCCAAAGAGCACTCAGGATTACATAAAAATAAAAATAATGGTAATCAACAAAACAGGAAAAAAAAAAACCATCAATATTAGATGTAAGAGTGGAGATTGTAGACTGGTAAAATGGGAATTGTTTATTTTACCTCACTTTCTGCAAGCAATTGTCCCAATGCCTTGGGAAGGAATGGAAATACAGATGCACCTAAAGTATCTACCATACGATGAATGAAGGACGTAACCTGAATACAATGAATGCTAGCTTTAGGCAATATGCAAAGCCAACAAAATATCAAATTAAAGTACTTCCATGGCCTCAAATCCCATTCTTACCTTGTTCCGTAAAGGCTCTATCTTTGGAAAAACAACAAGTATTTGGAGGAGAACATCCAATGTCTGGATCACAAAGAGAAAATAAAACCTCATCACAAAGAAAAGAGAAGCAACGACAGAATTTCTGTTCTAGCTTTTTCTACAGTTGTGTCTAGCATATCCTAGCATCTATCAATATGCAAAGCAAAATTTCATTCTCAATTTATCACCATCAATATTGCAATAATTAAAAATGTAGAAGACCTAAATTAGGAATTCAAAGAACAAAGGAATGAAACAGATGATGGATTGTAGCACAGCAAAACTGTCATCCCACCAGTATAGGAGGTAAATGAATAATTATGCAAGCAGTCCACCATGCTGAGGCATGGAGGAAAAATATATCAACACAGCCATAAGCAAGGTATCATGCCTGACTTAAAAGTACTTAATCATAAAAATGATGAAGACAATCATGTTAAATCATAAAGAGGGGTTCATGAACTCACTGGATTTTGCAAAAGGTTACCAACCCAGAGATAGCATGCGGCTCAAGAAACAAAAACAAAAGATCTGAAATACCCACCTTCTTAAACATGACACCTATTGCAGGGCGACTCGCGGTTACCAGACGCTCACTAAAACCCTGTGTCAGAAAAGGAAATTTTCTTGAGACATTGCATCTCTTTGAAATTAAGATTCCAACAAAGAATCACAAAATTCTGTCAAGAGAAACATCCTAAGTTTGTATCCTAGTGCAATGACAAAAAATATAATCACCAAAATGAGGAAGCCTAATGTGCAAAAATTTCATGTGATTAAGTGTTGTCAATTAATTACAAGTGATTAAAGAATATCCACCCCATCGCCAACAACAAAGTAACATGAAATAAAAACATTTTCTTAATGAAGGGAAAACTGAGCATGAAATAGAATTTAGAAAGCCAAAGGGAAAAAAGAACCTTGCTGAGTGCATTAATTGCCATGATTACTTGCTGAATATTAGCAATTTTCGCTGGAGATTCTTCCGGACTCAGTGCATTGGCATTTATGAGTAATGTTTCCACCTGGATCAAACAAGAATACTTCAGAAGCATGTATAAGAAAATCAGTAAAAATGCCATTAGGCATAGGATGCATGTTCGAGGAAGCTCTTCAGAAGACATTCTAACAACAGTTTTAGATAAGTATAAGTAAACCCACTTCAAAAAATGAGCAGGGGAAAGGAAAGGTAAATAAATGTTTTAGGAAACTTCAAATTTAACCATAACCTGATGGCAAAGAGGAGTGAGCAGTGAAGATAGATAATCAGATTGCTTTTCAGATGGTACATCTTCCATCCCAATTAAGAGACCAATTGCCTGTAAATTGTATCCACATATATCAGAAGAAACCAAGGAACCATCACACTGGAAATTTCATACATACTAAAAAAATATATTTACCTGTATGTCGATATGCAATGCATGTCTGAACATGTACGTGTATTCAAAACCAAAAGTTGAGACAATTTAAAATGAGAACACAAAGCATGGTTGGAGTACCTCAAAGATGTGGCTACCATCTTCAGATCCTAAAAAATCATTTGATGTATGATTCAGAGATGTAAACCGAGTTACTGTATCTTGGAGGCTCTGTCGATTCAAAGAATATCAAGATATCAAAATTGAATAATATCTATAAGAACAAGTTTTATAGACAATTGATTGCCATAAAACAAGAAGATGGTTTGCTTACTACCTGCAAAATTGACTCTATGAAAGGAACAAGCTTTGCTTTTAGCAATTTCACAACCCTCATGAACAGATAACTAGCTCTACGCCTCACATGGAAGTTTGGGTGGTGAATTCCTCTCTCATCCAGAAATGCAGTCAAAACCATGGGGACATAATCAGTATGCTCCTGGACAAACTTGATATATCTAGTTATAGTCTCCAAATACACAAGTGCAACTAACCTATTAAAATGGCACTGAAACCTAGTCGAAATGAGGGTTGGCACCAATTCGCTCAACAGTCCACTTCCAGTTTTTATGGCTTCATCACTTAATGACTCTCCAAGTGCATACAAAAGAGAAAGAGAAGCTTCTACCTCTTCAACATTTCTTTCTGACACAGATGAGATACAACTGACTAAAGAGTTTCTGATAAACATTTGAGTAACATCCGGTGCCACGCGAGCCACACTACGTAACAACACAAATAGGTCCTTTCTAAATTCCACCATCTTTTCTTCCTCCTCTCTCCCAATCTTATCCAGCATATCAAGATTTTCACGGTAGATAGGATCGTAACGAATTTGTGCACAAATAACTTCCAACATCTTCCCCACATGATGCAGTTGTTTCTCTCTCAATGGAGAAAGGCTCTTCATAGTGGCAACATAACAAGAGAGAAACTGCACAATACTAAATGTGTTGTCCACCTCACAGTTCTGCATTACATAAAAAACAGATGGCAAAACTTCATTCAAAAGCTCCAGAGAAACACCCTTAGCATCTTCCGTATTCACCCGTTTATAACACTCCAAAACCTCAACGGCATACCCTGTAATCAATGCAGCTACTTTTGACACCAACTCTGAGTCAATATCTCCGGTTACCAACCCAAAAACCCTATTTATCTGAAGATTCTGCAATATTGCTAACTTTGATTGATGATCCATCCGCTTGGAAACCACTGCCAAAACACACCCCGCGGCAGCACCCTGAAGTTGCTCAGATCCCCCACTAACTAAAATCAGCTGAAATAATAATGGAATGAATGCATCATTCACAATCAACCCAATATCAATCCATGAAATATACCTCCTCATTGATTCTAACACACTAGAGCAAAGGTCCAGATCAGAATTCCGATACATAGAAACAATTTCATACCAAACATTCACTATCTGCGCTATGCATTGCTGCCTTATAGCATCCTTAACCCGCCCCGCAACCCCCATCTCCTCGGGTGTCCGTGGGTAATCTAAACTAATCAATTCATCATCCAAAGCATTCAAAATCCTACAGAACATATCAATAACCACCGCCCCTTTCCTCAAATGAGGCAAAAAATCAACAAACACCGAAGACCAAATTAAAGGGTAATCAAAATAAACCAAAGTGACAAAAACCTGCGCAAGCTTATTCTTTATAAATGCAGGGGCACCCTCTAAAATCCTAACAGCATTGTTATTCTTATCATCAATAACCTCAAAACAACACATAGAAAACACAGATTTCCTAATGAAATCCTTCTCTTCTAAGCTCAACATAGCATATTTAACCCTAATAACCTCATGTAAAGTCTGCAAACACCAAAATTGAACCTGAACAAGGTTGCAAAAACATAACTTCTCAATGCAAATACGGCATACAGTTGGGGTTTCCTTAATTTGCTGACAGAAAGAGAGTGCTTGTGATTTTAGAGCTGAATCTATAGCGCCCGATTCTTCAAAACTTATAAGTATCGCTTTCTCAACATCATCCATGATTAAAAACGGTTCAAGAATCAAAACCCAGCAGAATTTGATTGCTTTCTTAGGGTTCTGGGAGTTCCAAAGAGAGCCCAATACCAAAGTCTGAGCCTTTTTCTTTAAAGGGTTATCAGAAGTAGCTTACCTGATGGTGATTTAAGAGATCTTTTATGATTACGTGTGCCAGTGGTGCGGGTTAGAGCTAGGGTTTTCGAGGGGCTGAGGTGGAGAAAACCCTAGGGCCGTGTTTGGATTGATATTGATTTATAGTTTAGGAAGCCTCTCACAAAGGAAAGGGAAGGTAATGGAAGGAAAACAAAAAACATAGGGTATAAATAGGTGTTAAGAGCAAGAAGAAGAGTGGGATTTGTGATGTTTCAAATTACTACAATGTCCTTCTGCTTACACAGGCAAAAACCGAAAAAATCTTTCGACGCTGGTGTTAGGGTTGGGATTAATTAATAGTTTAGCTAAGAACTAAAACTAAAGGCAGAAACTTAATAAATTAGTCGGTGAGTACAAGCTAAGTATAACCCAACACGTTGTGCTCGTAATCTTTAAAAGATTTTTTTATTATTATTTTGATATGTTAATATTAAAAATAATTTTTAAAAATAAAAAATATTTTTTATATCTTTTTAAATAAAAAATATTTTAAAAAACAATCATAACACATCAAACAAACTCTAAATCATATAAAATCGATGTAAATGGATTTTAGCTTTTAAATGGATCAATTGGATCCAAAACTAGAAAAAAAATAAAAATTAAATCTATTTATATAGATTCTAATTAGGGAATATCTAAATAATTTTTTAAAAAAAAATTTATTTTATAACGAATAGAGTTGGGAAGAGATTGGTATATAATTAAATTTTTATCATTTAAATTCAAAAATTTACTCAAACGTGACTGGATAAGATTGGATAAATTAATCTAGTTTAAATAATATTAATATTAAAGAATATCATTAAAAAAAATTAAATTGAGTGTTTATCGCATCCACTCGATTTTAAAAAAGAAAACTTACCTTAGTAAGGTTTCTAAAAGACTAGATCCAAATCAACCGTCCAATTAGAGCTGGATTTAATATGAAATGGTTAATTTACTATTAAAGTTTTTAAAAGATTTTAAAACTTTAATGGTTTAAAAACATGCAAAGATACTCTTCCATTTTTTTTATGGTTTTTCAAAATGGACCATTTTATCGTGCCCAAACTCTATGGGCTTTTGTTTAGTGGGCTAAGGTCCAAAATGTAATTACATGGGGTTCAGAACATGAGTTCAGGCTCATTCGAAGCATTGAGAACCAAACATCACCCGGTAATGATCCCTCTCGGAATTTTTTTTTTTTTTTTTTCCAGAATTCCTGGTGCTGTTGCATCACTTTTCTTAGGTATTGATTTAGAGTACAGTTTAGGTTTTTTTTTTTTCAAAATTCTTTTATTTATAAATATATTCAAATACTTTTTAAAAAATAAATTATTTTTTTATTAATATATTAAAACAATCCAAAAATACTAAATTTCATGATACTTCGGTGCCTCACATCACAGGTCAGAAGAATTTATGAATTGTCCTTTGAAATAGAAGGCTGGCAGACCAGAAATCGAAGTGCAGAACAAGTTTAAGTATGATTAGCTTCTTTTTTTTTTTTTTAGCCGATGATCTTGCTGTTTAAAAATGTTTGTTTTATAAAGTTTTTTTTATTTAAAAATATATTAAAATAATATGTTCTTTTATTTTTTAAAAATTATTTTTAACATCAGCGCATCAAAATGATTTAAAAACACTAAAAATATTAATTTAAAATAAAAAATAAAAAAAATTTAAATTTTTTTAAAAATACTTTTGAAACGCAAAAACAAATAGAATTTTTTTTACGAGAATAAATAAATAAATTGAATTGCAATTTTTGAGAATTTGTGTTTTCATTAATTTGGTTGTTATTCTTTCTCCGGGGACTTTTTTCTACATAAATCATGATTTTGAGGTGTAAAGTCCAGTAATAATACAAAAACAAAGAAAACATTATTTAGAAGAATATTTGTGAAAATTAAAAAAGAAGAAGAAGAAAGTGAAAGTTTGATTAAATCTTATTTTTACCATCCCATGATTTTTCTTTTACTTGTAGACGTTTAAATAATTGGTTTATTGGTAAAATACGAATATGGTTTTAATGAAACAGTTAGTGACATGTATTCATGAAAATATTAAACACCATTAATATGGTTTTAATTAAAAATTATGGATTAAGACTTTTATAATCAATAATCTCTAAAACAATTAGAAAATAAATATAAATGGCTAATAGTTTAATTACTAGCCCTTGGGCCTTTGTTTTGCTGGTGGGCTAAAAAGCTAATAATTACATAAAAATATAAATATTGTTATTTTTCCTTATATATGATAATTTATTTGAAATGAGGATTAAAAACTATATTAGAGTATAGATAAAATTAATCAATTATCATATATATTAATCAATAAATAAATAGTTGGTGTGGCTTTTTTAATCTAGCAGGCTAAGAGCAAATTGATCAGTCTTTTTAAATGGGCGATCTATTTAAAAAAAAAATAATTCACACAATCATCGTTTTAATTTTACTTAACCTTAGCAAAAAAGTGAAACAACAAAATGCTAAGCAATTTAATTGAGAAAAAAAATTCATAGAGCAAAATAAAATAAATAGCACATTATATTAAACTGAGTTAATATATAAAATTTATAACTCGAATAAAAATTTCGATTATAATGAGTTAACCTAAATCAATAATTTATCTCTTTTTTTTTCTTTCTATTATTCTCTTTTTAGTTGGGTTTTAATTGATCACAGATTGGATTAAATTTGAAAGTAAATTAAAAAGTTATAAAAAAATTAAAAATAAAATTTCAAAAATATATTATATTGTATCGACTCCGGTCAATTTGAATTAACAAATAAAATTTATAATCTAGGTAACGAATATGATGTTAATTAGACATTTTAGGTTAAATTAAAAAAATGAAATTGATTTTTTTAATTTTAAGTTAAATTTAAAAAATTAATAACAATAAAGGGTTAAATTGTTTTTTTTTCAAAAAACAATAAAAAAAATACATTAAACAACCAAAAAAAAAGTTAGAATATTATTTGTTAACTCGTCAAAACTTTTATTCGCACTGAGGACCAAACCGGTCAAATAGATTTTTATTTTTTTTTCTTATGGAAATTCAATGCCAATTTTTTTCACGCACGCTAGATTTGAGTTTTTGATAAAGAAGAAAAACACTGTCAAGTGAAGTGGTGTACAGAAATACACCCAGTTTGACCATTCGCTTTTGACCCTTAAACTTCCACGTCACTGTCACTTAACAGTCCAGTATACAGATCAGAAAACATTCAATCCACTGATTTCGTATGGCGTTGGACATTACGTAAGATCTCGTGATACCAACGGACCAGATTCATGCTGTTCTCATCAATCAGTTCTCCAACGGCGGAGCTATCTCCGGCATGCGATCAACGCGTGCTCCGAGCGTGCGGTTTGTGGCCGTGCTGAAACAAAACCCGCACCAATAGCCGTCAGTTAGGACACTTGTGCGCGTGAAGACTTGACCACGTGGCTAAGGTGGCGGGCGGTGACACGCCACGTGCTGGTCACAGCCTTTCACGGAAACAGAACTTCACATAAAAGGACAGTGGAAGAATCAAGGGATCGCGAGTGGTGGTCCTTCTAGTGGGACCCTCTCAAATTCCAGAGAGACCGTCAGCAAAATCCATGGCAATTCTTAATAGTTCCCCTAATAAATACATATACACGTGAAAGGATTCAAACAAAAGTTTAATGTGTGAATTTAATAAAACCTTTTCTTTTTTCAATGATATTAACATTTTATGATATACTAGGCTTGCTCTAAATCGCATATCTAATAAAAAAATTGATCATTAAAAAATATAAAGATGTTAGGGAACCTAAAATTTAATGTATTATGAATGAAATAATTTTTAAATACTAAAATAGTAATATATCAAATGACATGTTTATTTTTTAATATCGATACGTTAATATATTAGATTGATCTGAGTTATAAATTTATGATAATTTCAAGAAAAGCAAATCAAAATAAATTAGAAAATTTAATTCTAATTAATCAAATATTGAAAGATAAAAAAATATATTCAATTTATAAAAAGAGCTAAAAAGACACTCGAGTAAACTTAGATAAATAATAAAAACTCATGATCTGAGTCATGTGAACAAGATTACTCAAAAGAAAATAAATAAGAACAAATACAGAAGCTAGTTCTTAACATACTCATTATTGAAGTATGAAAATTAAAAAAAAAACAATTTAAAAAAAATAAAAAAAGCAATCCGAGTCAACCCAACTATTTATGAAGTCCGTGTCATAAGTTATGAGAGATTGAGATAACTCTATGAAAAACAAACTAGAAATTTTTTTTTTAAAGATATGCAATAGAAAAGATTATTCCACTGTAATATAAAAAAAATTAATTCTTTGATTTTATTTAAATGAATTTAAAAAATTTTAAAAAAAAGTCCTTTGAAAATGAACCCAAGAATCTAGTTCTAATGGACCAGTTTTTGGACTCGAAAGCAAGGAAACCCCACGTGGGTGTCTATTTTTATTTTTATTTTTTACTTGGATGCCTAACTAACTATTTTTTTCAAATGACACGTCATCTGTGTTTCTAGTTTCTGATGATCTCAAAGTTGCTGAAAAATTAAGACAAAGATATTTTATGCTAAAAAATCAAATTTTCAACTAATTTTTATTTATTTATCCGAAACACATGGAAAGTATTTTATATAGCTTGATAAACCCATTTATGGTCCCAAATAACAACAACAACTACAACAAAATAAATCTAATAACTCAAAATCAACTCGAATCCTTAAACTTCTTGAGATTAGATCTATATTCTCAAGCGATAAGAAGGGCAAAAAAGACCTCGTGGAACTTTCAATATCGAATAGAACTTATTGACACTAACCTATTTTATGACCGGGATCAGTGTTAATCAAAACTTTTTTTTCTATCAACAAAATTTAGCAACTTTCTATCTCATCTCTCAAACAAAATATTGCGAAACAAGAAAAATAAAATTTTGGATTAGAATTTATGAGTACTAAAAGGATCAAAAATTTATTATTTGAAATGTGCGGGTACCAAAAAAAACTTTTTCGATCAGATTTTAAACATGCCATGCATTTTCTTTATCCTTTTCACTTTATTTCTTTATTTTTTAATCTGTTCCTCTCTCAACAAATTTACCTATAGTGTCCATCAACTTGGTCTTATAAGAAGGAAATCAAAAAAAAAAATTGAAAAAAAAGAAGCATTATAAAAATTCACAATGCTTTTCATCTGGTGTTTCAGCAAGGTAGGGCTAAAGTGAAAATACCATGTCTTTTGATGTCTTTTATAAAGAAACATGTTGAAAACAGGTTTTGAATGGCTAAACTGTCTTATTTTCTAAATAATTTTGGAGTTGTTATTTTTTTCTATGTGCTGCTTTGAAAAAGAAAAGGAAAAACCTCCATCGCCGCCCTGGCTTTAAGTCACTGCTAACATAAAAAAAAAAAAAAAAAAAAAAAAGCCTTTTCCATTGGTTTGTTCTGATGTACAGGAAAGCTGTATTGTATG
>Ga0325400_1003800_pt1 | contig 13800 bp, 7 predicted proteins | sample PopdelMetagenome_2_FD_205662 | JGI IMG/M metagenome (GOLD analysis project Ga0325400, IMG submission 205662) | Populus deltoides microbial communities from Bellville, Georgia, United States - Xylem-PdKOR-R1 | ecosystem: Host-associated > Plants > Phyllosphere > Stem > Wood/Secondary xylem... | reverse complement strand
TAACAAAATAAGATAGGTTTTATTTTTCTTTTCATGAATGAGATCATAAATAATAATTAGCTTTTAATCAAAAGTTTACTAAGACTTCTTCTTCTTGACTAGGATTTTCCAACAAGGGTATTTTATTGTACAAAATACATACATAATTGAGCTTAAACTATTGTAAATTATGAGGTGCCCTACTTCGTCGCCGGGTCTTAATAATATAAGATTTAACCATCCAAAATGGTCAAATATGGTCAATATTTTCCAACCACCATAACATACCGAAGTTGAGATTTTATTCTAAAAGGGCACAACTCAATATCCAATATGATCCTCTAAAAAATAGTAAAAGATAAATCAAATCTAGATTTGAGTTAACATCAAAACAGTAAAATAAAATAAAAGAAACAGAAGAAGAAGAAGAAGAGTGAAAGGGGCCGCGCGCCGCCAAAGAAAGTCATTAATATATAATTTATATATAATTTAGAGTCTATCTTTAATTCAAGTTCTTGAAGTGAAAATTGTTACAAGTATAATATAATTCCATATATGCTAGTCATGTTACAATTAACCCTATACTTTCATGAACTATTGAAATTAGTATCCTGAGTAAATTCATGACTTGACTTTCAAACACTGCCTAGCATTTTAATGCTGAATAGAGGTAATTTAGTTAGTTTATGGAATTTTAATTAAAATCCAATTGAATTTCTTTTGTAGCAGGCCTTAATTTGAAGGATGTTTTTAACACAAGGCATACAGTATAATCATTAAAAAATATATAAATATTGCACGGATAATTAACTCTTTTAATTTGGTAGCAGGCCTGATGATAATTAGTAATTCATTAGAGAAAATCATGTGGACACCGAGATGCTATATATTCCCTCAAGTATTTACAGCTAGTAGAAATTATTAACCCTTAATTCGAAGGATAAGATAAGGACATGAAACAAAAATCAGAACCTCTTGGAGGTTTTCCACGTTGGTAACTTTTGTTAGTATTTTTTTAATTAATATTAACATTTCTTTTTTCAATAAGTTTCTGATTCGAACCTCTTCTTTGTAGCAAAAGAAAAAAAACCCTTTTTTCAGAATCTTAGTTCATAACGTTATTGGATGTGCATTCCATATATATAAAGTACCTTTTATCTAAACTGTAGGTTAAATTGTTGCCAATTTAACTTAAATTTTCGCTAGATCATCTGCGTTGCTTGTGATTAAATCTTTCCACAAAACGGTGATGAAATATTTTTGGAGATCGTTTATTTTCATGTAATTGTTCATTCGCCAAGTATTTGTGATCACATACGTACAATATATTAGCTCATGTACTACAAAAGTTAATTGTTCCATAGTCACTACAAATCTTAAATCATTTTGCCTGCAAACAAGTGAGCATGAAGGAATTTACAAGTAGAATATACATTATTACTATACGGTGTCTTGAAAGTAAATTTCCAAGTGAATGATTCATGTATAAATCAACATTTTCTGTTAGCTCTCATCAATTTTGGTACCATATATATATATATATATATATGCGCGTGTGATTAAAAGAAGTAAAGTTCTGTTCATATTGACAACCACAAAATAAAGAATATGAACTCTAGAATTGAAATTTTCCTTCATCGCATCTCCTTGATTCCACTAATAGTATAGGAAAGTGTCTCAGGGAACTAGCCTATCAAAATCTGGTACAAACCAATCATAATTTCTATTGCTATGGATTACAAAACTTAATTATTCTGAAATTTAAGAATATCAGAACATTAGTATTGAAATTCAACAGTTCATTAATTTTAATGTTCCAGCACAGGCTCAATTCAAGCTTGTAAGTTACAAAAGAGTTCAAATCCACTGCTTGCACGTACGCAACAAATTTATCAACGGTTGAACTTGCAACCCTTTCGTTTCAACTAATTAAAGATATATGAGATCATAGATGCATGCGTTGAAATTTCTGTATGGGCACCTGATACACTTGAAAGTGGACAGTGAATGACCCTTTCGTCTATTCAATCACTTTTCCTTGAAGTTTTTTTTTTTTTTTTCCTGATCCAATCAAGTGGGCTAATTGGACCTAGGAAGTTCTGCAGAGCCTAAGAATTGCATATTAAGAGATAAATAGTAGAGAGCTAACCCTAGAAGAATATATAAGGACAGAAAAATCTGTGATTTTTAAATATATATGAAGCTCTCTTTTGCAGTTTCAAAGAATATATCCCAGGAGTTATATGCTTACTATATGAAGCTAAGACAAAAGAAACACACAACACTTGATTTCATTAAAAAAATAAAAATTAACTAGTTAACAATCATTGAAAAAACACTTCACAAGAAAATCTCATGATGAAAAGATACAACTTTTTATGTTACACTCCAAACCGATAGACAAGCCATACATAGTATTCTTCAAATCTTTGTCCAGTACTTGACACATCAAGGGTGAGAAAGATGAATATCCATGCTAGCACATACCGTCAATGTTGTAGGCCTCATGATCCCATGTTTTGTACAAAGGATATTGAAAGTCTGTGAATTGATTCTGCAACCAATTATATATATATATATATATATATATATATATGGTCAGAAATCTGAATAACAGGTGTATCAACTAATTTCAATAGAGTAATTAAGCAAAATCAAACCTAACATCTTGGAAAATAAAGAAATTTCCCTTTTGGAGCTTACCTCTTGAGGAATTCCATTTTTGTGTGGATGATTGGGAAGAGAGGGACTCCACTTGCCCATATTCACCAAGGTTTCATCAATCATCCCCTCACGAGTATCTAATTGCTCTTGCTCTTGCTCTTGATAGAACGGCACTTCAGCTTCAGCCAGTTGGACTTCTAAGGAAGGATTGATATTGTGAGTACCTGATTCTTGATCACCTGTTTCGAATGGATTCCAACAACCTGCGAATTGATTGAATTCATCGTTCACTGCTTCTAATTCACAAAGCTTCGATTCATCGAGGCTTCGACTTCGACTGATCCGCAACTTTTCTTTCGTTCTCTCCCTTGCCCTCTCCCTTGCCTTCTCCCTTGATTCCTTTGCAAAAGGGTTTAATAGAGCTTTACGTGATGATGAAGCTCTACTAGTCCTCCTCTTGACACATAGTGAGGATTTACCCTTAGAAACACTGCTCACTTTAAGGGTAGAGTCAATATGGATTTCGGACAGCACTTCACACTCAGAAGTAGAAGATGCACTCTTGGTGCCAACACTGCAGCTATAATTCATAACGGGGAAGCCACTAGATAGTTTCTTGATTTCAGTTCTTGCCTGTGTAAGTAACCATTCTACAGTCTTGCTTGCTTTATCAAAGCGTAGCTTGTCTTGCAGATCAAAGAACTCTCTGGCAACCTTTAGCGACAATCTCATCCTCCGATCTCTTGGTCCTTGAGCCGTGTTAATCTTGCTGTGTCGATCTTTCTTAGAAGATCTCTTTCTTGGGATCTGATCAGTGCTGCTGTTGGATTGCTTGTTGCAGATTTCCGTTATCTCAATAACGTCATTTTTGTTGTAATCCACCATGTTATTAACAACAGTACTCTGAGAGGGAGTAGTACTGGTAGCTGCAGTTCTCAAGGGTTGCTGGTGAAGTAAAAGGTCATTGTTTTGCTGGAGAAAAATAGAATGGTCTTCTAATTCTAGCTGATCATAAGCAAAAAAAGGAGAGGGCAAGTGGCAGAAAGATAAAGGAGGAGGCACATATTGTTTGGAATTGGAAATGATATCACTGAAAAAGGGCATGTTATAAGCTTGTTGGTCATTATAGGACATGGGGTCATTGCCATTGTTGCTTAATGGAAACATTTGAGCTTTGTAATTGCACCAAAAAAAACCTATCCGCCGTAGAGCTACCCGGTGGACTAGTAGCTTGAGAATGACATGTGCACCAATGTACTCTTGCCTAAACTGCCTCCTGTGGAAAGAGTTCTCCACTTCTCTAGTTCAAGTCCATCCTTTTCAAATTCACTTTATCTGCAAACAATGGAAATCATAAGTGAGAAAGACAGCAATTTGTTACTGTTTCCTTATCTCTTTTTCCCCTTCCCCCCTCTCTCAGTGAGCACCTAGCTAGCTAGCTTGAGAAAGACAGCTGTTGCCACTGTTTAATCGTGTGTGTATGCTTGTTTTATAACAATTATGTTTGGTGAGTTTAGGATAGAGAAAGACAGGGGAAATCCATTTACCTTCCGACTAAGCGTGAGAAAGACATCACAGCACAAGTACTACATGTCCATGAGGGTGGGGGGGATGTAAGAATGGGAGATAGGGGGAGGGGGAGGGGGGTGGGGATCTAGGTGGGGATTTGAATAATGATCGTGGGAGTTAAGGCATCCCAGGAGAGGGGATTTATGGGAGACAAAGAACCATCTTTTTCTTTAAAATCATTTTTTTTCTTTTGTTTAAAAAGTTGGTGTTTTTTTTGGGCTTAAAAGCATGAAAGGGAAAGAGAGAAAGAAAACAGGCAATGTTGTGGGAAGTGAGTGGACAGGAAACACCTAGTATTGGTGCCACTTCACGTGGTTGCTAGCAGGTGAGATGAGACTTGAACATTGAACTCCCTCTTCTCTCAACAGACCAAGGTGTTTGTGTGTGTGTGTGCTTGTGGGAGTGTTGGTTGTCTGTCACAGGACAAGATTCTTATGGTTCATAGTAGTTGTATTTCATTTTTAATCTTCCACGTGGCTAGCTATGTCTAACCCTAGAATGGAAGGATACTTATTTCCTAAACTCAAAGGGTGTATTATTGTGAGCCTGTCATGAGTCATTAGAGCCAATGCTTGCTTTGACTGTGAATGTATACAGGACATACATGTCGCTTTCATTTAAAAGGCAAACCCCATCAGGCCATCACACACACTCACTCGTGTCTTTCTATCAAGTCTAAGTCTATGCGAGAATGTTGCTTGTTGGGTTCTTTCCAAACCCATGCGTACTTATTGGTTTAGGAGCTAACTATTATGTGCATCCCGCGTTGCCTTGCGAAAAAAATCCTAAATTAATTTACAATATAAATGAACATATTGTTGTTGCTGTGGATATATTTTTTAATATTATAAAAATTTTAAACAAAAATTAAAAAGATTATATTTATTTTTAATTAAATGAATTTAAAAATATACAAATTAATAAATTAAAAAAATATATTAACATAGATTAAATAGTAATATGATAAGCTGATTTTTATTATAAGAATCAATGAATAGATGCACATGTAAATATTTGATTTGTGATACATATAATTTTTAATTATATGGCAATAAATATGGATATGCATAATAAGATAAATAATAATTTAGATTTTGAAAAAAAAATTATATTTTCTTATTAATGTTTTTTCTTAGTTAAAAAAATATTTTTTATTAATAGTATAGTTTATTGAATACAAAATGAAGGTGGTTAAAATAGAAATTCAAAAAAAAATTCTATTGTTTTGAAATAAGAAGGAAAAGATGTATCTCTTTCATCAAAGTTTCCTTTTATTATTATTATTATTATTATTATTATTATTATTATTATTATTATACAAAACATATTTTTTTTTATGAGAAGTATTGTTTTTTAAACTAAAATTCATCATAATCTTAAAAGAAAATTTCAATTAAAAGTCATAATTGATAATTTATACACAAATATATGAATAGTAAATTCAATAAAAAATATATGAAAGTTTTTAAGAAATTAAACATATTAGATTAAAATTACCATAAAGATATCTCATTTATTTCAAAACAATGACATAATTAGATAATTATTTAAATATATTATAATAAACTTATTTTAAGTGAATTATATTATAAAATATAAAAAAAGGTGCCATTAAAAAAAAAAAGCTAGGCACTTGAGCCGGAAAGATCGACCCATTCTTTCAGTCCACAATTATATAGCCCAAACGCGCTTAGACGTGGTAGGCCAATCTCAGCATATCTTTTTTTTTTTTTTTGAAAAACAATGAATAACAAGTTATTTGCGCCTCTCTCTCTCTCTCTCTCTATATATATATATATATATATATATATATATATATATATATATATAGCACAAACAATGTATCATCTACCTCAATGTTTTTTAATTGCTAATTGTGGCTCTAGTGATTGAAAAATCAAAATTCAAGTTTTTAAACTCTAAAATCCTAAATTCCAACCCTTTTTTAACATAAAAAAACATGAAAAAACATTATATGAACTTCTAAAACCCATTTTTAACCACAAAACACATTTTAATTTGATAAAAAAACTCAAAATTAAACCACATTAAAAATCTTTTCGAGTCTTAATCTATCTTGTCAAGTATTATTGATGGTAGAAACACCCTTATCGAGCTCCATTTTAAAGATAAATCCAATAACATAAAAATTATAACTATTTGTAGTTGAAATTTAGTCATTCAAGAGCTTTTTATCTCTTTTTATTTTTTCAATGACTTTCTCTCTCTTTTGCAAACATCTAAGGTTTACTGAAATGAGAGAAAACCCTATGGATAAAAGCATCAAAATCCTAAAAGAATAGGGTTTGAAAATGAAAAAAATAAAACTTTGAGAGACCTAAATGACCTTTTTCATGCTTTTTGAATAGTATAAGTTGGAAGGGGTTTTATTTTTTAAAATATCAATTTAATCCTTATTCTTTTAATTTTTTATTTAATAACAGATTAAAACTCAATTTCGTTAATTTAGTTTTCAATTTAACATCAAAATATCGAATGACATAAGGGACACGTGAGAGCATATAATTAAAAATAGGTCCTAACATGTAGAACGATTTCAACATAATTTACACTGATAAATTTGAAAAAAAAAAAGGTTCAATGATACGAGTATATATAAAGTGGAAAACATTTAAGGCATACAAGGAAAAAAAAAAAAAAGTGGCAATGATGTGAGCAGTGAAATGTAAAAGAAGAAACAATGTATGTACAATAAAAACCTCAAATCTTATAATTTCTTCTATAATAATTATAATTATAATAAAAAAGAAAGCATACTCTCTCTTTCATAATTCATACAACCATCTCCATCACAAGCACATTGTCAAGGAAGGGTTTTGCTGGTGCTTTGTACTATGTTATCCACTGCAGTGCTTAAAACTTTCTTAAGGATACCCTAGCCAATCACCTCTTGCCATAAATACAAAACCCTATATGTGATCTTATTTGGAAATGGTAATGGTCCTATTTAATATAAAACTCTTTTTTCAGGCTTTCATTTCTCCTCCGCTCCCCTCCCCTCCCCTGTACTGTATACTGTACTTTCTTTCTTTCTATTTATACATGCCGTTTTCTCCACTTATCCAATAATCGTCTCTCTCTCTCTCTCTCTCTCTCTCTCTCTCTCCCTCTCTCGCTCCCCCTCTCTCTCTATAGCTGAGCATGACCTGTATAGACTGGCATAATTAGGAGGACCACATCATATGGAGAGCCAGTTGTTCTAAGGTTGCTATCAAGAAGTTGATAACTATGAATAAAAGGTGATGAATTGTACCATTTTCAAGTGTGGGTGATGAAGAGAGCATAAAACCCTAAAAAGTCTTGCTTAGACTAAGTGCTTTCATTTCCATTGTGAGCTCTCTCTGCCAGTACCAAATTCCATTTGTGGATGAAATCAAAAGGCCTTTTTTTTAAAAAATAAAAATAAAGAAAGAAACAAAATGTACATTTATACGAGTAATTCTATTGTTTCTTGGTTTTTCACTCTTCCCAAGGTTCAATTTGGAATCTATATGTTAGGGGGCCGAACCATTTTCCACGCGAAGCAAAAATTTCGGTGTACTATATTTCTTATGCTGTGGCTTAATATGTCATGATACCTCTACCACTGATTCTAATTTTTATATCTTATACCATTATTAAATTTTAGATATATTTCTTTTTTTTTTCTAGTAAAAAATAATTTTTTTTTGTTATATTAAATAATTTTAATAAGAGGTTGATTATCAAGAACTTGAAAGACAAAACATTTCTGAATAAAATAAAAACAAATATTCATTTAATAAATTATCAAATATAAAAGCATAAAAAATATAAAATACACGAGTTGAGTCAGATTGATCAAGTTTTAAAAATCCTGATTCATTACCAAACTTGTGATATCTATTTTTTAATCTTTTGACTCATTATCATATATAATATTCAAATTATCCGACTTTAACAAGTTGGATTGGGATAGATAATGTAAATATTATAAATGAAGTAGTTTTTTTAAACCCCTAATCTTATTGCAATAAAAAAAATCTTTGTATTATATGATATCAAGTTGCAATATATTTGTAATATTTGTAGGACTATCTATAGGTTCATGTTGAATTTTGAGATTTCTCAGATAAAATATATGGTTTTTCTAAAAGTTGTTGTCTTTGTAATAGTTTTATTTCATTTGAAATGCTCATAATAATTTGATCTTTAATGAGATAGAAATTAACTTAAGCTTATTTTTTCATAGAGTTGCAACATGAGAAAAATGTTATGATGAGAGTTTCCGTTATATTAAGGTAAACTTACTATGATCATCAAATAATATTTTTATATGGAAAAATAAGGCATAAGTGCATAGTGAATCATCATGGACTCTTCCTCTTCAATGTATACTTGAGTGGAATGCAGATACATGACGATGTTTTAAGGGGCCATGAAGAAAAAAATCTTTTATATATATATATATTTTTTTATTTTATAGATATTAAAAAATCCAATGAAATTGAGGTTTTGACAATTCAAACTCAAACGTACAACTTATAAACACCAAACAGTCAAATAAATCTTTTTACAGCACCATTACAATGACGGTAATTTATTTGCTGCACGCAAGGGTCTCGAGAATCTTCTTCTTCTTCTTCTTCTTTTTGTAATACCCTCTTTTCTAGAAAAGAAACATCACATTATAATCTCGATTACAAAAATATAGAGTTTGAATTAAAAATAAACATAGATGCTACAACAGATGTTCAACATATATATATATAGGTAGAGGGGAGCACAAGAACATACAGATTTATAAATCTGTACTAAAATTAAGGTATGTTGAATTCTAGATTTGAACCTAATTTTGTTTTTTTTTAAAAAGGGGTTTGAACCTAAGGACTCTTCACTAAAGAGATGGGAAGTAGTCATGATATCATTGAGCTATCTTCAAAGCAAGAATGATCTATTTCAAGTGAGTGCAAGATCTTTTTTTATATCACCTTTGGTGCGATAAGTCCATAATGTCTAGGTTACGTTCACTAGCTAGCTAGAAATCATGCCATAATTACTTACTAAGGTTTTAATATAATATTTCCCTTTTAATTTGTTTCTATTATTGATCAGAATAGTAGTCTTGGCAGAAGTAAAAATCCTAGTTCGGGCCATATACTCTTGAAAAACGTCTTTCTTTGTGTAAATGATAAGGAACCAGATAGGTTTGTCGAATGCATTATTCAATCTTTCTGTTATGATTTGATTAGATAGCCCATAAAGTCTTTGATTTATATCATTGTAACTATTTTAATTTTTCTTTTCATGCCAATATTGGAGGGGCCCTCGATTTGATGCTTCAATATGCAAAATGAATACTTCCAAGAAAATGTTTGCCAAATACAATGAGAAGAAGATGTCGTTTTACTCATGGGGAAGGGTTCAAACGACATTAGTTTGTTGGTCACAACTTATCCCACTCTATGATATTGTCAAAAATTGAATTATAATCCTTTACTGCACAGCCATATGCATGCGTATGCCCCAATTTGAATAATTTATAATATTCAACATTGACATGCCTGCCTTTTGTGAGTGATTAAGGTCGACTAAATGTAACATAGGACACCTTTTGGAGCTTCGTCTTTGCTCTCACCGAGAAAATAACAATATCGAACCAACTTTTCTCTGAAAGCTTGACAGTAGTCCAGGTGTAGATAATGCAAATAATTGACTCCTCGTGCTGGCTTGTAATTGAATATATATACAAGAAAAAAAAAACAATTACAAAAATACATGTCTGTCTGCCTAATTTTTTGGTAAATTTATGGTTGCCACGAGCAAGCAAATTGGAGTGTTTCATTTCCTTGCGTTGTCTTTTCCTTCCTTGTTTTGTGTTGGGGTCTTGATACCAAGGAATTATTAGTTAGGATATATATATATATATATATATATATATATATATATATATATATATATATATATATATATTTTACTTCCCCTGCTGTGTTATTGCGAGCAGAATTAGTTTTTTTCTTAAATATAAAAAAAAATATCTAAACCATGAGGAATTCTTTACCATTCATTATCATTAAGTACGGTCTTTAAGTTAAATTTAAAAATTACTGACCTCATATTTCTTTAGAAACTTGTCATCCCATCCAGAATGCATAATAGTTTCATAAATGATTGGTTAAACTCTACTCTTATTTTTAATGGATAGTATTCGATGTATACAAAATATTTTATGGATTATATATATATATATATAAAATAACCTTTATTAAAATTGAAATTCTTTCATGTATTTTTTTTTGTTAAGAAATCATGTATCAGTCATCTATGTATTTAACTTTAAAAATAAATAGGCCTTTTATTTTAATGGAATTTTTCAATGTAATTTTTTCTTGGATTCTATCCAACTATTATGCATTCTATTAATGTTTATTTTCTTCTATCTAATCCTGTTAAATCATATGATACTTGTAAAAAAAATTTATATTGACTAATAAGATCATTATTTGCAAAATAAAATTACATTTATAAAAATAAAAATAAATTAAATAAAAAAATAAAAAATAGAAATTTATAAATAAAAAAAGATGTAAAAAAAAAGAAATTGAAAAGATATAATGTAATAAAAAAATACTAAACTAACAAACCCATATATATATATATATAATAAATCATATTTTTTTATTATTTTCCTATAAAACTAAATTATCTCCAAAAACTCAATTAAACATAAAAGACTAAATTTCTCATTATTAATTTTACAGGCAACAATATTTTTACAATTATTCCAAAAGAAAAAAATCAAATAAATAAAATAAAACAACCCAGATGCATGGATCTAAAGACAACTTGAATGCTAACATATTTGGATCAATCTGAATTAAAAAATTCAATAAAAAATCATTGTTAAATAATAAAAAAAATAAAAGAATAATTTCAGGGATTATAAACTCTTTTTTATTACCAAATTGTATGATAACATATATTCCTAGACACTTTTAAAAATTAAAAGAAAAAAAGGAGTCCACAGTATCATTTAATAAATTTAAAATTGTATGTAAATATTTTGAACTCTTTAGCTAATATTGAAAAAATAAAAAGAGATAGGGGTTATTATGGAGTGTGTTAAAATAGAAAATATTGTATTATTAATGTATTGTCTTATTGTGTGTAGTATGCTACACCGTAACACATGTATTGCCCTAATTTTATAAATAACAGAGGTGGCTATCTCATCAGGTTAAGTCTCTTAATTATCACAAACCTTGTTTCAACTTGGTATTAGAGTCAATTTATCTTAACATATTTATTCTTCAAACAAAGGCCCTTTTAATTATTTTCTATTACTACTGCTTCAAACAAAATTGTCTGCAACACTACTGTTTCTCTGCAACGCTGATTTATTCTTCAAAACAGCAGCCCCTCTACTACTTCTCTGCAACAAAATCATCTCTTTTGTTTGTTGTCCTTTGCCACTCCTTCATCAGCAACGATATTGCTTCCATGTTGTTGTTACCTAATTTTTGATCTATTTTTTTATAAAATTTTTGAAAAATCTAAAAATAGCAAAAAACAATGAAAATTTAAAAAATATTTTTTTAATATATTTTCATCATTTTTAGCATTTTTAACGTCATCTAAAAAAGAATTTAAATTTTCAAAAGCCTTCCTAACGCGTTTGATTTTTCACGCGTTATTTTTAAAATCATTGATTTTTCTTATTGAATTGATGTTGATATTGCTCATTTTTTAAAAAAAAAATACAAAAACAATTAAGAAAAATCAAAATTTACAAAAAAAGAAAGTTGAGGAACCAATTTTTAGGCCCAAACAACATTTTAGCTATAAATATAGGTCTATAACTCACACAAAAGGGGGGTAATTTTGCATATTTGAGGAGGCACCACAAAAAAAACCCTAACCCTAAACCCATTTTTTTCAAGCAAACCGGCCGCCCTCCCCACTTGGCCAAAAAGAAAGAACACGAAACCAAAGGAGCCGCAGCCCCCATCAGTCTTGTCATAACCCAATTTTGACCTTTTTATTTTAATTATTTTATTTGCTGAAAAACAAATGATGAAAAAACAAGTAAAAATAAAATAATTGAAGAATGAATTAAAATTTAGGTTAAAGGCAACATGATTGGAAGTTTAAAGATTTAATTAAATTTTTGACTAGTTTAATTAATCAAGTCAAGGGTTTAATTGGAGAATTGATAAGTTTTGAGACTTGATTAAGCTTGAAATTAATTTAATTAATCTAATTAAGGGTTTAATTGGAGAATTGACAAGTTTTAGACTTAATTGGACTTGGATTTAGTTAAATCAGGGACTCAATTGAAGAAATATTAAAGTTTGGGGTCAAAATTAAAAAATTAAAATCCAAGAATCACATTGAAAATGACGCACAAATGCAGGGGGCCAATTGCAGTTTAAACCAGGGGCTTAATTACAAAACTTTCAAAACTTTACGGGTCAAAACGCAAATGGCCACCTCATATCCCAAAACGGCGTCGTTTGAAAGAACGTTGTTCATCTTTTTCTTCTTTAACCAGAGACCGTTTCCAGCAGTAAAGGGCAGTAATCATCCGCTCACCTCAGTTATGGACATTTTAATGTTGTCGTCCCTCTGCATGCCATCCGTTACCACCGATCGGACTCTATAAAACAGAGGAACAACGAAGAAAAAAGGGTAGAACTGAGGGGCTGAGAGAAAAAAAAAAAAGAAAAGCCACGAACGACAGAGAACAAAAATTCACAGAGCCGAACAGAGAAAAAATAGGGGAAGCATACAGGGTGAGAGAACGAAAAAACCAGGAGAGGCAAAAAAAAAAAAACTAGAAAACAAAGACAAAGAAAACAGTATACAGAGCAAAAACAGAGACAAAAGCAAGCAACAAATCCAGAACACCAACATTAACATCACTGTCTTCTTGATCGCCTCCTGCAAATAAAAAAAAGAGCCCCCAGCATCGCCATCGTATTCGTTCCTTCATCTCAAAAAACCGGGATAATAGGCTAGATAACCAGAAGCAAAGGAAAGACAAATCCCAGAGAGAAGAACGCATAGGAAGGTGAAAAGGGTGCCCTGCCAAGCGTGGTTCAATCATATAAAAGGAGCTTTGTCATCGTCTTCGTCGCCTTTGGCCAACCAAGGTAAGCCGCTTCCTTTGCCTTTCATTTGTTTTCAAATTATTAGCAGCATACTATGCAAGTGAATTTTAATTCACTTGCACAGTGCAGCAACACGCGTGGCTTGTCGCACGCGTGTTGCTTTTGCTCAGCCAGGTCACTGGCTTGGGCCAGTGACCGGGCCGGGCTGGCTGGGTCTAGCCCAGCCCATGTGGGCTGAGCTAGGCCCAGCCCCAAAAACATAAATAAAAAAATAAATAAAATAAAAAACAGAAAAGTAAAAAAAGTAGAAAAATAAAAAATGTGTATGCATAAATAAAAAAAATATAAATTTATTTGGTTTATTCACTGACGCCAGAGTCAGGAATAAAAATACCAGTTTAAATTTATATTATTTTTATTCATTGTATTTTATTTTTATTTAGTTAGAAAATAAAAAAATTATGTGCATGTGTAAAAAATAATTTTTTCTTTTATGTGA
>Ga0325400_1003799_pt1 | contig 13803 bp, 13 predicted proteins | sample PopdelMetagenome_2_FD_205662 | JGI IMG/M metagenome (GOLD analysis project Ga0325400, IMG submission 205662) | Populus deltoides microbial communities from Bellville, Georgia, United States - Xylem-PdKOR-R1 | ecosystem: Host-associated > Plants > Phyllosphere > Stem > Wood/Secondary xylem... | reverse complement strand
TACCTTTGCAGACTGGAAAAAGCTCCAGGGGTTTCCATAAATTGTAGAGTGACTATGGTACAGAACGACGAATTAATACGGATAATTGATTTACTCAATACAACTTACGAGGGCGAAGAAGCCTGGCACGGCCCATCCGTGGTAGAAGTATTGCGGGGCGTTTCGCCCGATATGGCGGGCCGGCGGTTATCGCCCAATACGCACTCAATCGCTGAGCTGGTGTTTCACATGACGAGCTGGCGTATCTTTTGCGTGAAAAAAATGCAGGGCGATGCCGAATTCGACATTAAAACCCCGGAAAAAAACTTTGGCTCCCTGCAGCACATCGACGACTTTGAATGGGAAGCCCTGCAGATGGAATTAAGTCTGAGTCAGGAAGAGCTGATTAATGAACTGGACAAACGCGACGACGACGAGTTTCTGGAGGACATTGTGCCGGGTCGGGACTATACCTACTATGATATGCTGCACGGGGTAATCAACCACGATACGTATCACTCGGGGCAGATTTCTATCATGAAAAAGGCCCTGAAATTCAGAGGGGTAGACGAAGCCGATGCGCAGGACGATTTCGGTCCGCATTACGGCGATAGCTACGACCAGGACGACCTGAATTATTAATTCAATGACCCGAAGGAAATTCTGGTCCTTCGGCGTTCATTATAACTAGTTACCACGCAATCGTTTCATTGTTGAATTTTTGGCTCGTTAAATCGGAACCGGATGCCTACTCCTGGGATACCTTTGTCCAGCAGGGTAGGGCCGTCTGGGATGGCGTCCGGAACTACCAGGCCCGGAACAACCTGATGGCCATGAAAGCCGACGATCAGGTGTTATTTTATCACAGCATTCAGGGAAAAGAAGTCGTTGGGCTGGCCCGGGTCAGCCGGGAAGCATACCCAGATCCAACCGTGCCGGACCCCGGCAACACCCCGTGGGTGGTGGTTGAACTGGAACCCATGATGCCTTTTGAGAAGTCCGTTACGCTGCAACAATTAAAAAAAGAGCCACTCCTTCAGAATCTGGCCCTACTGCGGCAGTCCCGGTTGTCGGTGATGCCCATCCGTCCGGACGAGTTTGAATGTATTCTTGCCCTCAGTCATGAATCAGCCTAATCAAGTGGAGCGGCCGGCCGGCTCCTCGCTGCAATTACTTACGCCGGCGAACTGGTCGTCCTACGAACTAATCGACACGGGGGGCTTCGAAAAGCTGGAGCGTTTCGGCTCCTTTGTGCTGAGCCGCCCGGAGCCGCAGGCCATCTGGGACAAATCCCTGCCCGAATCGGAATGGGAGAGCCGGGCCAACGCCATCTTTAAACGGGACAAAGGCTCGCAGGAAAAAGGCGAATGGCTGGTGCGTCCGCGCATGGAAGAACGCTGGTATATTCCTTACCAGCAGGCGAACCTGGATTTGACCTTTAAACTGTCCCTGTCGTCGTTCAAACACGTCGGGATTTTCCCGGAGCAGGCGGCTAACTGGCCTTACATCTATCAGAACGTAACAAAGCTGCGGGAGACGGTGCAGACGCCTAACGTGCTGAATCTGTTCGCCTACACCGGGGCGGCCTCCCTGGCGGCCCGGCAGGCCGGGGCTACGGTGACGCACGTGGACGCCGTTCGGCAGGTGATCACCTGGTCGCGGGAAAACATGGAGAAGAGCGGCCTGGACAACATCCGCTGGGTGGTGGAAGACGCCATGAAGTTTGTTCGGCGCGAAGCCCGGCGGGGCAATACCTACCACGGAATCATTCTGGACCCGCCCGCGTACGGCCGTGGCCCGGAAGGTGAAAAGTGGCTGCTTGAAGAGCAACTGAATGAACTGCTGAAGACCTGCGCCGAACTGCTGGACCGGAAAAACTTCTTCCTGATCATCAACCTGTACTCCCTCGGCTTCTCGGCGCTGATTCTGGACAACCTCATGCGCTCGTGTTTTGGCGAACGGCCCCGCACCGAACTGGGCGAGTTATTCCTCAACGACTCGTTTGGCAAGCGGCTGCCGCTGGGCGTCTTTTATCGGTTTTCTTCGGTCTAAAAAGTATATTTACGCCCCATTAAAGTTCTTTTGAAGCGAAATTGTCATTGGTCGAATGACCGGCAGCGAATGCAGATACGTTTTGGCTATTGGATGGTGTTGGTGTTCGGACTGTTAACCGGCTGCTCGGAAAGCAATCGCCGGCAGGCCCGGATTCCGGCCGCGCCCCAGAGTCCGGCCGCCATTGAGCGTGGGGCGGCTCTGGAGTCGCTGACCCGGGCCATCAACCAGAGCGGTCCGGCGTCGGCTTACGCTAAGCGGGCGGCCATTTACCTGAAAGCGGGCCAACTGGATACGGCACTCGCCGACATTAACGAAGCCCTCGACCGGGACGATGACATTGGGCGTTACCACTTGATCAAAGCACAGGTTCTGCGGTCGCGTCACCAGTACGACGATGCACTGGAAAGCGCGCTGCGGGCGGAAGGTCTGGGCGTCGATACGCCGGAGTTATACATTCTTATCGGGGATCTATTGCAGGAGCAGCGGGAATTTGACCGGGCCCGGATTTATCTGGTGAAGGCGCTGCAAATGGCTCCCTACGAAGGGGAAGCGTTTTACTACAACGGGCTGGTGGTTGCCAAAACGGGCGACACGGTTCGGGCGCTGCCCTTCCTGCGTCGTTCGCTGCAGTTAAAGCCCCGGTACCTGGAGCCTTATGTTCAGCTGGCGGCCATTTATGCGGCCCGCCGGGATTTGCCCGTAGCGTTCACGTACAACAACGTGGGCATGCGGTATTTTCCCAACAATCCGTGGCTGCTTTATACGCGGGGGGTTATCTACCAGCAGATGTATAAATCGGACAGTGCCTACCAGTTCTTTCAACGGGCCATCCAGTTGCAACCTACGCTGTACCAGGCGCATTTTCAGGCCGGGCTGGTGTGTCTGAAATGGCGGAGTTCCGCGCAGGCGCTTCAGCATTTTGACCAGGTTGTCAAGCAGGACCCTAATTTCCCGCGCGTTCGCTATTACATGGCGGTGGGCTACGAACAGACCGGCCAGTGGGATCAGGCGATAAATTCCTTTGCGGCTGCCCTGCAGGCCGATCCCGCCAATCAGCAGGCGCGGTACGGTCTCTGGCGGGTGCAACGGCGGCAGATGGGCTACGGCGGTGGCAATTCCTACGACGAGCAGTCCTACGAATTTTCGCGCCCCGGTGAGGTACTGGATACCACCCGGGTCCGGGTTAAGACAATTCAGCCGAAATCCCGGTTCAGCCTCGATTCGACAAGAAATTAATGCATCTTTGTGGTTGTTAATGATCCTTTTTTTGTTACATTATTAAAGCGGACGGAAAACGACCGGGAGCCGAAAAATAGAAAATAGATTTAATACAGATGAGTGACCAAATTCGCATTACGTTGCCCGATGGCAGCGTTCGAGAGTATCCCAGCGGAGTAACCAGTCTGGAGATTGCCGCCAGCATTAGTGAGGGCCTGGCGCGGAATGTATTGGCTGCCAAAGTGAATGGCACCGTTCAGGATGCCACGCGCCCCATTACGACGAATGCCACGGTAACGCTTCTGACATGGAATGACCCCGAGGGAAAAGCGACCTTCTGGCACTCATCGGCGCACTTGATGGCCGAAGCGCTGGAAGCACTTTATCCGGGTGTCAAGCTGGGGATCGGGCCGGCCATTGAAAACGGGTTCTACTACGACGTCGATTTCAACGGGCAGCATTTTTCCCAGGACGATTTTAAAAAGGTCGAGGACAAAATGCTGGAACTGGCGCGCCAGAAGCAGGTTTACGTCCGCGAACCCATCGCCAAGGCCGACGCCGTTGCCTACTTTGAAGAAAAAGGCGATCCGTATAAACTGGACCTGCTGGCGGGGCTGGAAGACGGGTCGATCACGTTCTACAAGCAGGGCAACTTTACGGATCTGTGCCGCGGACCGCACATCCCGAACACCGGTTTCATCAAGGCTACCAAGCTGATGAACGTGGCCGGGGCTTACTGGCGGGGCGACGAAAAAAACAAGATGCTGACCCGCATCTACGCCATTACGTTCCCTAAGCAAAAAGAACTGGACGATTACCTGTTTCTGCTCGAAGAAGCCAAAAAGCGCGATCACCGCAAACTCGGCAAAGAACTGGAACTGTTTGCGTTCTCGGATAAAGTAGGGCAGGGACTGCCGCTGTGGCTGCCGAAAGGAACCATGCTGCGCGAACGGCTCGAAAACTTCCTGCGGAGAGCGCAGTTACGGGCGGGTTACTCGCCGGTGATTACGCCCCACATTGGCAGCAAGCAGTTGTACGTGACGTCGGGTCACTGGGAAAAATACGGGAAAGATTCCTTCCAGCCCATCCATACGCCGGATGAGGACGAGGAGTTTTTGCTCAAACCCATGAACTGCCCGCACCACTGCGAAATTTATAAAACCAAGCCCCGTTCTTACCGCGATCTGCCGTTGCGGCTGGCCGAATTCGGTACGGTTTACCGCTACGAACAAAGTGGTGAGTTGCACGGGCTGACCCGCGTGCGGGGCTTTACGCAGGACGACGCGCACATTTTCTGCCGGCCGGATCAGGTGCGGGACGAGTTCCTGAAAGTAATTGATCTGGTCCTGTACGTGTTCCATTCGCTTGGCTTTACGGATTATAGCGCCCAGATTTCCCTGCGTGATCCGGCCAATAAGGAAAAGTACATTGGCGCAGACGATGACTGGCTGAAGGCCGAAGCGGCTATTATCGAAGCGGCCGCCGAAAAGTGCCTGCCGACAACAACGGAACTGGGCGAAGCGGCTTTCTACGGGCCTAAGCTGGACTTCATGGTTCGGGATGCGCTGGGTCGTAGATGGCAGTTAGGCACCATCCAGGTGGATTATCAATTACCGGAGCGTTTCCAACTGGAATACACCGGCTCGGACAACCAGAAATACCGGCCCGTAATGATTCACCGGGCGCCGTTTGGATCCCTGGAGCGGTTCATCGCCATCCTGATCGAAAACACCGCCGGTAACTTCCCGCTGTGGCTGTCGCCGGACCAGATTGCGGTGCTGCCGATCTCGGAAAAATACGAGGACTACGCCAATGATCTTTTCCTGATTTTACAGGAGCAGGACATCCGGGGTTACGTCGATCTGCGGGACGAAAAGATTGGCCGAAAGATCCGGGATGCCGAAGTCAACAAAGTGCCGTTTATGCTCATCGTTGGTGAGAAAGAACAATCCGAAGGCCGGGTGTCGGTTCGCCGGAAGGGCGAGGGCGACCTGGGCTCCATGACGATTGAAGAGTTCACCAGCCTGTTCCAGGGCGAAATTAAGCCCATAGCGCAACCGGTTAGTTAAGAAAACAGAACGTGTATGAGAAGCAGGGATGACCGAAGAAACGTTTTTTCGAAATTCCTTGTTTCTCATACAGGATTCTCTTGCACGAATTACTCAAAATCCTTACTTTCCCGAAACTTTCTGAAAACCGTTTCGTTATAAAGGGAATCTTACCTTTTTTGTACATTAAACACTATCTATGGCATTACAGCGTAGACCGATGCGCCCCCCGCGCGTGGTTGAAGAACCCTACCGAATCAATGGACGTATCCAAGCCCGCCAGGTACGGGTGGTAGGTGAAAATGTTGAGCAAGGCATTTATGAGATCCAGCAGGCGCTGGCAATGGCTCAGGCCCAGGCTCTAGACTTAGTAGAGATTTCGCCGAACGCCGTTCCGCCGGTTTGCCGCATTGTCGATTACTCGAAGTTCAAATACGAACAGAAGAAGAAGCAAAAGGAAATCAAGTCGAAGGCTCAGAAAGTAGTCATCAAAGAAATTCGATTCGGACCGAATACGGACGACCACGATTTCGAATTTAAGTTAAAACACGCCATCAGCTTCCTCAAAGAAGGCTCTAAGGTGAAAGCCTACGTCCAGTTCGTTGGGCGTTCGATTGTCTTCAAAGAGCGCGGAGTTGAACTGCTGGACCGGTTTGCCAAAGGGTTGGAAGAGTACGGTAAAATAGAAGCCGAACCCAAACTGGAAGGTAAGCGGATGTCCATGTTCCTCACGCCCAAGGTGGTTACGGTGAAGAAGTAGAAAGACATACACTCCCAATATACGGTCCTTTGTTCTGTGGTTGAAGCTGCAGGACAAAGGACCTGTTTTTTAGGGTTTGTCCAGTCCTCAGTGGATTATACGGGATACGGTTAAACCGAGTAGCTGATGGGCGGATTCCGAAATGCTGCCAGGCAGGAAATCCGGTGAAAAAACCAGCAGGAAGCGATTGTCGAATTAACTGTTGGTAATCAGCCCTGTTCTATATATCTTTGCGGCCTATTTCTCCCGTCACAACGGACCGTATCAACAACGTTTTCTGTTTACAACAATGCCAAAAGTAAAAACCAATTCGGGAGCCAAGAAGCGTTTCAAGCTGACGGGCACCGGCAAAATCAAGCGGAAGCATGCTTTCCACAGCCACATTCTGACCAAGAAGACAACCAAACGCAAGCGGGGCTTAGTGCACGACGCGCTGGTAGCTCCGGGCGACGAACGCCGTGTGAAAGTAATGCTCAATCTGGCGTAAGTAACCGCCAGTTGGTTTCATGTTCAACCCGATTCCAGGTCTTAAGTACACGAGGAGTTTAGTCCATCTGTCGCCTGTTGTCAAAAACAGATTTTTAATACTATGCCACGTTCAGTGAACCACGTTGCCTCTCGGGCACGTCGCAAAAAAGTAATGCAGTTGGCCAAAGGGTACTACGGCCGGCGCAAAAATGTTTGGACGGTTGCGAAAAACGCCGTCGAAAAAGGTCTTGTTTATGCTTTCCGTGACCGTCGTCAGAAAAAGCGGGATTTCCGCTCACTCTGGATTCAGCGGATCAACGCCGGTGCACGCGTAAATGGCGTGTCTTACTCGGCGCTCATGGGTAAGCTCCATGCATCCGGTATTGAATTAAACAGAAAGGTACTGGCCGATCTGGCTATGAACCACCCCGAGGCTTTTGCCGCCGTTGTTGAGAAGGTGAAATAAATAGGTAGAAATACCAAAAACAGAACCGGCCCACCATGTACATGGTGGGCCGGTTCTGTTTTAAGCCTACTGGATGGGCGCCGTAAGATAACGCTGCAGGTCGGTGATCGATTGAATACCCAACTGCCGGGCCTCCCGCTGGCGCATCATCAGGGCGTAGGTGTTGTTGAAGCCCAGCGGTGTCAGCCAGTTAAGGGCGTACCGTCGACGAAACTCAGCCTGCACATACCGATAAAGCGCTTCGGGCCGCGCCTGTAGCGAGTCGGCCACCCGGGGTGGCGGCTGGAGAATGACCAGCAGACCTGTTCCGCTGTATTCCGGATAAAGATCAATGGCGCCGGTTCGCAGGGCGTTGAAGCAAATCTGCGTGCCGCCCAGGCCAGTTTTGGCAACCACCCGGAGCGAGGTGTGTCCTTCGATCAACTGGCGCAGGATCTCGGCCAGAATGTATTGCTCGGTAAAGACTTTGGTGCCAAGGGTGATGCTCTGGGTACGGGGGGCGGTGCCCGGCGGGCGGTACAGATGAATCTCCTCCAGAAACGTACGGGCGACGGCTTCCGGGGACTGGTGCTGGTAATCGGCCCGGTAGTTCAATTCCGTCATGACCGAATCATTGATCCGGTTCGCCAGCCGATTGAGCGTTGGGGCCAGTTCGGGGTAGCGATTCAACGTGGCCTGCCGAACCAGCAAAGCGGCCTGATAGGGCGGGAAGGCCTGTTTGTTATCATCCAGTACCCGTAGATCATACGCCTTAACGCGCCCATCCGTCGAGTAGCCACTGATCAGGTCAACCTGCTTCCGGTGAATGGCCTCGTACATTAAATTCTGGTCGATCAGCATGGGCGTAATCTGCAAGCCGTACCGCCGAACCAAACCGGGGTACCCATCGGCCCGTCCGTAAAATTCGTGCGCAAAGCCAGCCACCAGTTTGCCCTGCTGCTCTTTGGGTAGCCAGTAGAAGCCGGACAGCAGGGGCGCCAGCAGAAGTATGGTCAGCGTCGCCCGGCGCAACCCCCGCCCGCTAAACTGCTGTACCTTGGCCAGTAAAAAGTCAAACAGCACCGCCAGCAGGGCCGCCGGAATGGCACCGGCCAGAATCATGGTTGGATTGTTGAGGGCAATGCCGCCAAAAATAAACTCGCCCAGCCCACCGGCGGCTACGTAAGCCGCCAGCGTCGCTACGCCCACGTTAATGACGGTTGCCGTCCGAATACCGGCAAAAAGAACCGGTAGAGCCAGCGGCAATTCCAGCCGGGTCAGCACTTGAAAGTCGGTCATGCCCATGCCCCGTGCGGCCTCCCGCAGCGTCGGACTGACTTCTGTAATGCCCACATAGGTGTTGCGAATGATGGGCAGCAGCGCATAGAGAAACAGGGCCACCAGCGCCGGTCCAACACCAATGCCCAGCACCGGAATCAGAAAGCCCAGCAGCGCAATGCTCGGAACGGTTTGCAGAACGCCCGCCAGACCCAGCACGAACGCGGCCAGTCGGCGCTGACGGGTGATGAGGATGCCCAGCGGAACCCCAATCAACAAGGCCAGGCAGAGCGAAAGAAAGGTCAGGCCAACGTGCGTGAGCGTTTGCTGCACCAGCTTGTCCGACTGTTGATGGATAAACGAAAAAAAGTCCTGCACAGATTGTAGGGTAAAGTGACTGAATGAGCGACCGGTTTACGCCGGGCCGCCGTTGACCAACTGACTCAGGGCCGCCATCAAATCCGCCGGCTGTATACGGATACAAGTGTCGCGGTGCCGAAAAAAGGCCTGCTGACCACGGGCTACTCCCTCCAGCGCATTGGCCAGGCTGGTCCCGGATGATAATTCGCTGGAATCCGGGTCCGGTGCTGTTGGGGTGGCCGTCATATGGCTGGCTAAATCAGCCAGCGTAAACGCCTGCAACTGCAAAATAAATCGCTGATCATCGAAAAATCGGCGCACAAACGCATTGGCCGGTCGCAGCAGCAAATCCTTTGGCGTACCAATCTGCTGCAGACGGCCCCCATCCATCAGGCCAATGCGGTCGCCCAGTTCAAAGGCTTCCCCAATGTCGTGGGTGACCAGCACGATGGTTTTCTGCTGCCATTCTTCCAGACTCAGAAATTCGCGCCGGATGCCCAGCCGCGTGACCGGATCAAGGGCCCCCAGAGGCTCATCCATCAGCAGGACCGTCGGGCGGGCCGCCAGGGCGCGGGCCAGACCAACCCGCTGACGCTGCCCCCCGCTTAACTGGCCTGGGTACTGGCTGAGGGTTTTCGCCGGCAGCCGCAGCATGGCCATTAGTTCGTCCGTTCGGCGCCGGATGGTGGGGGCATCCCACCCCAGCAGCTGGGGAACGGTGGCGATGTTCTCCCCAATGGTATAATGCGGAAACAAGCCCGAATCCTGAATAACGTAGCCGATCTCGCGCCGGAGTTCGTAGTCCCGGCGCTGCCGGATGTCCGAGCCGTTCACTTCGATGAGGCCGTCCGTAGGTTCAATCAGGCGGTTGATCATCTTCAGGGTGGTCGTTTTTCCGGAGCCACTGGTGCCCAGCAGAACCAGCGTCTGACGGGCACCGACCTCGAACGAAACGGCATCAACCGCCAGCTGGTCCCCAAATCGTTTGGTTAAGTTTCGAATAACAATCATGGCAGGCTACGTCTCGACTACTTTGGTTTTCAGCCCCGCCCAGTGACCGTCTGCCTTGCGCCCCAGTAGATACAAGTCTACTTCGGTCTGACCCACGCGGAAAGCTTGGCGATCGGTCAGAAACTGCGTAACGCGCTGCTGCAATTCCCGAAACCGATTGGTGCGCGTTTTTTCCTCCTCGCCGTACCAGTCCTGCTCCGTCACGACGGGCTCCCAGAACTGACTTTCCGGAATTTCCTCGGTGAACACTTCGGGCGTAATGAGTAAGAAGTTTTTTAACTGGCTGACGCTCAGTGGCGGGTCAAAGGTAATGGGGTAGTCGACATACGCAACCGGTTCGTCGGATTCACTGGGGTAATAAAGGTCGGTCAGTAACTCGGCAAAAGGATTCTGGGGTAGGGGGGAATCGGGTGTCATCCGTTACACTTGATAGATTAATTCGTCATAATATAAACTCAATCTTTCCGAATCAGTTATTCACAAAGGATCACTTTTTATTCGATTATCCTGATTAGTCACCTAATCTCTTATCAATCATGTTAGATGCGCTTATGAATCTGGTCCGCCAGCACGCTGGTGAGGCCGTTACCAATAATCCCGCCATTCCCACTAATCAGAACGAAAACGCCATGCAGGCCATTTCGGGCGGTATTCTGGGCGGGTTGCAGCAACAGGCTCAGGGACCAAACCTGGGTAGTCTGATTGGCATGTTCACGGGTCAGGGCGGTGGTAATGTGCAGCAAAGCCCCGTTACGCAGGGAGTTCAGCAAAACGTTCAGCAAAGTCTGATGGAGCGCCTGGGTATCTCTCCACAGGTGGCCATGACCATCGCGACCGCGGTGGTGCCGATGATCCTGAGCAAACTGGCGCACAAGGCCCAGGACCCCAACGATCACAGCATCAACCAGAACGAAGTATTAAACACGGCCACGGGGCAAAGTGGCCTCGACTGGTCCAGTCTGGCGAGTTCAGCCATGGCCGACGGCAAGCTCGATATGAACGATTTGATGCGCGTAGCCGGTAACTTTATGGGCGGTGGCGGCTCATCGCAGCAGAGTAGTGGCGGTCTGGGCGGTATGCTCGGGGGCCTGTTCGGAGGAAAATAAGTTAATAGAACAGGGACGCGGCTTCGTTGGTTGGATTCAGGTGAGCGCCTGTTTTCGGTCAGCAGGCCGCGTTCCTGTTTTTGTTGACAGGCGAAACTGACACAACGAACGACGCCATTGCGCCGAGTAAGCCATCGAGTCAGCTTTCGCTGTCAATCTGTCACATTTACTCCTTTTTTGGGGCGCTGGTATACGAATTGATAAATAGGTAGTACAAGCAGTAACCGAAAGACATTAAGTACAATTAATAACATGGGAAAAATAATAGGTATTGACTTAGGAACAACCAACTCGTGCGTAGCCGTCATGGAAGGTAACGAGCCGGTGGTCATTCCGAACAGCGAAGGTCGCCGGACGACACCGTCAGTGGTTGCATTCATGGATAACGGTAATGGCGAACGGAAAGTAGGTGATCCGGCAAAACGTCAGGCTATCACAAACCCGAAGAACACGATCCAGTCGATCAAGCGGTTCATGGGTAAGCGGTTTAACGAAGTTACGAACGAAACCAATAACGTAGCTTATACCGTTGAACGTGGTCCCAACGATACTCCGCGTGTTCGCATCGGTGATCGGCAATATACCCCGCAGGAAATCTCCGCGCTGATTCTGCAGAAAATGAAGCAGACGGCCGAAGACTACCTGGGCCAAACGGTAACCGAAGCCGTTGTTACGGTACCGGCTTACTTCAACGATGCCGAACGGCAGGCTACCAAAGAAGCCGGTCAGATCGCTGGTCTGGACGTGAAACGGATCATTAATGAACCGACAGCGGCCGCTCTGGCGTACGGTCTCGATAAGACAAACCAAGACATGAAGATTGCCGTCTTTGACTTAGGCGGTGGTACATTTGATATTTCAATCCTGGAGTTAGGGGATGGCGTATTCGAAGTAAAATCAACCGACGGTGATACCCACCTGGGTGGTGACGACTTCGACCAGGTTATCATTGACTGGCTGGCTCAGGAGTTCAAAGGCGACGAAGGCATTGACCTGCGTCAGGACCCGATGGCGCTGCAACGGTTAAAAGAAGCCGCTGAAAAAGCGAAGATCGAGTTGTCCAGCTCTTCTTCGACCGAGATCAACCTGCCGTACATCATGCCGGTGAACGGAATCCCGAAACACTTGGTTCGGACGCTGAGCCGCGCTAAGTTTGAGCAACTCGCCGATACGCTGATCCAGCGGATGCTGGAACCCTGCCGCCGGGCAATAAAAAACTCGGGTCTGGCGACTACCCAGATTGACGAAGTCATTCTGGTGGGTGGTTCAACCCGGATTCCGCGCGTTCAGGACGAAGTCGAAAAACTGTTTGGCCGTAAGCCGTCAAAAGGCGTTAACCCGGATGAAGCCGTGGCCATTGGTGCCGCTATTCAGGGTGGTGTCTTGACGGGTGAGGTGAAAGACGTACTGCTGCTCGACGTTATCCCGCTGTCGCTGGGTATCGAGACGATGGGTGGTGTGTTTACTAAACTGATCGATGCCAACACGACGATTCCTTCGAAGAAATCTGAAGTGTTCTCGACGGCATCGGATCAACAGCCAAGCGTCGAAATCCACATTCTGCAGGGTGAGCGCCCGATGGCCACGCAAAACCGTTCGCTGGGTCGGTTCCACCTCGATGGTATCCCACCAGCCCCGCGTGGTATCCCGCAGATTGAAGTGACCTTCGACATTGATGCCAACGGTATTCTGAACGTTACGGCCCGCGATAAAGGCACGAGCAAAGAACAGAAAATCCGCATCGAAGCATCCAGCGGTCTGAACGAAACCGAAATCAACCGGATGCGCGAAGAAGCGAAAGCCAACGAAGCCGCCGATAAAGCCGAACGGGAAAAAGTGGAGAAAGTCAACCAGGCGGACTCGATGATTTTCCAAACGGAAAAACAACTGAAAGAATACGGCGACAAACTGTCGGAACCGAACAAAGCAGCCATCGAAGGTGCCCTTGCCGAACTGCGGACCGCCCACGGTTCCCGCGACGCAGCCGCCATCGAAGCGGCCATGAACAAGATCACCGAAGCCTGGAACACGGCGTCGCAGGATATATACAACGCTTCAGGCCAGGGTGGCAACCCAATGGATGGCTTCACCGCCAACGGTGGCCCCGCCAACGGCCAGGGTGGACAACCCAGCGATCAGGATGGTAACGTTTCCGACGTGCCGTTCGAAGAAGTGAAGTAATCAAACTGAATTATAAAAAAGGCCGGCAATTCTGTCGGCCTTTTTTATGTCTGGTGCGATTGTTCTTTCTTCGTAATTTAGTTTGCTACCTAATACCTGTTCATGAATAAATTCTTCACTTTCTGCCTTTTACTGGCGGCTTTACTCAGTAAAGCCCAGACTAATTCGGTTCATCTGATTCCGCAGCCGGTTTCGGTTCAGCCCCTGAGTGGTTCGTTTGTTTTGACCAAAACGGCGGTTGTCGCCTACGATAAGCCTCAGTTGCGCTCGCTGGCTGAAGGACTGGCGCAGAAGCTGGCCACCCCAACGGGTTTCGCCGTTAAGGTTCAGGCCGGTAAAACGGCCGCGCCCGGCGCCATCCAGCTAAGTCTCAATGCCTCGCCGAACGCTACGCTGGGTACCGAAGGGTACACGCTGACGGTTCTGCCCAAAGGCGTTACCATCGCGGCCAATGGAACCGGAGGACTTTATTACGGCATTCAAACGCTGCTCCAGTTGTTTCCGGCGGTCATCGAAAGCCAGACGCTCGCGAAAAGTGCGTGGACGGCTCCGTCGGTCAAAATTACGGATTACCCCCGTTTCGGCTGGCGCGGCCTGATGCTGGACGTGAGTCGGCATTTCTTCCCGAAAGAAGACGTGAAGCGGTACATCGACGAATTGGCCCGGATGAAATTCAACACGTTCCACTGGCACCTGACCGACGACAACGGTTGGCGGATCGAGATCAAATCGCTGCCTAAGCTGACGCAGGTGGGCGCCTGGCGCGTTCCCCGGGTTGGTAAGTTCGGGCAACTGGCCGCGCCCAAGCCTGGTGAACCGGCAACCGATGGTGGCTTCTACACCCAGGATGACATTCGCGAAATTGTGCAGTACGCTCAGGAACGTAACGTGACC
>Ga0325400_1003796_pt1 | contig 13814 bp, 9 predicted proteins | sample PopdelMetagenome_2_FD_205662 | JGI IMG/M metagenome (GOLD analysis project Ga0325400, IMG submission 205662) | Populus deltoides microbial communities from Bellville, Georgia, United States - Xylem-PdKOR-R1 | ecosystem: Host-associated > Plants > Phyllosphere > Stem > Wood/Secondary xylem... | reverse complement strand
GCTACATGCGAGACATTCACGAGGAATGCAAACGGCGTCTGACCACCCATACAAATTCTTATGCAGCTGTGGCAAATGCAAAACGCAAGGATCGACAATTTAATACAGGTGATATGGTTCTCGTTCGTTTGCGTCCAGAGCGTTTTCCCCTAGGGAGCTTTACTAAGCTACATGCACGCAGGGCAGGCCCTTTCCAGGTCACCAAGAAGTTGGGTTCTAATGCATATGTCATTGCTTTGCCTTCAGATTTTGGTATTAGTCCCATTTTTAACATTGAAGATCTTACGGAGTTCAAGGGTGATGTCGAAAACATTACTGCACTACCAGCGCCAACCATAACACCAGTACCACGAGTTCCAGAGATGACAACACCACGAGATGAGATTGCTGCCATTCTTGACCATCAATTTGTTACCACTCGGCGAGGAGGTTATTATAAGTTCTTAGTGCAATGGAAGAATCGTCCAAGGTCAGATTCTGTCTGGTTGCAAGCTTCAGAGATCAAGCGTTTACATCCACACCTGTTCACAGCATACACCAGTCAAAACTTGCCAGAGTCAAGTTCTTCAGAGGGACTGGCAGTTGATGCAAATCAAGACACAGGACTTCCTACGACTTCAGGATCAAAGCCCCCATCAACATAGGAGTCGCTGCAATTTGTTTCTTTCCTGTTATTACTTTTCTAGTTTATTAGTTTCCTAGTTGGATTTGAAATTCTAGTCTGTTATTCTTTCCTAGTTTATTATTGTTTCCTAGTTAAAACTGGAGACTGTATTAGTATTTAAAGAGGATGAAAGTAATATGAAGGGCAATGAATTTTTAGCCATCCTACGAACTCTGAGTTGAGCTTTCATTGGAGTGATTCCAATACACAGAGAGATTCTGTGCTAGTCCCTATTCTTGATACTCAGCGTGAGGCTGCCCCAAACAGATCGTTGGCACCACTTCTTCTTACCACTAGGGTTTTTTTTATAAGAACAATTTGGACTTTAATTACATCCAACTATTTTATTTTTTTTTACCTGTGCTGTGTAGCGTGCTGAATTTCATTTCTTTATTCTTTAATATTAAAAAAATTATAAAAACATTAGGGAGTAAGAAGTTCAATGCATGCTAAAGAAGTTCAATGCATGCTAATCTAAATACTTTTAAAATATTTAATTGGTAACACTTTGAAAGAAGTATTTTTTAAAAATAAATATTAAGATGTCGACACTTTGAATTGACTTAAGATAACCATGACTAACCTTCAAAATTCACGGTATAGAATATAAAATGATGATAAAATCACGGAGCTTATATTGAAACAAATTAGAAAGATCAATTATAATAAACCAAATATTAAAAATGAAAAATGTCAAGGTGACACCAGGATATTATTCCCAAATAATATGAAAGAAACATAAGATAAGTTTAGTTAATTTAATAGTATAAAAAAACAACACCCACTAATTTAATAGTATGAAAAACAAAGAAAATCATGATAAAATTCCTAAATTTGACTTAGTATTCTAAAATTATAACTTGTGAAATTTTATATCCGTGCTTAATCGAGAATGTTAAATCCCAATTAATTTAATGCTAAAAAATAAATATATATATAAAAAAATTACAATCCATAAAAACTGTTTAATCAACAAAAATAGCTCTAATAATAAACCTACAATAGCGGTTGGCACAACAACTAGGATGATATTCCGAAATAATATGAAAGAAGCAAAAAAAAAAAAAGTATAGTTAATTTAATAATATCCAAAATTCATTGATTCAGGAAAAGGCAAAGTCCAGATAACAAATAACATCCACACTTACAAGGATTTATTCTTCAGGGATATTGATTTCCTTGTATCCTATCTCTTTGGAAGAAAAAAAAAAGTTTATTAATTAATCTATGCTCAGTATAGTATAATCTAAGATATATCTGCAATATTTTTTCCACGGGATTTAGGTTCTGTTAATTGAATAGCGAAGTTAAGAAATTCATGCAGAAATATCTCCTATGTTCTTTTTCATATGAAAGCATTGAAAAGTATTTTCATTGCTATTTGAGAGTGACAAGACTACTGCACCAAGAACAGCAAAGCCTATATATGGGATTGAAATTACCTTCCTTCCGAATTAAGTATTGAAATTGGTTGTACATGATTTTAGGTTTGTGGCTTTCATGTAAAAAAGAAATATGCAGTATATATGGACCAAGACAATGAATCAACTCGAGAGTACTGCTCTAACTGCCATTCACATGGATTCTCACATGGCAGGCACCCGCCTGGCATATCACAGAATATGCAAGACTGCATTGATCATACGGGCTGCTTCTACATTAATGTTCTTTGGGTATTAATGGTTTGGAGTGGAGCTCCTCCAGCCAACAAATGAACATGACAACACACATGGAAACCCATTGTTCATCTTTCGTGCACTGATCATCAAATTCAATATTACACGCTCCAGCTATCACATGACTCCTAAATATATATATATAGAGAGAGTATCAGGTCATGGTTTTGGTCCTGAATGGTACTTAATTTAGTCATTATTCCTGAGTGTAGGAGCCATGGATTCTGGAGAAGACTACAAAAGGAAGGCAATTACAAGGAAGAAGAGTTCTTACAGGATTAGCCTTTCGGCTAGTTTACCTGAAGATGTTTGTGGTGCTTTCTCAGGTGATACTATCTGTGCAGTTAAGCTCTCCAAGGATCCATTCTCAGACATGAGAGCATCAATATTAGAGATGATTCAGAACGTGGGTGTTCATGATTGGGATGAAATGGAAGAGTTAGTCTATTGTTACATTGCCCTTAACTCTCCTGACCTTCATGGCATCATTGCCAACGCATTTCTTAGTTTATCTTGTCATTTTTCCTAGCTCGTACGCTCTTTCTCTGTTGTCTGCAACATACTGCTTAAAATGGCACATCTAGTCAACTTCTTTTTAGTCCACTACTCCTGGAAGATTGAGAATGTATCCTTTAATGTATCAATGTTATCATGACAAATTCGGTTTTAGCCACCAAGGCAGGAAAAGAAGATCCCATGATTTGTTTCTACTTTCTAGAACAGTAATTAAGAGCTCCCATCATTCTTTTTAGGATATGTGATCATAAACTATGCTGTTTCCCATCATGTTCAGCAAGCTCATGGTCATAAATTATGATGATGCACCACCTTCTGTCCAATCTTTCTCTTCACCGGAGGCATTTTTAACGTGAAAACTGTATCCAAATTATCTGGATTCAACTTTCAAGCTTTTCATTTTGCTTTCACAAATCTCATCGGGTTGAGACTCGAAAATTGTTCCTTTGGTTATCAAAGGAATATCGGTGATCCTTTTGCTAGCTGTCTTAGTTTGAAAATCTAAGCCTACGATTTTGCAATTTTCTGTCTCCAAAAGTTATGGAAATATCCGCACTTCAATTGCTCAACTTGGAAATTCTGGGGCTCGGATACATGCATCGATCTGATTTCTGAATAGGATTAAGATTTTTGCACCAAAGCTCACGTCTTTCAGCTACTTACTCTCTCAAGTAATGGATTTCTCTAGGCTCCAACTTCCCTCCCTTAATTGACTAGAATCTAATCTTACATGAAATTAATTTTAAGTCTTTAAAGATTTTGAAAATATCTGTACTCCAATTGGTTAACCTGGAGATTTCAGGTTTTCTTGGTTACACTTGCAAGGTTGAGACTAATTTTGCGCCAAAGCTTGCCTCTTTCAGCTATAAAAACTCCTACCCTGTGGCTATGGATTTCTCCAGGCTTAACCTCCCCTCACTTTGATCATGTTGATGTTGCGGTTAATCTATCAACATGGGACGACGAAAGGGATAATCTGCAATTGATCAATATGTTGCAAGGGCTGGACAATGCACAATTTGTCAGGCTATATAGATCCTGACACCATCAAAGTATACATCTTTACAATTAATACCATTCGCAAATTTATATTGTTAAGCTCTACTAACATGCTATAAATAGCCAAGATGTATTGAAGTTTCAACAAATCAGAAATAAGAAATATCTTCAAATTTCTCTATCGTTTTGTAAGGTATTAATTTGATATTTTTTATTTCTTACTTGTTAGAACTTCAATATATCTTGGCTATCTATAGCCTTTAGTTGAGTTTAACAATATTTTTAGAACTAATAAATATAATTAATCATAATCTATAATAGAAGATAATTTAAGATAATTGTAACAAATCAGAATCAGGAACAAGTCTGCCCGGTTTGAGTTGCTGTCTTCAGTACTGTTTCGGCCGACATTAGAACTGATCTTGTTTCTGGACTTTCCTTCTCCTTTTCCTTGCAGGATACTTCCTCTCCAGTTTCTGCTTGGAAATTGTCCTCTTGATGCTACTGCAAATCCTCTAGGAATGTTTCGTGTTCCTGCTCGTACAACTTTCAACTCTTCAAGGAATGCCGATGCTATTGGTAGCTTGGGTCATACTACACTTGCCAGATGGCTCAGTTTTTCCTGAATTCATTGGAGACATAGTGCAGTCCAACACCCCTTGCATCTTGTGTTCTCATTCTGGAATCAATGGAGGTTCATAATTAATTAGTGTTTTTTCCTCAATGCAGATTATGTTATAGATATGGACACCGAAGTTACAGAATCAATTTTTCAGATACAACCTTGGAGGAAGTCTTCTTTCTTTATTTATTTTTTCCTTTATTGGTGCCAATAAACTCTTCTTTGTTGCTTTTGCGACAAACGGTTTCATATTGTATGATGTACGCAGAAGATATAGCTCCAAGATTTTTTATAAGATTGGATAACACCGCCTCCATTCGCAGCAAATCGTTAATGGATACAGTTTATGATCTCGTTCGATCTTCCTTTGTATATATTGATAAATTATTGTTGTTACTGTTGTTGTAACAAGGGACCGAGCAATTTATATGTTTCTTAAAAGAAACAATAACATTTATAGTTTGAAAAATAGTAATTCGTGGGCGTTCCATGCGGGGTATTCAGGCAACTGCTGACATGACACATCAAAAACATTGCGAAAACGACGTTTATAATTGGAGGTGAAGACATTGGGAAAAGCGATTTGGAATGATTTCCAGTCTCTTGGAGTTACTTGTAACACCACTTCAAAGTCTGGACAGCTAATCTAGGTAAATGTAAAGATCTGGTTAGAGTGAAGAAAACTTTAAAGAACAAAAAAAACAGACAGTGCTCAAAAGTTGCAGTAGATTCCATGGAACACGAGATCAGGAAAAAAAAAATCATTCATGGATGAACATGTGAATCTCAGAAGCAGGCATGCTCCCTAACTGATAAAGCACAACTCTGGAGTTCGAGAGAAAACTCTTTAAAAAGACAAGGGAAACACTGTTTGACTTGTGCTTATTCCCCTGGGAAACATCAATGGCTGGGAACAAACAAGTTCGGCGGAGTAAGGAACTGAACTACCTCCCTTTGTGGGCAATTAGTTTCCTGTCCTCTTTGAATGGTTGTGTTGATGGATCAGATAGGCTCGGCACTCTTGTAACACTACCCTTCCCTTTCTTGGCATTTGGTCCTAGTTCTTCTATCATGTATTTCCAACCATCAATAGGCCTCCTCCGGCTAAATATGTGAGTCTTGATAAAACTAGCTATCTGCAAGTAATTGCAGAAAAAAATGTTAGTTAAGCTGGAAAGAGATGATGGCTAGGCTGGAAAGGAGATGTATACCTAAGACTAGCTCAACAAAAGAAGACATAATTTAAAGTGATTTCGAAGACGTCAACTTGCCTGGAATTTGCTGTATGCAATTCGACGATCAAATTCTTGGAGGAGAATATCTTCCTCCCTCTGTGACATTTCCCATATATTTCCATCTTGTGCCTTCGCTGTTGTTTCCCAACCATCAGGTTTATTTTTAAACTCGGAAGAGCTTGGGATTTTTGAGTTGTCCAAGTCATTATTGGCAGTGTCAAAAATTCTGCAATAAGATATCTATTAGAATTGACAAGTTCACCTATACTCTAACAAAAACATCTGAGTTATATTCCGACTTGCCAGTAACCCCACACAAAAAGCAAAGCTTAAAGGATCCAGGAATTCAATAGGGCTAAAAAGGACAACGAATTTATTCTCAAATTTTCTACACTTCATAGAGGGCCTATGACATGAGACTATCAGAATAAGTTAGAAGAAAACATCGCATCACACAAAACATAAACCAAATGTACCCAAATTTTTAATCCATAGAAATCCAAAAGGGCTTTCAGGGAGTGGGAGCTATCAGGGAGCGGGAGCAGGAGCTGTGTTGGATTCTTCAATGTGAAGGAAATGTAGCCTTATTGCTTCATGGTCATATAAGTATTTTAATTCTCAATTTCATTTTTGTGTTCACAACAGCATTGATACAGCTATTTTATTATGGAGCATAGCACAGTGAGAAGATCAGAGAAAAAGTGCATTAAGAAATGCATCCTGTTTAGAAACTTTAAGCATAAAGTTCATACAAGAAGGCAGACTAATTATTTATCAAGAAAATGGCATGCCAATAGCCGTACCATTTAATTAGTTGTTTTCAGGTTCATTTTGTTAGCAGGCTTTGACATTTGTTTTTGCTATAAAAAAAAAATAGAATCACAATGAAAAGAAAACATGTTCTCACATACGATTTTTCTCTTTGTTACTAATCAAGAAGCTTTAATGAGTAGGATTTGGGATACAGGTTGGAATGGGCTAAAAGTAACTTACTGGCTCAAGAAGCTCAAAACTAAGAATGCCTGGTGAAGAAACCAGCAAACTTCCAGTTTTTTCTTCTTTTTTTCAAAAAAATATTATGTTGATCACTAGCATAAAATGTGTAGTAATTTGGTCAACAACAGGCTTTAGTTTCTATAAAGCAACAATCAAAGAGTTCTTAAAACCAAACTTTAAAAATCATCAGAAGCGAAATTTCTTAAAATATTTAACAAACTTTTATTGTTGTACGTGTAATTTATGGTGCTTGGTATTGTTAAGAAGGTTCCTTTATACAGGTCAATTTGATTATTAACTAAACCACCAGCCTCACCAATTTCTCTTGGAGTGAGATTTATCTATCATTTCTAAGAGACAATTACACAAGTGTACTGGTCTGGTGATCGTGATGGTCATTTGGTAGTTTAGCCTCACAAACCAATTCAGTTTTAGATAAGAAATAATTAAATTATACAACTAATAGTAAATAGCATTGGATGGATGGAAGAAAGGGACATACTCAGAGCAGCTATCAAGCAATCTGTCGATATCATCAGGAGAAGAATCTCCCAATGTAGCATTCATAGCCTCCTCCTGCTGCTTCTCAATTTCCTTGGTCCATAACCCAGCATGAATTCTTTGTTTCTTCAATCTGTAATCTTTTTTCATATTGTCCAAATTATAAAGCGAATCACCTCCATTTTTATTATTGTCATTCTTTGGCTGTGGTTGTGGCTGGGTTTTCCGCCGCTCATCCCAGTTATCATTCATTTCCTCAACAAAAGCCTTGGTCTCAGCATCCTCTATCCCTGTGGGTGAAGAGAAATTGACGTCCATTTCCCATGGAGCTCTGTTCTTAGCCGTTAGATCCTCTGGTAACCACGCTGTTTCCCACGCATCATTCCATTCATCCTCCCCTTTTTTGGTAGAAAATGATTGAAAAAATTGGCTCACTCCATTTATTCTGCATCTTTCTTTAATTCTACTACAACTTGCTGCTGCTATCTGTCGAACAGAAAGCATTCTTTGTTCTCTTCACTTGACTGCAAGAAATAACAGGTAATAGAATTTAGTATTTACTGGATCTATGACCCGCACACCGCTGCAGGTCAACTTGCTAAGCTGTTTTGAATGACAACAACTTTTGATGAAACAAGACGTCAAGGTTTAGATTAAAAAAAAAGTGATTTTTTTCAAATGATTTTGAAGTAAGGAAAGCAATGATCAAAACTAAAAAGAAAATAGAAGCAAGGTGTATGAATCAAATTACACAAACAACATGTAAGGATATCAATTTTTTATTTTGCATGTCTAGCTAGCAGCCTGTATACAATGCCATAAGCCTCATTCAAAAGTCCCAATGTACTCATACACAGATAAGCATCTTTTTTTCCTCCTATTTTCTTCCTCAATAACCATAATAAACCCATAACCGCAAAACCTAAACTCTCAAATCAAACCAATAAATCATATTAAAAATCTTCCTATATTAAGACCTCTGTCCACCATCACAAAAAAAAAAAAAAACAGAAATGAAAAGATCCAAATTCCAACAAAACCCAGTAATAAAGACTCACTCATCCTTGAAAAGTTAAAGCAGAGGAAACTAAGGTTCTTCGAAAACCACCACCCAACAAATATCAACAAGTCCTACCAGTGTTCAGACAGTGAATAAGAATGAGTGCAGGTTGGAGAAGATGATCAAAGAAGTCCATAACAGCCATAGCCAATACCATAATCACATCTCAAATACAATCAAAAGTCTCTTATCTCAAAAAAAAAATCCAACTTTCACCTATGTGAAATGTGAACTAGCAACTAAGCCACATGACAACAGAATTGAAATCAAACTTTATTACAACAAATGATTAAATAACAAAAAAAATCAAAATTCCAACTTCAAAAATCACCAAACTTTGTATGACATAATTAATCATATCACCGCACCAATCAAAGAGATTAATTAAAACAAGAAAATAAACAGACCCCAGATAAAAAAAAAATGAGTTGGAGAGAAGTGAAGTGTAAAAAAGTGAACTTTTAGAGTTACGAATAATGGGTTTTAAGGATTAATTTAAGTTAAAAAAAAAACGACCACACCAAGTTTGGAAGATAAAGAAAGAGTGAATTTTAGGCCAGACCAAAATAAAATATTTTTTCTAAAAAAAAAAAAAGAGCTACGAACATCTCTAACTCATGAAATGAAATGAAGAGAACAAGTGAGAGAAATACCTGAGTACACGAAAAAATCTCAACTTGGCGACGACGACTCGGTGACTCAGAGAAATTCAGGTCCAGCTCTGGTAAACTTGTCAGGAGACGTTTCGAAACCACAGTACAAAGACAACAGCAAAGATAGACAGCTGACGAGAAGGGAACAATATGAGAAAGCCCAAAAGCTCTGTTTGGACTCGAGGCTAGAACATTTGAGTGGAAACCTCACCATTAGCCCCTAATGTATTATATAATGTTTAGTTAAGTTGCAAGACATAATAGTTTCTCAATTAGGTCCTAAATGACAAAAAGATTTCTAATTCGGATCTTTTTATCCATTTTTTGTGCCCAATTTTATATAAAATGATTATTGGGTCAGTACTAAATAACATACTATTACTATGGAAAAAGAACCCAATTGAGAAACGATTGAAACATTTTGGACCTAATTAATAAAATATATTGACTTGGTGACTTAATTGAGAATTGATATATAGATTAGGAACTAAATTCATATAGAGTTACAATAGGGAGGGTAAATTGAGGTTTCGCCATGGAAGAAAGCATTTGGTGTTGAGAATGATAAAGATTGTTTGAAAATATTTTTTTTTGGAAATATATTAAAATCATTTTTTTATATTTTTTTAGATTTACTTTTGTAAGTTTCCCTTTCTCTTCTGCCTTTTCAATGATGTGAATCAACATAAGACTCTGTATAACTAATCATATAGTGGAAGATGTCTGGAACCATTAGTAGTAGTTGCAGAATACTTGATGTGGATGATGTACCGATATCTTCTATGGGCATGAATCCAAGTTTAGGAGATTTTATCCTTCGTATTTGTGTTCTGCAAGCATAATCTTTGCTTGCAAAACTACCGGAGACAGATAGCGAATTGAACAGTTTTAGTAACATGAGTTCAGGTATTAGCTTACTGCCTGTTTTTGTTTAATGCTCCTACACAGTATCTTGGGAAGACACTCTTTTCCCCATGGTGTTCAGCTTGCACATCCTACACTATAGAAAATACTGGCTCTACCTCCTCTAGTCAAGCCCGATGGTTGCCTGCTGCATAATTCCTAGGAGTGAATCCTCATACTAGTGATTGCATCCATCTCAACCGTTTTCTTTTTGCAAAGTGATTTTAGATTCTGTGAATTTTGTGCCTTGGATGAAGAAGCAAAGGCATAGAAAGTTGGATTCAGCTTCATAATGACAGTAATGGCCATAAGGATGTAAGAACTCAATATATATATTGGAATAGAATCATTAAACAGCCTAACATCTCTGCTCTGATTTGCTTGTCTACAAAATTTGATGGTGTTGATTTTGCAGACTAAAAATGCAGTGCTTTCACTTGAAAAGAGTGCAGGAATAGCCAGTGCAGAGACCAGTATTGGTGCTGCTGTAGGGAAAAAGAGCAACAGGTCTATTTGGTGGCAACTCCGGAATCGGCCCATCCAGGTTCAGAAACTCCACCGCCTCCTCCATGCATGGCCTGCCTTTGTTCTCATTTAGTGTACAAAGCAGTCCAATCTCCGACACTCTAATTGCTTGTTCCAAGTTCACCATGGAGCCCATCCTCCTGTCCACCAATCTTGCCTTCTCATCAATCTCATGCATTCTCCATGCGAAATCCAACAAATCCCTCTCTTCTTGCCTCAACTCAGACTCCAACCTTCCTCTCCCAGAAACAACTTCCAACACAAAAATGCCGAATTCAAACACATCAGCCTTTTGACTCACGGTTGCTTCGAAACGTTGCGACTCGGTGGAAGAGAGCACGAAGCCAAAGTCGCCCAGAACTGCTCTGAAGCTAACATCAAGAAAGACACTGGTAGTTTTCATGTTCTTGTGAGCTAGCTGCTTTGAGTGGAGGAAACTGAGTGCATCTGCAACATCTTTAACTACTTTCAACCGCCGAGTCCATGGAAGCACGCCAGCCCCAAATAGCCATTTGTCGAGGCTTCCATTTGGATAGAAGTCATACACAACCATGGTTTCACGATTATCCTGACACCAACCTCTGATAGGAACCAAGTTGGGGTGTCGAACTCGGCTAATGGTTCTGATTTGTTTGAGCAATCTTCGTCTATCCAATCCAATTTGTGAACTCAAAAATTGAGCAGAGAAACGTTTAATGGCCACTTGACAACCATTTGGAAGCTTCCCTCTGTAGTAAATACCTTTGGAATCGTTGCCTAGTATTTCATACTCGTGAAAACCCCGAGTGGCAGAGGAGACTTCAGAGATGGTGAAGCGACGAGGTTTGTTGGGAGGCCTTGGTCGTTGCCTTTTATCTGGCAATATCACAGCCTTAGTTTGATTATTTATGCGCCTGCCGTTATAGAAAAGACTGGCAAACACAGCTATAGCCAGTGCCACCACACAAATGAAAATCAACAAACTGTTTGGGGGTTCTTTCTTTGAGCTATGTGACGCTGAACTTTGAACACCTTGATCATATTGCTCCATAATCTTACTCTCACATGTCTCTGCAGATGGGACACGGAGAGAGGCTTGGCTTGTAGAAGTGAAGTTCCACGAGTAAACATTGTGAATTTGGGTCATATTGCCAGTTGAAGCTGAGAATCCAACAAACATGTATTCATTGAGAAAAGGGGAGAGATCAAGAGAACCAGAGAAGATGGTCTTCGATCCAAGGCTAACTTCCATCCAGCTTCGTGAACCATTATATGCTATCTTAGCTTGGTGAATCAAACCATCCTTGAGGTAGACACCGACATCTGAAGCATTTACAGTCGTGGTGGAAATGATGCTGCCAAGATTGATTCCCACATGATTGTCATTTGGATCACCAAATTCAGGATTATGACGGGTATCAAACTCAACAGCAACAGCTTTATAATTGTCCTCACAGGCATCATTGAGCATGGCCAGCCATGGTCCCGGCCTACCCACAGTGAACTCATCAGGCACCACAATAAAGGCAAGGCCACTGCCTCCACTATTATTGTAACCATCTGTAGAGTTGACATGAGATTCAGCACTAGAGTTGCTAAATTGGAAAGAGAAGGTGGTCTCGAAGGAAGCTGGAGTACCAGTGAGCGGATCAAGCATACGGATAGGATAAGCATAGATGGCTCGTCCTGCTTGATGTCTCAGATCTAACTGGGATTCGTCAGGAATTTGGATAGCTCCCTTTTCATCTGAAAACCTGGCACCACCTAAAAGCTTAACCTCATGTACAATTTTGGGATCATCTAGCCTAAAATCTGAGAAGAAAAGATGTTTGGTCACTGTAACTGCAGGTCCAGTTATCTGCTTCTTCCCGTCAGCTAAAATTGGATATGCTAGAAACACTACAATAGTTGCTGAGAATAACAACGAGAAGCAGCAGTAAGAACCCATTAAAGCGGACAAAGAAGAACAAGAGCTGAACTGCAGAAGAAAAGTTCCTTACTGCTAACGTAAATGTTGGAAGAGTTTGCTAAATAGACGACTCCGTTCCACCACCTATCATGTATACTGAACATGATAGTGTGTTATTTGTCCACAAGTGAACAAAATCATCCACTTGTCCTGGTTTAAAGATATTAAAAAGGGATTATCCTCATCAAGGTATAACGGCTGATAGTGACTTGTAACATCGTGTGTTTTAGCTTCATTCCTTCATGGGGTATAGCTATGGTTGTTTGAGGTGAATAATGATTTCTGAGTCATATTCTAGGGTCCCTCCTTGTCTTCCATATTGGCTTCCCAGTTGTATAATCGAAGAAGGCCACCCTATATTCCGCCGCCCAAATGAATGAGAAGGGCCATCAATCAAGATTTCATCCTATGACAGGTAGTATGATAATATACCTTTCCATATTGTTCTAAAATCTAAATTATTGCAATCAGTTAATTGGTAGGCAGAAGGTAGATGTCATCTTCTTTGAAGGATAAATTATATAAGTTGATGATGCAGTCAAAAAACCTTCATACAAAAATTAGGATTTTCATGGTTGAGTTGGGGCTTGACTGATCCGAAAAATTAAGATGCCTCATGAACATAGAACTTTTTCAATGCTTAAGCTGGTATGTGTAAAGAGAAAAGGAAAAATATAAAGGAAAAGAAAAGAAAAAATAAAATGAGGGCTAGGAAGTGTGTATTTGGCCTGGTTTTCATGGCCTTTGACTGGATTTTATGGCCTTTGGTTGGCTTTGGCTTCATAGTTTTTGGCTGGCTTTTCATTCTGCAAATTGCTCTCTATTGTATTTATGGCGATGTTATGATTGACTTAAATTATCTCTTACATGGGTTACTGGGTGTATTTATATATCTAAACCTTTGGAATTTCTTCAGGAAAAAGAGATTATATCACTGACGAAAAAATTGATTTTAGCTGGGCATGGTAGCTCTTGGTGCCATGGTTGTTGTGCATGCATACTGTTGATGAAAAATGTTGATGATGGTCTACTATTAAGGTAGAAAAAGGTAATTGCCCTGCATAGAAAAAACCAGTATGAGAAGTTTGTAAGAACAGCTCATGGAAACCCAAAAAAGTAGAAAAGCATGTCGGGTAAGATTGGTTAGACTGAGACAACATGGATGGATTTGGGATGAACTTCTGCTAGAAAATTCCAGCAGCTTGGGTGGAGAACTTTTTATCTGTTTTTTTTCAAAAAATTCTTTGGTATACCATCACAAGCACCAAAACATATATGCACATTTTAGGTTGGTTTGAGACTGCTAATGTGTTAGGTTTAGTAGGATAAACTCTCACCTCAATCCTGAATATGATTATGGGGTGTTTGGAATATCGATAATAATTGTTTTTTAAAATATATTTTTATTTAAAAATGGATTTTTTTATTTTTTAAATTTTATTTTTAATATTAACACATCAGAAATACTAAAATAAAAAAACCGATATCATTCTTGCCTTGCCTGGTTGCTCTAATC
>Ga0325400_1003794_pt1 | contig 13817 bp, 5 predicted proteins | sample PopdelMetagenome_2_FD_205662 | JGI IMG/M metagenome (GOLD analysis project Ga0325400, IMG submission 205662) | Populus deltoides microbial communities from Bellville, Georgia, United States - Xylem-PdKOR-R1 | ecosystem: Host-associated > Plants > Phyllosphere > Stem > Wood/Secondary xylem... | reverse complement strand
TCATTCTGGTGCCCATCAACTACTTCACCAAATGGACAGAAGCCAATTCTTATGCCCATGTAACGCAGAAAGTAGTCAAGAGATTCCTTGAAAAGGATTTGGTCTGTCATTATGGTTTGCTAACGCAGAAAGTAAAATAACCCAAAACTAAGAAGAAAATAATAAAAGTAATAAAAATCCAAAAATTACTATCCTAAATATACTAAGTAGAATCGGATTTGTCAACATTAAAAAGTTCCAAATAGACTAGGAAATTTGATCTGAAGGTAGCATTGATTCTGAAGTCTTCTTTCCTTGTTGTAGCTAGGATGAATAAGGAATCCTTATAAAAAAAGGATTCTGAAATATTTAAAAATCCTTGCCACTTGAAAACTATATTGCAGCCCATTAAAGATCTTTGTATAACTAGGAGATTCCCAAAACAAGTTGCCATATCCTTTTAGAAAAAGAATCCTAGCCAAATAGGAAGTCCACAAGTCAATATGAAGTAAATAACAAAATTCGTACACCTATATTGATCAGTATTGTAGTACCTTTCCGAGCTTCGATTGATCTGAACTTTTATCCTAAGGTAGGACAACATGTTGGGAGACTCCACATCAATGTTCAGCCCAATCCAACAGTTGGATTGAGAATTATGATTGTTGCCGTAAAACTGGATAGTTGCACGTTTTACGTCAAAATCTGAATTTGACCTTGCCTGGATCGTATCACTTCTTTCCTTGTGTAGCTAAAATGAATAACGAATCCTTGTAAGAAAAGGATTTTGAAACATTAGTGAATCCTTATAACACTTGGAGATTATATTGCAGTCCATTAAAGATCCTTGTAGAACTAGAAAATTCTCTAAACAAGTTGTGATATCCTTTTAGAAAACAAGTCCTTGCCAAATAAGAAGTCCACAAGTTATTGGGAATATTAATAATAAAATTTATAAAGCTTGTTTTGATCTATATCACAAGGCTTTCCTGAAATCTTACCCGAGCATAAAAACATATTCTGGGAAACACTAGGTAAATTGTTAGCTCAAATCCAATGGTCGGATTGAGAATTGTAATTGTTGTCGTAAAACTAGATAAGAGGCACAATTACACTAGAATCTGAATTTTCTTGCACAATCTAAATTTGATCGTCATAGGGGCCAATCCACCTTTATTTTGGCCATGAAGTTTTGATAACGAAGTTGCCAATTTTGAATAAGTTTTGGCCAAACTTTTTTTTATGATGTTTCCATGTGTTTTGTGAATTCCTTACTAGTTTTGGATTTCCTATTATATATGGGAACATTAATAATTTCATTTAAATATTATTTTTTAAATAATTTTCATATGTTCTGTGAATTCCTTATAGTTTTGGATTTTCTATTATATATGGGAACATTAATAATTTCCTTGTCAAGTGAGGAGAAAATACAACAAAGAAAATAAAGGAATCCAAGCTGACTTAGAAAACATGTTGTGTTATAATTTCCGTGTTATGCAAGGAGAATAATTCAACAATTTAATTGTGTTTCCTAGTATTGAAAAGAAACACATGTGGTGGCAAAAAGAAGCATTAAAGGCAGCATCGTTTTCCTTCCAAAAGAAGGATAAATACAAGGCTAAGATCAGTCTTCATATTCTAACTTGGAAACCAAAGGGGTGGCAACTTCTCTTTTAGTTCATAGAATTATTAGGCAGCATTATAGATATAAATAAGTCATGTATCAGACCTGCAATGTTTTTTTTTCCTTCTTCTCTTCTCACGGCAGAATAGGACTTAGACTTATGGGATTTATTTTTATTTTGTTAGATACATCTCAAGGCTTGTATAAGCTTAATACTTTGTTTTTAGCTAGGATCGTAGGCTTATTTGGATCAAGGTTTGAGCTTACTAGTAAAGGTTTTGGGTTAATTTTTGTAAATGGGTCACTTTAGCCCATAAGGGTAGATTCGTTAGGGTTAATTTTTCAAAACTATTTAAACACATGTAAGCCTAAATTTTGGCACATTTAATGAATAATACTTATGAACTTTTTAATTATAACATGAGAGAGAAATTCTTGTATTCATTCTAATAGTGTTGGTGTCTTGGGACAAGTTTTTATTGTGTCACACTCCTACCAAACCTCTTTTATCTTCTGGGATCAAATCCTAATCTTGATTGTGGGTTGCGTGACCACATGATCATAAGGTTCGCATCAGTTAATTTCTCAAAACTAGTTAAACACTTGTAAAGCCTAAATTTCGACATGTTTGATAAATAATACACTTAAACTTTTCAGTTTAACATGTGAGAGAGATTCTTGTATTCTTTAGTTCTTGAACAAACCGAATCTAACTAAATAAAGATTAATTGGCTTCGAGGTGTCATTAAATTTCATTCCAATAGTGATAGTGGTTTGGGACAAATTTTTATTGTGTCACACTCATGTCAGACTTTTTTCGGTTTTCTGTGATCATATCTCAATTTTGATTGTGGGTTGCATACAAGGTTCACATGAGTTGGTATTAGAGCAAGGCTTTATGAGCATGAATTCTCGGGCTTTTATCCTTCTGAAATTTTTGTTTTCCTAGTGTTCGTTAAGTTTTTTCAGTGTTTGTCTTAGTCTTCTTTGTGTTTGTGGCATACTAGTAAAAAAATTAATATTTTGTTTTGTTACTATCTATAAATATATCAGTAGCATAAAAGTAAAAAAAAATAAGATGTTATTCAAAGCTTGTTGCAATTGTGTCACAAAACACAACTCTTAAAGAACCCTAGGCAAAACATCTCTGAATTAATTTCAATTTTACATACTACTTATTGGGGGTGAAATTGTTCTACATATTAAATTTGGTTTTATGTTAACATCTTTTGCTTGAAGTTTTCAGTTCGGGGTTTAATTTTATCATAAACTGATCATACATAGGTTTTGATCACTAGGCATAAAAGAACAACCTATAAATTGATATCCATAGTTTCTTAGGTATCATGATACTTCATATTAAATTTTAGTTCATTCCAATATCATTATGTTTGGGTTTCATCATATAAGTCCACATAAAGGTCCATTAGGGTTGGTTTCACTCGAGGATTACTATTGTCATTTACAGCTCCATGAACGTTGCTAGCATTAGAAGTTAACCCTGCTTTCTATCGTGCTCTCGTTACGAACAAATAGTTCTCCATGTGTAGAAGATGTGTCATTATAACATCTAGATGAAGAAACTTTTTATTTTTACACCTCCTGCATGGACATCTAATACTGCCTTCACTAATATTTCTCAGAATAGATGTTGTGAAATTAATCCATGAACCCCATTACAATAATCCATCATCTGCAATCCTTTGAGTGAATCTCGATACATCCTTGAATGATCATTCATGACTTCTATCAAACCTCTGTAAAATAATGATGACATGTATTAATTAACTACGTTAAGTAAACAAATTTACCGAAATATTGCTTTAACTCAAGATTATCCAACTTAGTGTCAAACTTCTCTTAAACATTCATTATCAATTATTTATGTACATATAAATTTATACGCATTAACTTACAGAAATTACAAATCGACAATAAAATTGGTAAAAATTAAAACAAAACCGTTAAACAAGCCATTATTTATTTCATCACAAAACTAAGTCGGTAATTCAACATAAGTTTCAACAATTTACAAACAAATAAAATTTTACAAAATAAAAAACAAACAACTACAAAATTATAAATCCATACTGCATGTTTAAGAAAAAACAATAAAACAAGTAAACACCCAAATAAAATACATATACTAAAAAAATTTCAATAATAAAAATGACATTTTAAAATTGTATTAAAATGAAAAAATATAGATTTACTTAGTAAAAATTAAAAATCCGTAATAAATCAAAACACGAATGTTAAGACTAGAAAAGTTTGTGTTGAGATGAAGGATGATGTTTGGGGGAGGTTGGTTCTTAATGTTGGGGGGATGCAGGGGGAAGAAGAAGGAGAAATAGGGGAGGGGAGGTGCTTGGTCATATATTAAATATTATCGATGAAATTACAGACACAATTATTCCATATGTCTTTCCATTGGAAATTCTTTTGGTGTTTTTGACACGTATTCCAATTGTTTTCCACAAACACTTACATGTAATCGCACAACTTGTTTTGTTTATTCTTTATTTTCCATCTGGTATTCCCTCAGTATATACTGATGGATTGTTTTCATCAGTACATACCGATGGTTTTAACGATTGAAAACATTATTTTGGTAAATATCACTGTAAAATACCAATGAAAAAAAACCGTCTGTAATTCTGTATGTATTTGTTGAATTACTGGTAGTGTGTTAATAGGGGGTGAAAGAGGGACATTTTGTCTCTTTTGGGGACAAATCTTGGCCCTTAATTCAGTTGGAAAGGATTTCAAATGTTGCCTCAAAATGGCTATCATTGGCTGCAATATTTTGACAACTCAAGGCTGCCTAATTTGGCCACTTTGGAGAGGTGCCGAGGTCATTGTGGTGTCAATCAGCCAAAAATGACCACATCGGGGTATGGTCAAGTGGCTATCTGTTTCGTGCAAGTTTTGTCAAATTTGGTAGAGAGATGAACCATTAAATGCACCTAAAAAGTAGCTCTCCAAGCAGTCTTTCGGGCTGGAAACAAAGAAAAAGATGAACAATGACTTTTTAGACTTTTTTTTATTGTTCAAAATGGCTCCGTTTTGGACTTTTTAGGGTTTTAATTTAGAGTTTTTATCAAAGTTCAATTTGATCCTTCATCTTTTAATTTATTTCAATTGCACCCCTAATTGACCCTAATTTAGAGTTCTAATTTCTTTCAGTTTTATGCAATTTTGCCCAAGTTGAACTTCAACGCCAGCCTCGAATTCAAGTGCCTTTTTCACATTAGCCCTTGTACTTGAGCTTATGCATTTTGACCCTTAATTGACCATTAAACTTTCAATTTTCTTTAATTTCACCTTCAATTTTAATCAATTATATCCCAATATGATGTGAATCTCATGATCATATGGTAATCTTTAATAAGTTTGATTCAGTTCATTCAAGAATTGAAGAATGCATCATTAGTCTTATGGCAAGCAATGAAATGTATCATCTTAAAAAACCTATCAACCACAACAAAAATAGAGTCTTTATCTATTTTTGACCTAGGTAAACCTAAAACAAAATTCATGAAGATATCTACCCAATGAAGTAGGCACAAGCAATGGTGTATACAGGCCATGTAGTTGTACTCTCTATTTTGCCTTTCTACAAGCAATGCTTTTTGTTCACAATTCGTTGCACATCCCTTTTCATCTTTGGCCAACAAAAATATTTATGCAATACATTCAAAGTTTTTGCAACCCCAAAATGACCCATTAAACCACCTCTATACGCTTCCCGAACAAGCAATTCATGCAATGAACTAGCAAGAACACATAATCTATCTCTTTGAAAAAGTAACCAAAAGTTGAATGTCCACATGCATTATATATCTCGGCAAAGTCAGAATCATCAACATACAATGTCTTCACATATTCAAAGCCTAGCGATCTAGTATTCATGGTGTTTAGAAGAACATACATGAACGAAAATGTGGCAGCCCTATTCCAGACCTGATTCCTTGGCCAACAGTTGCAAAATCATAATCATCTTCACCCGATTCTGTGTTTTCTACAACAAACTCTTTAAACTCAGACCTTACATTTTGCACGACCATTTAGACTGTATTACCTCGGCGATTAGCCTAGCTATTATGTTGCTTTATCAAATTTACCTCATATTTCAGATCCTTGTACGTCCTAGACAAGAGCTTGAGTTGCTGGCTTATGGCTCGCAATTGAAAAGCGACGTCAGCATTTTGTATCCCTAATTCATTATTTTCAAATATTCTTTGAATCTACAAAATTTACTTAGTAGCACAAAATATATTGTCACTGCGCCTTTTACCTCACAATTTGCTTTCTTTTAGTTCTTATGAACTAAAATCAATAAATCAAAGTTAGTAGCCTTTGCAACGTAATCCAATTATAATTTTCAGACTCAAGAATCAAAAATATTCTGAAAACAAATCAAAACAAAACTACAGTTATGATTTCACGAGTAGCAATGCAAATTCGTACGAATTATGGATGAAACAAAGACGCGAAATAAAACAAAAGGTAAAAATTAGTGAGAACAATTACTTGACTCCTAAATAACCTAATTATAATATAAAAAAGGATTTGCGCGAAAATAAGCAATAAGAATCACGTTTTGGAGCATGACGCAAATCTGACCTGTTACTCAATTTTTATGTACTAGAATTGAAACCTAGACCAAATGATATTTGAATGACCTTGATGCGAACCTCGTGATCACATGGTCACGCAACCCACACGCAAGACACCAACTCCCGGAAAGCCAAGTAAATCAGGTTTGATAGGAGTGTGACACAAAGATAACTTGTACCTAGGCACCAACACTATTGGAAACGGAGACCCCCCACCCAACGAATATTGATTCGCGAACGGGAAGTATAAGGATGACGCCACGAAAACAGTTGTTTTCAGTTCTTTAGAGAACCAAGGAAGGGAGATTATCCCACCAACACACAATAAGCGCAGCAAAGAAATTTATTGATCTAAAAATTGTGTAACCTTACATGTTTGGTTACGCCTTTATTTATACTTACTCTAGACTTAAAGAAACCCTAATGGACCCCCCTTAGGTGGACTTATATGAAGCCCACTTATAATTGACCTAAATAAGTAATAATAACCCAAAAAATAAGAAGAAAATAATAAAAATAATAAAAATCCAAAAATTATCGTGCTAAATATGCTAGAATCAGATTTGTCACCCTTAAGAAGTCTTAAATAAACTAGGAAAAATCTGATTTGAAAACTTTGTGTTGCTGCCCCCCTCTTGATGTCCTTGATTAGCTTGGATTTCCTTGTTTAACTTGGACAAATAAGAAAACAAAATTCCTCCTTTGTTGCTGATTTAATTACTTTCAAATAATATCAACATTAGCCCAAGTTTAACATATGGTGTTATCTCACCCTTAAGATGATAGAATATGAAGTTTCAATTGATTTTGAGGTGGTTCGTTTATGTTTCATAGTTAGCCTGTTTGGGAGTGTGGCTGCGGTTCAAAGTGCTTTTAGCTTAAAAATGCATCAAAATGATGTTTTTTATTTTAAAAAAATTATTTTTGAAATCAGCACATCAAAACGATCCTCGCTCTTATGGTTCACTAAGAGTTGTGTTTCTGTAGCAAAATTAAATCTTGAAATAAAATGCAAACAATATCAAAATAAGCTCATATTTAATACATGGTGGAAAAATGTGAATTTTCAAATGGTTCTAAGGTGGTTTGCTTATGGTTCACTAAGAGTTGTATTTCTGTGACATAATTGAATCAGCCTTCAAATTTCATCTAATCCCTTTTTTTATGCTACTGATATGATTAAAGACAGTAACAAGATGAAATATATTTTCATAAAAGAACTCTTAGAAAAAAAACAAAAGGATATGACCCACAATCTAGATTGAGATATGATCCTGGAAAGCCGAAATAGGTCTGATAGGAGTGTGACACAATGGAAACCTTCCCCAAGGCACCAACACTATTAGAATGACGTCAAATGAGGCGATGAAGCTAGTTAATCTTCGATAAGTTAGATTTAGTTCGTTCGCGAACTGAAGAATGCAAGAATCACTCACACATGTTAAAACTAAAAAATTCAGAAGTATTTTTCATCAATGGCTATCAAAATTTAGGTTACATGAATTTAAATAATTCTTGAAAAAATAACTGTAATGGATTTATTCTTTTGGACTGATTTGGCCCACTAACAAAACTGATCCAAAAACCTTAAACTAAAAAGCCCATAACCTGATCCAAACAAGTCTTGGATCCTAGCTGAAAAAAAGTATTAATTAAGCCAAACAAGTCTTGGGCTGTAGCTAACAAAATAAAATAAATCCTCTAATATTAAATTCATGTTATGCCATGAGAAGAAGAGAAGGAAGTAAAATACTTCAGAACTAATTCAAGGCTTATTTATAGCTTTCCATGCAGCCCATTAATTCAAGGTAGTCACCTCATGTTGTTTCCAAGTTGTAGTAGGATTCTTTTATTTCCTTTGTTGTCCTCACCTCATGGCCCAAATAAGATTGTATTGGGCCCCTCTTGAACATGGATAAGATGTACTAGGGCCTCCTCTTGATACTCCAATGAACTTTTCAATTTTGACATGGTTGAAACCTTCAAAACCAATGCATTCAATGCCTTTATCTTAGACCGAGTCATTGGACCATTTAGAACATGTACTGGGTCCTTGCTGGTGTTCTTGGCTGGTCCACATCACGTGGACTTCCTATTTGGCTAGCTCTTTAAAGAACCATGGAAGAGAGATTATCTCACCAACACACACACACACACACACAAAGTGTGGCAAACAAGAAGTTTTATTAATCTGAATTGTCTAACTTACATGTCTGGTTATGCCTTTATTTATACTAACTCTAGACTTAAATAAACCCTAATTGACCCCCCCTTAGGTGGACTTATATTAAGCCCACTTACAATTGACCCAAATAAGTAATAATATCCCAAAGACTTAGAAGAAAATCATAAAAATCTGAAAATTATCATCCTAAATATGCTAGAATTAGATTTATCACCCTTAAGAAGTCTTAAATAAACTAGGAAAAATATGATTTGGAAAATTTGCTTTGCTGCCCCCTTGATATCCTTGATTAGCTTGGATTTCCTTGTTTAACTTGGACAACTAAGAAAATAAATTTCCTCCTTTGTTGCTGATTTAATTACTTTCCTTCCTAAGTTAGGAAAAGAATTAAATAATCTTCCCCTCTTTAGGAATAAGATATGGCGAACTTCCTTACTTAATTAGGAGAATAAATTGTTGAATTTTTATCCTTGTAGCATTAGGAAAATAAGAAAAATTTGATTTACTTGGCTTTCCGGGAATTGATGTCTTTGCGTGTGGGTTGCGTTACCACGTGATCATGAGGTTCGCATCAATTAGCAGATAAAGGAATCAACCATCCCATTCTTTTTTTTAGTTTAACGTGGGAGTCCAGGCCAGCTTGCGCGTACCTCGATTAATCCCACGGGCCCTGAAGTTAATGACCATGTAAGCCTCCAGTGGCCATCATATGAGCAACCACAGGGCTTGAACTTGAGACCACAGAGGGAGCAAACCTCTTGATCCCAAGCAATGCACTATCAGCATCCTCTTCTTCTGCCGGAGCGAATTCAATGCACTATTAGCATCCCCCTAGAGAAAAAAAGGGATGTTCAGGAACATGAGTGCTTTAATTACAAACAGGTTTATGTATTAAAGAAAGCAGGAGCCATTCAAATATCGTGTGTGCAAAGCAATATTTTACCCTTAGGAAACAAAAGGAGAGCTTAGATTAAAATTTCCTTGCTAATCACTGTTATGAAACCGTACTAACCAGCAAGTCAACCTAGACCTACCATGAACATATCACTAAAAAAAAATGAAGTGATTTGATCTGATAAAAAATTTATGTTGATCTATGAACCGGTCAATTTAATGAACTGTTGACCTTTTAAAAAAATTATTATTTTTTAAAACAATACCATTCCAAGCTTTTTTAAAAATTGAGATAATCTACCTAACTAATCATAGATTAAAAAAAAAAAATCCATGAAAGCATATAGATTAATCCTCCCTTGCTAATCACTCACATATGCCATAAAACATGCATAAAATTAACAAGATAATAAATCATGCAATACCTCTAACTTCAAGTTACAGGTTGATTAGGTCAATAGTTATTATAATTATAAGATTTAATTTAAGACTCGGGTTATATGTTGACTATATCACCCAATTTTTTATTTATTAAAACCATGTTATTTTAGTTCCAAAGTGAAAACTTAGTCCAAAGTAGACTTTTACGATATTTTAGCTTCAGTTTTTATAACTATAGTAACAACCATTAAAAAAACTAAAACGACCTAGCCTTTTCTTGTAGCATATGAGGAGAATGGATTCAAGCAGTGTAATGATGATTTTACCCTTCATTGCTCTTAACAATTGCCTTGACATTTAGGGTAAAATCATCTTTTCAAAGAGATTCAAATGTCATTTATGGATTGATCATGGATAATTTTATCGTTCAACTTAAAAAGTACCCAAAAAAGATACTCTTTTGGCCTTGAAATTTGAAAAAAAAAATCTTCATTTGTTAAGAGTTTTTTTTCATATTTTTCTTTTTATTTGCACAGTAAAATAACATCTATACCCTTGGCTACTCAAAAAATAGACCTTGCAGAAAGGGCATTTTTGTCTGTGTTATGGTTGTTTTTTAATAATGGTAAGCCATTGGGCCTTTTTTTTGTAATTAGCCTTATTAAAATATTAATAAATCAGTAAAATACACAGATGTGTGCCACGCACACGTAAGTGCGTCAGAGTCCTCTATGCTATTCTGGAGATGTGTGAGGACAATTTCGAAGGCCAAACAAACCCGATTGCCATCTCACCTGATGCACAAGGATGTGGCGCAGCTATTGAGGTGGTGCGTTTGTCAAGGTGAGCGGTGGTTTGGCGACGATGAAGTTTTTCTCATGCATTTCATTTCTCTCTCCTCAGCCTTGGTTTTCATGCTAGACCTTTAAATTTAATTGTGTCCTCAATTTTGTATTTGTTTTGAGTTATGTCCTCGTTCTTTTAATTTCTATTTGCTTTGATTTTAATGCTTTTTGAACTTTATGTTTTTCAATTTCATCTCTCTCTACATTTAATTGAATTTGTTTTCTATATCCAATCCAGTTCTTAATCTTTTGATTGCTATATTTTTATCCTTTGCATTTATTTTATTTTTTTGGTTTTGTCCTTTATAATTTTATTTCATTTTTTTTTCAAATTTTGGTCCTTATTTTTTTTCGTTACTCTTTTTTCTTTCCTTTTCTTCATTTATTCTATTTTCAATTTAATCCCTGATTAGTTTCTTTCAATTATTTTTAGTGCAAGATTTAGTCCTCATTGTCTATTTTTTTATAATTAAGGATTTTGCTTTGTAATTATTTGTGCCTTTAAACGATATCAAAATAAGCTCAAATTTAATATATGGTTAAATCTTACCCCCAATAGATAGAATATGAAGTGTCAATTGGTTCTAAGATGGTTTGCTGATTCACTAAGAGTTGTATTTCTACGGCAGAATTGAATCAACTTTCAAATTTCATCTAACTTCTCTCTCAAACAACAAGAAGATGAATGACATAAACACTGAAAAAACTTAAAGGAACACTATGAAAACAAAAAAAAAAGTATATGACCTTGTTTTTGAGCCTATCTCTGATATCAACGATGCGAACCTCATGATCACGTGGTCACACAACTCACAATCAAGATTGAGATATGATCCTGGAAAACTAAAATAGGTCTGATAGGAGTGTGACGTAATGGAAACCTGCCCCCAAGGCGCCAACACTATTAGAATGAAGTAGAATACCCCAAGAAGCTAGTTAATCTTCGATAAGTCAGATTTAGTTTGTTCAAGAACTGAAGAATGCAAGAATCACTCTCACATGTTAAAACTAAAAAATTCAGAAGTATTATTCGTCAATGGCTAATGAAATTTAGGTTACAAGAGTTTAAATAGTTCTTGAAAAAATAACCCTAATGGATCTACCCTAGTGGACTGAATTGACCCACTTACAAAACTAACCCAAAAATCTTAAACTAAAAAGCCCATAACCTGATTCAAACAAGCCTTGAATCTTAACTAAAAACAAAGTATTAATTAAGCCTGAACAAGTCTTGAGCCGTAGCTAACAAAATAAAATAAAACCCATAATTTTAAATTCATATTCTATTATAAGAAGAAGAGAAGGAAAAAAAATATTATAGAATTGATTCGTGGCTTAGTTATAGCCTTCTAGGCAGCCCATTAATCCTAGAAACTAAACGAAAAGATAGTCGCTATGTTGTTTCCAAGTTGTACTAAGATTCTTTTGTTCTCTTTGCTATGTTTCTCGTCATCAAAGAGTTGGAAAATTAGCAGCCTTGTTGTCGAAACCTTATGGCCAAAATAAGGTTGGATTGGGCCTCTCTTGCATATGGATAAGATGTACTTAGGCCTCCTCTTTATACTCCAATAGACCCTTCAAATCTGACTTGGTCGAAACATTCAAAACCAATGCATTAAATGCCTTTGTCTTGGACGGAGTCATTGGCCCGTTTGGAACATGTAATGTGATACGGTTCAACCTTGTGACATGACCTAAGCCAGGTCAAATTCAGATATTGGAGTAAAACTTTCTCTAGTTCAGTTTTACGCTATTAAGCATAACTTCAAATTCAACCGTTGATTCAAGAGGCATTTGTTTATGTTATGGTAAATTTTCAGGTGAATCGGAGTTCGGAAAGGACTTGCGATATAGGTTAGAACAAGTTGTACGAATATTATTATTTACTTCGTTTTGACCTGTGGACTTTCTATTTGAAAAGAATTTTTTTTGAAAGGATGTGACAGCTTGTTTTGAGAATTTCCTAGTTCCAAAAGAATCTTTAATGAGCTGAATCATAATTTCCAAGAGCGGCAACGATTCGTTAATGTGCCAGAATCCTTTTCTTATAAGGATTCCTTATTCATCATAGCTACACAAGGAAAGAAAAGCTAGTGGTATTTAATGACAAATTAGTTATTGTTATTATTTTCTTTCATGTTTGGGCTTAATTAAAACTTTGTTTTGATCTAGGATCTAAGGATTGTTTGGATCAGGTTATGGGCTTTTTAGTTTAGGGTTTTTTGGTCAGTTTTGTATGGGGGGCAGTTTAGCCCACGATGGTAAATCCATTACGGTTAATTTTTAAAAACTATTTAAAACATATGTACCCTAAACTTCGAGAGCCATTGATGAATATTATTTCTGAATTTTTCAGTTTTAACATGTGAGAGTGATTCTTGCATTCTTCAGGTTCTTGAACGAACTGAATCTAACTTATCAAAGATTAACTGGCTTCGTGATGTCATTCTATTTCATTCCAATAATGTTGGTGCCATGGGGCATGTTTTCATTGTGTCACACTCCTATCAGATCTATTTTGACTTTCGGGGATCATATCTCAATCTTGATTTTGGGTTGCGTGAACATGTGATCACGAGGTCCGCATTGGATTTTTTTTAGTGTTCCTTTAAGTTTTTTAATGTTTGCGTCGTTCATTTTCTTTTTCTTTGTGTCCGCGTCATCTAAGAAAGAAAAGGTTATATTTCATCTTGTTACTGTCTCTAATCATATCAGTAGCATATATATATATATATATATATATATATATATATATATATAAAGAGGGAGATTATGATACGGTTTAGCCTTATGATACGACCCAAGCAAGGTCATATTCGGATTTTGGCGTAAACCTTTCTACCATTTAATTTTATGCTATTGAGCATAACTCCAAATACCTGTTGGCTGGAGCTGAAACTTTACTAGACGATTACAAAGGTATTTGTCTATGTTGGGGTAAATTTTCAGGTGAATCGGAGTTCGGAAAGGACTTGCGATATAGGTCAGAACATGCTATATGAATTTTGTTATTTACTTTCTTTTGACCTGTTGACTTTCTATTTGGTAAGGATCCTAAGGATGTGACACCTTGTTTTGAGAATTTTCTAGTTCCACAAGAATCTTTAATGAGCTGAAACATAATTTTCAAGATGGAAACGATTCAATAATGTTCCAGATTCCTTTTCTTATAATGATTCCTTATTCATCCTACCTGCACAAAGAAATAAGGGTTGGTGCTATTTAATAAAAAATTATTTATTTTTATTATTTACTTTCGTGTTTGGGCTTAATTAAAACTTTATTTT
>Ga0325400_1003793_pt1 | contig 13818 bp, 11 predicted proteins | sample PopdelMetagenome_2_FD_205662 | JGI IMG/M metagenome (GOLD analysis project Ga0325400, IMG submission 205662) | Populus deltoides microbial communities from Bellville, Georgia, United States - Xylem-PdKOR-R1 | ecosystem: Host-associated > Plants > Phyllosphere > Stem > Wood/Secondary xylem... | reverse complement strand
CCCCGCGGGTCATGGGCGTCGGCCCGATCGAGGCAGCACGCAAACTGTTCGCTCGCACGGGTCTCTCGGCAAAAGATCTTGACGTGATTGAGCTCAACGAAGCTTTTGCCAGTCAGGCGATCGCGACACTCCGTGACCTGGAGATCGATCCCTTCGACCCGAGGGTGAACAGAAATGGGGGCGCCATCGCGCTAGGTCATCCGCTGGGCATGTCGGGCGCGCGCATTACGATGAGCGCGGTAGAGGAGCTGCAGCGCAGTGGTGGCACATATGCGCTCGTCTTCATGTGCATCGGTGTGGGCCAAGGCATCGGTCTTGTGCTGGAGCGGGTGTGATGTTGGAGACCGTCACAACGGGCGACGGATGCCGCATCGCGTATCGGTTCGAGGGGCCGGCCGACAAACCAATACTGCTGCTCTCCAGTTCGCTTGGCACAACGATGGACATGTGGGAGCCCCAACTTGCCGCGTTCGCGGAGCAGTTCCGGGTACTACGCTACGATACCCGTGGACACGGCGGATCCGATGCGCCGCCCGGATCATATTCGCTTGATCGCCTTGGCCGGGATGTCGTGGAACTCCTGGATGCGCTCAACATCCAACGCGTCCATTTCTGTGGGCTTTCCCTCGGTGGCATGGTTGGCCAGTGGCTTGCTTTGCGCGCACCCGAGCGGATCAACCGTCTCGTCCTCGCCCATACCAGCGCTTTTATGGGGCCGCCATCGGCATGGGACGGACGCATCGCCGTTGTGCGGGAGAAGGGCATGGCCGCGGTCGCGGACGCCTCGATCGAGCGTTGGTTCACGGCCGAGTTCGTCGGAACGGGCCATGCAAGTCTAGCCAAGGCGCGCGCAATGCTGCTTGCAATGAATGTCGGCGGCTACACCGGCTGCTGCGCGGCGATCCGCGACATGGATCTGCGACGGCTGGGCGGATTGATCGACCTTCCTGCCCTGGTCATCGGGGGACACTCCGATCTCGCCACCCCACCGGCACACAGCGAAGCAATTGTGGACTCGATCCTCGGCTCCGAGTTGCATCTTTTGTCTGCTGCGCACCTCGGCAACATGGAACGGCCGGCGGAGTTCGCGTTCGCGGTCCTAAACTTCCTAACCTCGTCGCCCGTCGAAGCGGGCGCGGCGATGCCGACCTGACCCTTTAACCACCTGCGACGATCTCGATCCGCGCGGCGCGAACCGCCCGGACGTCGTCAGCCGCAGTTCTCCAGGGAGAGAATGTATGAAGCCAATTTTGACCCTCGCCTGCACCGTGCTTGCCGTCGCCGTTGCCACCCCCGCATTTGCCAGCGAAAAGGGAGGCGGAGCCTATCCTAACGGCGCTGAAGCGCTGGCGATCGCCGCGCTTCCCCCACCCGGCGACTATCTGATCAACTACTCAAACTATTATAATGCGGATCGTCTTAACGATAGCGATGGACACAGCAGCGTCCCCGACTTCTCGATCGACGCCTTCGCCAATGTCTTTCGCTACATCCATGTCACTGATCGTAAGATCCTGGGCGCTAGTTGGGCGCAGCAGATATTCGTTCCAGTCGTAGATCTCACGGTTCATGCGGCCGGGCAGCGCAGTCACCGTTTTGGTGTCGGAGACGTCATCGTCGATCCGTTTATCCTGGGTTGGCACTTCAAGAACAACTGGCATGTCGTGGCGGCGGTAGACACGTGGGTGCCTGTCGGTTCCTACAATCGAGATGATCTGGCCAACATCGGCCGCAACTACTGGACTTTCGAGCCCGTGCTTACTGCATCTCACTTCAATCCGGCTGGCGGTCCAGAGGTGTCTGTCAAGCTAATGTACGACTTCAACACGAAGAGCAAAGCTACCGACTACCGTACGGGACAGGAGTTTCATACCGACTTTGCGGTTGCGTACAACTTCAATCCCGTAACGGTTGGTCTGAACGGGTATTATTATAAGCAGACGACCGACGATAAGCAGAATGGCGTCAGGGTCGGCGACGATGGATACAAAGGTGAAACGCTCGCGCTCGGCCCAGTGGTTCGCTACCAGGCAGGTAAAGTCCCAATCTCCTTTCAATACCAGCACGAGCTGTTTGCGCACAACCGCCCACAAGGGAATAATTTTTGGCTTAAGGCGGCGTTCCGGTTCTAGACGCATTCCTTGTCTCCCTCAGATTGGGCAATCCGCCTCCCACACTGTCTCGCCGGCGTGCTGGCGGCACCCATCCGGTTTTCGCGACCAGTCGCGTATGAACTGATGGGGTGGATGCCCCCTTCGAGCGGCGTCGTATGATGCCGGACCGGCACCGGGAGGTGCCAAGCGAAGGAGGAGCAGATGACCGACGTTCACATCCTTGCCATCGACCTGGCGAAGCGCAGCTTCCAGATCTGCGCGACAGCGCCGGGAGGGGCGGTTCTATTCAACCGGACAGTATCACGGGCCAAGCTGGAGGCACATCTGCGCGAGCAGGCGCCATGCATCGTCGCGATGGAAGCCTGTGCCACGAGCCACTTCTGGGGCCGGTTTGCGCAAGCGCTGGGGCATGACGTTCGCCTGATCCCGCCGATCTACGTAAAGCCGTTCGTGAAACGGCAGAAGAACGATGCAGCGGACGCCGCGGCGATCGCAGAGGCGGCTGTTCGATCGAACCTGCATTATGTGGCTGTGAAGAGCGCCGAGCATCAAGCCCGTGCCGTCGCCTTCCGAACGCATCAATCCTTCGTCGGTCAGCGCACGCAGTTGATCAATGCGCTCCGTGGTCACCTGGCCGAGTTCGGCCTGGTCGTGGCGCAAGGGCCTGCGAACCTGAAGTCCGTTGTCGGTATGATTGACGACGGCGCGATCGACCTTCCCGACGCGGTTCGCGATGTCGCACGCCTCTACCTGGACCAGATCGCGTTGCTCACGAACAAGATCGAGGAACTGCACTCCAAGCTCGTTCACTCGACCAAGGTTGACGACGCCATGCGTCGGCTGTGCACAGTGCCGGGGGTCGGCCCCGTGACCGCGGGCGCGATCATGGCCTTCGCGCCGGATTTGCGGACCTTTGCAAGCGGCAGGAACTTCGCCGCGTGGCTGGGCCTGGTCCCGCGACAGCGATCCACCGGCGGCAAAACGCGGCTCGGCTCGGTCAGCAAGATGGGGCAGGCCGATATCCGCAAGCTGCTGATCGTCGGCGCGATGAGCCGGATCAGATGGATCGTCCGTAAAGGCGTCCTGCCCGACAATTGGCTCGGCCATGTGCTCGGTCGCAAGCCGCGAATGGTGGCTGCGGTCGCCTTGGCCAACAAGATGGCGCGTATGATCTGGGCGATGATGACGCGAGAAGAGAATTATCGGATGGCGTAAGCCCGTCGTCTTCCTCTGAAGCGAACCGGTAAGCGCCTGAGGGCTTCGCGGCCCTCGCAAGGAGATCGACTGACGATTATGCGGCAAGGACTTCAATGTTCAGGACGTGGAAACCAGTCCCGGGGCGCGAGCATCGTAGCTCTCTGAACCGATGTGGACCTCGTTCTTCGAACTGCATACCGGCCAGTGGCAAACGATAAGCCACGCGAACAGGCCTGACACACGAGCGATATAAGCGCCGAGCCGCCAGAACGTTGGAAAATCGCCTTGCAAACCCGGGGGCATCCACACACGCCCCACCATCGGCGGGGTTGCCGGTGCGATCGAAATCCCGGCCACCATCGAGGGCGACCCGCAGGGCGTCCAGGTCGTATCCGCGGCGATCGGCGGGCGACTGGTGTCGCTGACCAGGAACCTCGGCCAGTCTATCGGCCGCGGCGATACGCTGGCGATCATCGAGAGCCGTGAGGCGGCGTCGCTGAAGGCCGAGGTAGAGGCAGCGCGCGCACGTTCGAGCCTTGCTCAATCTAATCTGCGTCGCGAACAGCGCCTGTTTGCGGAACGTGTCTCCCCCGAGCAGGACCTTGTAGTGGCACGCACGGCAGCGACGGAGGCGAGCATTGCGCTCCGGCTCGCCCAGCAGCAGCTTTCCGCAACTGGCGGGGGTGGCGGTGCTCTCAACCGCATCGCCGTCCGCTCGTCGATCGCCGGCCAAGTCATCGCGCGGTCCGCGACGCTCGGTCAGCAGATCGCGGCTGGCGCAGAGCTGTTCCGGGTCGCCAACCTGTCGAAGGTGACGATCACCACATCGCTCGTGCCCGCAGATGCCGGCCGGGTACGCCCGGGCACGCGGGTCGAGGTCGTGTCGGCAGGTCGCCGCCAGGAAGCGCGTGTGACGTTCGTGTCGCCGATCCTCGACGAAACGACACGGTTGGTGCCGGTGATCGCCACCATCGACAACCGCGGCGGGCAGTGGCGGATCGGCGAGACGGTGACCGCCTCGATCCTGTTGCCGGCGACCGGCGACCGCTCGATCGCCGTCCCGTCCGCGGCCGTCCAGATGATCGGCGACAAGCCGTTCGTATTCGTGCGGACCGCCAATGGCTTCAAGGCGACGCCGGTGACGCTCGGACGCACCAACGGCGGCAACGTCACGGTAGCCTCCGGCCTCACAGGTGACGAGCGGATCGCGTCCACCAATAGCTTCACGCTCAAGGCCGAACTCGGCAAGAGCGAAGCCAAGGACGAGGACTGAGCCATGATCGGTCGCATCGTCACCTTCGCCGTCGAGAGGCGATAGCTCGTCTTGCTTCTCACCGTCGCGGCAGCGCTGGCAGGTATCTTTGCCCTTCAGCGGCTGCCGATCGACGCCGTTCCCGACATCACCAACAACCAGGTCCAGATCAACGTCGTCGCGCCTGCCCTGTCACCCGACCAGATCGAGAAGCAGGTCGCCTTCACCGTCGAAACCGCGCTCGCTGGTATTCCCGGCCTCGAATATACCCGCTCGCTCAGCCGTAACGGCTTCGCCCAGGTAACGGCGGTGTTTAATGAGGGCACCGACATCTACTTTGCCCGCCAACAGGTGGCGGAGCGACTACGTACCTCCGAGGAAAGCCTGCCCGAAGGCGTGAACCCCGAGATGGGGCCGATCGCGACCGGGCTTGGCGACATCTCCATGTGGACCGTCGAGTTTCGCGAACTCGATCAGGTCAATCACCGCAATGGCGAGCCGGGCTGCAAAAGGATGGCAGCTACATCACGCCCGAGGGCGATCACCTCGTCAGCGAACCGGACAGGGCGACCTATCTCCGGACGGTTCAGGACTGGATCGTCACGCCGCAGTTGAAGAGCAGCGCCGGCCTCGACTTCCTTGGCGGCTACACCAAGCAATATCTCGTTGTCCCCGACATCCAGCGCATGGCGGCGATGCGGATCAGTCTGCAAGACCTCGCCACGGCGCTAAAGCGCAATAACACCAGCGCGGGCGCAGGCGTCGTCAATCGTAATGGCGAAGGGTTGGCCGTCCGCGCTGATGGTCGCGTCCGCAATGCCGATGAATTGGCCCGCACCGTCGTTGCCACCCGCGAGAGCGTGCCGATCCTGCTCAGTCAGATCGCGACCGTCAGGACGGGGCAGGCGCTGCGCATGGGGTCGGCATCCGAGAACGGCCGTGAGGTTGTGGTCGGGACGGCCGTCATGCGGATTGGCGAGAACAGCCGCACCGTGTCGACGGGTGTAGCCAAGCGGCTGAAGGAGATTGGCGCATCGCTTCCGGTCGATGTCGTCGTGAAGCCGGTGATGAACCGCACCGAGCTGGTCAACTCGACGATCGCAACCGTGGCCCGCAACCTTGCCGAGGGCGCGGTGCTCGTCATCGTAGTGCTGTTCCTGCTGCTCGGCAATTTTCGGGCCGCACTGATCGCAGCGCTGGTCATCCCGATCACCATGCTGCTCACCAGCATCGGCATGCTCCGGGCGGGGGTGTCGGCGAACCTGATGAGCCTAGGCGCGCTCGACTTCGGCTTGATTGTCGATGGCGCCGTCATCATCGTCGAGAATGCCTTGCGCCGCCTTGGCGACGCGCAGCACGGCCGTGACGAGCCGCTACCCCTCGGCGACAGGCTGGCGATCATCATCCTCGTTTACGCGCCGCTGCTCACCTTCTCGGGCGTCGAGGGCAAGATGTTCGAGCCGATGGCGCTCACCGTCATCATCGCGCTGGTATTCGCTTTCATCCTCTCGCTCACCTTCGTGCCCGCAGCCATCGCCATTTGGCGGAGCAAGCGCGTCGATGAGAAGGAAAGCCGGATCATCGGGTGGCTGCGTCGCCGCTATGAGCCGGGTCTTGGCAAGGCGATGCGCCGTCCGACCATGACCGTGGGCATCGCGATCGGGGCGCTGGCGCTTGCGGGAGCAGCTTTCACGACACTGGGACAGGAGTTCCTGCCCCAACTCGACGAGGGCAACATCCTCGTTCAGGCGGTGCGCATCCCCGGAACGTCGGTCGATCAGAGCCAGGCCATGCAGTTCCCGGTCGAGAAGATGCTGGCGCGGCAACCCGAGGTCCGGTTCGCCTTCTCACGAACCGGCACGTCGGAAATCGCCAGCGATCCGATGCCGGCGAACGCGACCGACACCTTCGTAATCATGAAGCCAAGGGGCGAATGGCCTGACCCCGGTCTGCCCAAAGAAGAGCTGATCGAGCGCATGGAAAAGCGTCTGTCGACGCTGCCGGGCAACGCTTACGAGATCACCCAGCCCATCCAGATGCGCTTCAACGAACTGATCGCGGGCGTGCGCGGCGATATCGCCGTGAAGGTGTTCGGCGACGATCTCGGCGCCATGAATGCGGCTGCCGATCGCATCGCCGACGTGTTGCGCAACACTGCGGGCGCGGCGGACGTGAGGGTCGAACAGACCGAAGGTCTGCCGATGCTCGATATTCGCCCGAACCGCATGGCGATGGCGCGGATTGGGGTCACGGCCGGCGACGTGCAGGACACCGTGGCTGCAGCGATCGGAGGCCGTGAGGCAGGCGTGATTTTCGAGGGCGACCGGCGCTTTCCCGTCGTGATCCGCCTTGCCGAAAGCTCGCGGTCGGACCTGACGGAGGTGGCCCAGGTGTCGGTGCCGACATCGAGCGGTGCTTTCGTGCCCCTCTCGACGGTCGCGGACATCGCCGTTGTCGATGGCCCCAATCAGATAAGCCGGGAGAACGGCAAACGTCGTGTGGTGGTGCAGGCCAACGTGCGTGACCGCGACGTGGCGAGCGTCGTCGCCGATGCGCAGGCATCGATCGCGGCCAAGGTGAAGCTCTCGCCGGGCACCTATCTGGAATGGCGCGGCCAGTTCGAGAACCTGGCATCCGCGCGCGACCGGCTCATGATCGTCGTACCGATCTGCTTCGCGGTCATCATGCTCCTGCTTTACGGGGCGCTGGGATCGATCCGTGACGCGGCACTGGTGTTCACGGGCGTTCCGCTGGCGCTGGTCGGCGGTGTGCTGGCGCTGTTCCTCCACGGCATGCCCTTCTCCATCTCCGCGGCGGTCGGCTTCATCGCCCTGTCCGGCATCGCGGTCCTCAACGGGCTGGTGATGGTGTCCTCCATCCATGACCTGATGCATCAGGGCATGGATCAGGCGCAGGCGGCGCATGACGGGGCACTGGCGCGTCTTCGGCCGGTTGCCATGACGGCGCTGGTCGCATCGCTCGGTTTCGTGCCGATGGCGCTTGGCCACGGTGCCGGCGCCGAGGTGCAGAAGCCGTTGGCGACCGTCGTGATCGGCGGACTGATCTCAGCGACGCTGCTGACGCTGTTCGTCCTGCCCACCCTCTACGCCCGGTTCGGCGGGTGGACCCCGGCAGACGCGGAGCTGCCAGCCAAAAACAACCATTTGCTTCAGGGAGAGCCAGCATGAGCGGACACGATCACGGCTCGGGCGGACACGCTCACGACCATACGGCTGGAGCGAACGCCAAGATGCTCGGGTGGGCACTGGTGCTGACGACGGCCTACCTCATCGCCGAGGTGGTGGGTGCGTTCGTGTTCAATAGCCTTGCCCTTCTGTCGGACTCGGCGCATATGCTTACCGACGTGGCGGCGTTGGTGATCGCTTTGATGGCGATCCGGCTCGGCCAGAAGCCGGCCGATGACAAGCGGACGTTCGGCTACAAACGGTTCGAGATTCTGGCCGCGGCGTTCAACGCGCTGCTGCTCTTCGGCGTCGCGATCTACGTACTGATCGAGGCGGTGCAGCGCTTCCGCGAGCCGGAGGGCGTGCAATCCACCGGCATGCCGATCGTCGCTGCAATCGGCCTCGTCGTGAACCTGGCATCCATGAAGCTGCTCACATCGGGCAAGGATGCCAGCATGAACGTCAAGGGCACCTACCTTGAGGTTTGGGCGGACATGATCGGTTCGGTGGGCGTGATCGCTGGAGCGCTCGCGATCCGGTTCACCGGATGGACCTGGGTCGATCCGATCGTCGCAGTCGGGATCGGGTTATGGGTGCTGCCCCGGACTTGGGTGCTGCTGCGCGATACCACCAACGTGCTGCTGGAAGGCGTGCCTGGTGGGATCAAGCTGCCGGAGCTGCGCGCCAGCATCGCCGGTCTTCCCGGTGTCGCCGGGGTTCATGACCTTCACGTCTGGTCGATGACAACGGACGACGTGAATTGCACCGCGCACATCACCCTCGCTGAGGGCGCTGATCCCGATACGGTCAGGAGAAGCGTCGCAGCTACGCTCGGTAGCCGTTTCGGGATTGAGCATTGCACGATCCAGACCGAGGGCGCGGCCGAGGCGTGCGAGGACGCCGATCATCTTCATCCGTAAAGCTGGTCCCGGCATGAAGCGATCGCGCTGGACAGAGGAAGCCGACACGGAGCTTCGTCGACGCATCGCCGCCAGACAACCCGTGGCAACGATAGCGAAGGAGATGGGGCGGACGCTGGATGGTGTGAGAGGCCGATGCGCGACGTTGCAACTTACCTTGCCGTCTCCGACGCGTCCTTGGCGCAAGACTGTGAAGCGAGGCGTACAGTTTAAGAGGCGGATGTCCTCACAAGCCGGGAACGAATGAAGACAGGGACGATCCTTCGCCAACCTGTTCGGCTATCTGCCGTATCATCTGCCCGCGTTCCTCGGGATTGGGATCGTGCCGGTACTGCTCGGCGTGTCGATGTACTTCCAGTTCAAGCTCAACATGCGCGCCATCCCGGGATGCGCAAGCCGCTCCTACCGCCGCCAAAACCACCAAGGTTGCCAAGACATGAGTTTCCAACCCGAAGCGTTTGAGGCGGCACGCAAAATCTTCGCAGAGCCCGGTGGCCTTCCTGAATTCCGCGCCCGCTCGAGTGCCTGCCCAATGCCGACATGCCCGAGGTTGCGTTTGTGAGCCGGTCGAACGTCGGCAAGTCCTAGCTGCTCAACGCGTTGACGCATCGCAACTCGCTCGCGCGCACGTCGGGTCGGACGCAGGAGTCCAACTTCTTCGACTTCGGCACGCCGCTGATGTTCCGCGTACTGGAAATCCGCATAGTGTCTGGCGGCATTCTGACCACGCTATTGTCGTAGATTGCATCTCTCCGCGGCGCACTGTTAATACCGGCCTCCAGTTGAGTATAGATATGCCCGAAGCTCGGTTGGTGAGGCTTCACCCGCAACGAAATCAATCGGCTTGACATGGCTTTTAATAGGTGTCGCACAATGCCAGGCGCTCAAGCGCGCTCGCCGATAGTATTGGCTTGCCGTCGGCCTAGCTAAAATTCAACAAGGGCAAGACGATGGTAAGCCCTCGAAATTCCTCCGTCACATTGAGGGGGGATGGACGGTGTCCTCCCTATCATCGTATCCTAGCTACTTCACTTGCCCGAAGGGGTCCGGCACGACGTGGCCGTTTGCGTTGTTCCAGAAGTTCTGGATTAGAAATCCGTATTCCGGCAGCTGTTTCAGGAACGGCTCGAACATCGCATTGGCGCTTGGCAGCTTCCAGTCTGCCTGCAGCTCGCAGGCAAGCGCGAATGTGGAGCAGAGTTCCGCGCCAGCGTTGGCCATACGCGACATCGCCGCATCTGCTTCGTACCGGTTCCACGCCCCGCAAGCGTCAACCACCGGGAACACCGGGTAGCCGTCGTTACGCAGCGACAGCGTCGGCAATAGGCAGCAGGTGCCGATCGTTACCCCGGCGATGATGACATGACGGCGCCCTGTCTCCTCCACGATTGCCTCGAACGCCGAGCGGAAGGTCGGGTCTTCATAGCAGTTGATGATGCCGGTGCGGCGATAGATCGGCTGGTTGGCGAAAATCTCTTTAATCTCCGATAGATTGTCGCCGTTCTGCCACTGGGCATTTGACGACGTCACCAGCGTCGGGATGCCAAGCGCCTTGGCGGTAATTGCGAGGCCGATGACGTTGGCTTTCACTTCGGCGAGCGAGCTGGTGTCGCGCATGCCGCTCATCAGGCCGATCTGATGATCGACCAGCAGGACGACGCTGTTCTCCGGCGTCGGTTTGCTATGGCCGTAACGCCCCGCCGCCCGCGCGTCGTCGACAGTGACGCGGTTCGGAAGGACTGCGTCGATAATTGGGCTGACGATGTCCTCCGGGTGGGATAGCGCGTTGGGCATGTTCGTTCCTTTCAATGGTTGAAAGTAAGGCCGCGAGCCGTCGAATATCGGCAGACTAAGGACGAGGCCTTATCCGCTTCTTTACCCGCGAGGTGCAAGACCTTGCAATATTAGCACATCAAATGGGAGATGCCAGCAGCGTTGCGCACGGTGATCGCGTCGGGCGCCTGCCCTTCTCGGCTCAGTCAACCAGCGCCGCATACATCTGGTCCTTCGCCGGGATAAGCAGATTTAAGTCTGAGCACTCAGCGGTGTGCATTGATCGCAATGTTGACGCGAACATTCGCGGCGACCGCTTCGGTGCCGGCGAACTGGCCTTGACCGACACCGAACCAGCGGCGATCGATCGTCAGGTTGCCGCGCATCTGTGCCTTGTTACCGGCGATCGCGAGTTGGAAAGGCAACTGCACGGGACGCGCCTTGCCGCGGATCGTCAGCGTACCGGCGGCGATGTAGCGGTTACCGCCAAGCGCCTTGAACCCGGTCGACTTGAAGATCGCGCGGGGGAAGGCCTTGGTGCTTAACCAGTCGTCGGTTGGCAGCGACTCGTCCCGCGAGGCATCCCCGGTTGCCGCAGACGCGGTGTCGATGACCGCAGTGACGCTCGAGCCGGTGAGATTGGTAGGGTCGAAGGCTATCCGAACGTCGAAGCGGCGGAAGCTGCCGTTGATCGCCTGGCCGTTCATCGAAGCGATGAAGGCTACGCGAGATGCCGAGCGCTCGATCGTCCAGAGCGGAGCCGGCGCGGCGAAGGCAGGCGCTGCGACGGCCGCGAGCGCGAGAAGGGGAACGAAACGCATCAGGATTGTCCTTGGTTGGCAGGCGTAGCGGACACGAGCGGGACCATGCGCCCCAGCACGCCGTCGCGGACGATGAATTGGTGTTTCAGCGCGGCACCGACGTGGAGGAGGATCAGCGCTATGCCGCCGATCGCGAGCGCCAGGTGGATGTTGCCGCTGGCGGCCTCCACGCTCGCCTTGCCCGCGGCCGGCAGGGCGTGGAGGACGCCGATATGCGGCAGCGGGATGGTGCCCCAGAGCAGCGTCGGGATGTTGAGCGGGCTGACCGACACCATCGCCCAGCCGGTTAGCGGCATGCCAATAATCATGACGTAGAAGAAGATGTGCGTGGCATGCGCCGCCGCCCGCTCCCACGGCTTCATCGCAACCGGCAGCGCAGGCGGCGGATTGAGCCACCGCCAGCCGAGCCGTGCGACGCTAAGCACTAGTACCGTCATTCCTACCGATTTGTGCAGCTGGAACATGGTGAATTGCGCCATCCCTGACAGGAAGCCCATCCGCCAGCCCAGCGCCAGGTTGAGGAGGATCAAAGCGGCGATGATCCAGTGGAAAGCTATCGCCACCGCCGAGTAGCGGGTCCGCGCCGCCCGCCGGGTCATCGCTGTCGCCATCACTTCTGCTCGAAGGCGGCCGTGATCGACAGCGTCACCGCGTCGCCGACCAGCGGCACGTACTTGGTAACGCCGAAGTCCGAGCGCTTGAGCGTACCGGTCGCCTTGAAGCCTGCGGTGTATGCCTTGCTGAGCGGATTGACGCCGGCCCCGCCGAAGGTCGCGTCGAGCACCATCGGCTTCGACACGCCGTGCATCGTCACGGTGCCGCTGATCTTCGCGGTGCGCGCGCCGGTCTGCGTCACCCGCTGCGACACGAAGCGGATCGTCGGATACTTGGCGGCGTCGAACCAGTCGGCGCTCTTCAATTCGCCGTCGAGCGTCGCATTGGTGGTCGAGACGCGCTCGACCGGCAGCGACACGTCGATCTTCGTGGCGGCAATCCGCTTGGGATCAAGCGTCATGGTGCCCGTCGCCCCCGGCAGCGTGCCGAAATAGTCGTTGAAGCCGAAGTGGTTGACGCTGAACTGCACCAGCGTGTGGTTGGGATCGATGGCATAGCTCCCCGCCTTGACGGCAGCGGCATCAGGCGACGCCTGGGCGATGACGGCGGCGGGAACGATGAGCGCCAGTGGAATGAGGGCGCGAACGATGGTGTGCATGTTGGTCTCCGTAGATGAAGGAAGTGGGTGGATCAGGCCGCGTCTGCGGCGATGAGGTCGGCGGCACGGTGGCCGATGAACACGGTCGGAGCGATGGTATGCCCGCGGATGAGGCTTGGCATCACCGAGGCGTCGGCGACGCGCAGCCCGGCGATGCCCTTTACCCGCAACTGCGGGTCGAGGGCGGCGGACGGATCGTCACCTGCGCCCATGCGCACCGTACCCACCGGGTGATAAACGGTGCCGATGTCGCTTGGGATGTAGGCGGCGATCTCGTCGTCGCTCGCGCCGATCGACGGGATCACGGTCTCGGCCCAAGGCGACAGCACCCTCGCGCCCGCCATGCGGTGGGCGACGCGGATACCAGCGACCAGCGTCGCTACGTCCTCGGGTTCGGTCAGATAGCGTGGGTCGATCACGGGCTTGGCGTAAGGATCGCTCGACGCCAGCCGCACCGTGCCACGGCTCTTCGGCTGGAGCAGGACGACGCCGATCGTCGTGCCCGAGCGGCCATCGGCATCGGCAACCTCGCCGAAGCTACCAGGCGAGGTGTTGTACGACAGCAGCAGCTCGATGTCGGGCACCGCCTTGCCGTCCAGCGTCGCCCAACCGACGCCATTCTCAGGGAAATAGGCGGACGGACCGTCATGAGTCTTCAGCCACCGCGCGGCGTCTTCGTCGCCTACGCCCATTGGTACCGATCCGTCGTTGCCTGCCCTAGCCAGCGTGTAGACGTGGGTGTAGACATGATCCTGCAGGTTCTCGCCGACCGCAGCCACGTCGACCACGGTGTCGATGCCCAGCGCGGTCAGGTGATCGCGAGGACCGATACCCGACAGCATTAGGATCTGCGGCGTGTTGAACGTGCCGGCCGACAGCACGACCTCGCGGGCAGCGGTGATCGTCCGGGTGCCGTTCGCATCGCGCAACTCGACACCGGTGGCGCGGCCGTCCTCGATCACCACGCGCAGCACATGTGCGCCGGTCAGGATCGTGAAGTTGTCACGCACCCGCACCGCATCGGTCAGGAAGGCGTCGGCGACGGTGTGGCGCACCCCGTCCACGAACAGCGTCTGGTAGCGGTCCGCCACGAACGGCTCGACGCCATCGGAATCGCCGCGCGTGCCGAGGCCGGCCTCGACGAACGAGTCGATCAGTCGCTCGGACAGGTCGGTCGGGGTCGGAATGTCATTCATCACCAGCGGGCCATGATTGCCGCGCACGTCGCCGGGCCGGTCCGTGCCCTCGACCTGGCGGAACGTCTCCACGGCGCCGGTGCCGTTCCAGCCGGCAGCCCCTGCCGCTTCCCAGGCGTCGTAATCCTCCGGGCGGCCGCGCAGCCA
>Ga0325400_1003792_pt1 | contig 13818 bp, 10 predicted proteins | sample PopdelMetagenome_2_FD_205662 | JGI IMG/M metagenome (GOLD analysis project Ga0325400, IMG submission 205662) | Populus deltoides microbial communities from Bellville, Georgia, United States - Xylem-PdKOR-R1 | ecosystem: Host-associated > Plants > Phyllosphere > Stem > Wood/Secondary xylem... | reverse complement strand
TCAATACTGGATTGGACTTGCCTTGGTAAAAGATTTTGTTTCTTGCGGGCTTTTATGATCAATTGGGCTTTGCCTCAAATGACTTATTCAAAACCCGATTACAGTATTGAAAGCTTTCCTTTCCTTTCCTTTCCTTTTTTTTTTGCTTCTCTTTATTATAATAACAACATAAACTAAAACGGAAGGGTGTTCTAGAACGGTGCAAAATACTGTACACAAACTTATAATACTGGAGCAGTGTTTTTTTATTTTTCTCACTTTGCTTCCTTAACTTTTTTTTTTCCTTTGGTTGTGTCCTTTAATTGCAAAATTATTACCCCATTGCTTCAAATTTGTTAGCCAAGAAAAGAATTGAAAGACGGAGGACCAACTTAGAAAAGGTGCTGAAAATAAGTGGTGTGTTTAAAGTTGGCATAAAAGTACACTTTAGCTCTTCAATTTCTATAATTAGACCTTTTCGGTTCCTTATGTTTTTCTAAATTCAATTTTGGTACACAACTTCTTCTTCTTCTTCTTTTAGTTCTTTGTTTTTGAAATAGAGAAAGTTTCGCTAAATTCCAGCAAAAAGAGAAATCGTTGTTTTTTAATATTCCGACCACTAAATTAATTGATATTGGTATCCACACGTTTCATTTGATGAAAGTAGTTGAAAGGTGGTTATTTTAAACCTCAATATTAACTAAAATAATAGATCAAAATCAAGGAAGAAAATCTACCTCTAATTGATTTCATGTTTTGGGGTTCTTTTTTAGGTTTCTTAGATTGATAAATTGATTTCTAATTAAGTGTTGTGAGGGTAGTTATGAGGTTTTTTTTTTGTTGATAAAATAGGTTATAAAATGAGATATTTTAGCAAAAATAGGTCCTCAAGTAGCATTGTGGTGGGCAAAATTTGAGCATACACGTGACATGTTGATTGACTTTTTTTATAAAAAAATATAAATGACGAACAACATGTAATCTACCTTTTAAAAAGATTCAAAAAATATAAAACCCAAGTTAGCGGCCTAGGCCAATTGCATACGTAACAATTGAGAAGCCCCCAATTGCATACGCAATATTGAGTGATATAAAAAACAAAGAAAATGAGGGCTGCCACTGTTTCAAAGAAAATGAAAGGATGGAGAAGCCCCCAATTGCATACGTAACAAATTTTTTTTTTTTGGGGCAAAAACAATTTTATAATTACACGACTCTAATATTGAGTGATATAAAAAACAAAAGAGTGAACAGTCGTTTTAGCTTTCTCTGTTTTAACTAAAACTAAAAGTTATGCATGGTTGAATAGTGCATGTAATGAGGGCTGCCACTGCTCTCCCTCTCTCTCTCTCTCTCCCTCTCTCTCTCTCTCTCTCTCTCTCTCTCTATATATATATATATATATATATATATATATATATATGTAAAAGACAGAAAAGGACCTTTATTGATTAAAAGTAATGAATTTTCAGAAGCAAGCGAAAGGTGTGGCTGAGGGATATCCTTGTGAGCCATGATTGGAATATTATCACATTCACGATTTCACATAGAAGTAGGTTGACTATTTTTACATTGACTATTTTGGCAACGGCAAAGAACAACTGTTTGCTAGATATTTTACCTCAGATATTTTTTTTAATTTTATCTTAAAGGTTAATTTTAGTTTCTAAAAACAAATGATTTTTATTTTTATAAATGATAAAAATACATTTTACTTATATAAAATATAAGACAAAAATATTTGAAGACAAAATAATAAATTGTCTTTGGTCATTACATTAGAAAAACATCTCTAAAAGATTAATTGTTATTTGAAAAAGTTTTAAAAAATTTAAAAATAAGAGAGAATATATTAATTAAATTTAGATATTAATGAGAAGCAAAAAAAAAGAAAAAAGAAAAAGGATCATGCACTATTGAGCCTGCCAAATTACGCTTGCGTGTTTAGCCATGCATGAAAAAGCTCATGCTGGCTTAGGTTTGGAAGGGTAGGTTTGCATATTTAATTAATTATTTTATTTTATTTTTTATTCAAGGTTTAGGATGACGATGTCGTCCTTTTCATAACTTTTTTTTAAAGAAAAGCGGATGAAATGTTATTTTCTAGATAATGTTTTTGATCACCTTCAATAATTAAAAAGTCAATGTCTAAGTTTTTAGATTCTAAAATTTTTATTTTTATTTTTTTAAAAAAAAATCTTATGACATCAAAAAAATTTATTTTTATTTTTTTACGTGAAATTAACGATAAAATAAGTCTTTAATAAAGATGAATATTTACTGCTTACCGTCTTGCACTCAGCAGTAGCAGTGACTAACAGAAGAAGAAATGCAAGGAAACAAAAGCATAGATCGAGCACATCAAGAAAATAAAACGAAGACTGCAGAACCAGCCCCTGTTCGTTGAGGCCTTTCTCTTGTTCAAGGAAGGGTTGCTTGCGAGTCAAGTGTTTCTCGTTCTCCATTATGTCAGCCCTAGAGGCTGCTGCGCATAAAAAGTCCACGGCTGTCGCCATCAGAGATGAAACCATGCAAATGGATAGAGCCCACCATGTTTTATTACAATAAATAAATAAATAAATAAATGGGTATTGTTACTTTTTATACTCAATTCAATTATGTATTATAATCAATGGGTCTATCGTTTTACTTTTTATTAGTACGATGATGTGTAATAGTTATGTGAGTTTATTTATAAATACAGATAATTTTTTCATATAAAATTTATTTGCAAGTTAGTTTAATGTACATATTATTTGATAAGCATTTGTATATTAATTTAAGATCTTGTTTGTTTGATGAAAAGTAGTTTTCTGAAAACCACTTTCCAAACTTTCTCATGTTTGTTTGTCATTATGAAAGCTGGTCAATAGAAAACACTTTCCAGTCAAATAAAAATTTAGCTTGGTTTTCAGAAAAATATTTTTCTTCTATTTTGAGCGGAAAACACTTTCTGGAAGTTGTGAAAATTTTAGAAATGTCATATTATTTGCTGATTATATCGAATTTGGTCCTCAAACTTTTGATTGCTATATATATATATATATATATTTTTTTTTTCAATTTCATCCTTTAGAATTTGATTTTTATATTAACTTTGGTTCTCATTTTTATAATTGTTATTTGCTTTTCCCTTATCATTTTTTAATTGAAAATTGTAATCAATCAAATTTGGTCCTTATTTTTTTAACTGTTACTTATTTTATTTGAAATAATTTATGAAATGGTAATTATTATTATTTTAATTTCTTCATCTTTCAATTTTTTTGTTAGATTTGATCTCTATTATTTTGATTATTATTTATTTTATTTGAAATAATTTATGAAATTATATTTTTTTTAATTTCATTCTCATTCAACTTTTTAATTCGTAAGATTTGTTCCTCATTATTTTAATAAACTTGAAAAAATAAAACATAAATAAGTTATTTTCCAACTCATTTTTCATGACATAACCAAATACTGGAAAATATTTTCCAACTTATTTTTCATTACACTACCAAACATCAGAGAATAATTTACTTTTCCAGAATTTACTTTTAAAAAAAATTACTTTCCAGCAAATAAATGGGGCCTAAGTATCCCTTATACTTTAACTTATAAAAACAATTGTTTCATTTCATAAAGAAAAAAATATAATATGTATTAGTTTCAACGGTTCTAATTAATATTCAGTCTTAATAGCGCATTGATTGAGAACATTTAGAAACAATGTTTTAATGCAATAAGAATCTCATAATTATAATAACTTTATAATTTCTATTGCAAAGTTTTTTTTGTCCTAAAACTTTATTTTTACGCTAAATTTATTAATTAAATATTATTTTTATTAATGAAATATTTGATAAATATTAAAAATAAATAAATTTTTATTAATAAATTAAAGCAATAAAACGTGCAACGGATATTTACAAGACATGTTCACTAATACAAACCGTGTCAAGGTTGCATGTTGTCACTGTCTTCTCTCTTGCCTGCTAAAATGGATGAACCAACCATGATGACAATGCCATCTCACACATATATCGTTTTCTATTGCCCAAACTAGGTTCCGTTTATTATCATTCTTACCCATCAACAAGACTTTTTGGTATATTTTTCCACCCCATCAAGCTTTGCTTGCTGCGTTGCAGAATTCTACAACTTTTGATTCTGTGCTTCTAAGGATTCAAAGCTTATCTTATAATTTGAATGTCAACAGCAATCCCACTAGAGGCCATTCATACTTGACTTGTTTTCCAGTAAGCTCCCTTTTTGGTCTTCCTTTCTTCTTCCTTCTCTTTTGCCAGTGAGAATTTTGAATGTTTTTAGACTTTTACTCCTGGCTGGGAACTTGGTTCGTTATTAGCTACTAAGTTATGGGGTTTGACTATTTTCCTTGTTTGGTAAGCTGGATATTTGGGGACGTCAAATCTGCAAACTTGGCTTGAATCTTTTTGGACTTTCCTTTTCTCTTTCCCTGGGATGCTTATCTGGGTGAAAAGATTGTATCTTGTTGTCTATTTATCTTTGTAATTTGAAGGGATAACTGGAAATGAATTTGCAATTTTTAGTTATTTTAGCTTGTTTGGTGCTTACGTAGGGCACGAAGATGTTGCAGCTGAGAACTTGTGAATGTGTTTTTGTGCTGTCATATTGTTACTTGGTGCTACTCACGGTTGCTCAAGTTTCAAGTCCCTCAGAAGGTGAATTTAATTCCCCCCCTCAACTTGACTTTTACTTGAATAGATATATAATGATTACGTAGACAAAATGGGTCCAATCATATGTATTCTTTGAGGTTTTTAGAAGGGTAGAAATGCGTTGTGCTTTGAACTGTTAATTAAAATTATGTTTAACTAGTTGGAGAATAAGCAAACAATTAGAAAATAAAAATAAGGCAAATAAATTTCTTGCAAACAATTACACTTCCTCTTTGAATGTGTCATTGTGATTCACAATTTTTTGGTAACGATAGGGAGAGCTGGTTGACTACTGCTCTAGTCTCATGTTCTCAATATTGTGCATTTTTGCAGCTAATGCATTGCTAGCAGTCAAGAACAGTTTGATTGATCCTATGAAGCATCTCAGTAATTGGAACAAGGGAGATCCATGTGCCTTCAATTGGACTGGTGTTTTTTGTTCTGACTCAACTGGGACTGATGGTTACTTACATGTTCAAGAGCTGTATGTTCTATGCATTTTCTTTTTGCTGTTAATTATTTCTATTCCTTCTGGTTTTGATGAATAAAGTCATTAATTTCTTTGTTTTGCAGAATATAATGAGTAATACAATCAAAACTTTGGATATGAATACTTACTGTTTGTTAGATTTGGTGCAGTCAGCTTATGAATATGAATCTTTCTGGATCTTTAGCACCTGAGCTTGGCCAGCTTTCTCATCTGAAAATATTGTGAGTTGCAATATATATTAACCATATTTCTCGGGAATTTACTTCGAGAATCTGAACATGCCTTGCTAATCCTCATCTGGTGATTCTAAGACCCCTTTTCTTCTGTTGTGATATTAAAAGGGATTTTATGTGGAATGAATTGACTGGCAGCATACCAAGAGAGATAGGAAGTCTTTCATCTTTGAAACTCCTGTAAGTTGGTTTCATGTTATTTCACTTTGTATGTGGTTTGTTTTCCTTCTGCTTCTTGTCATGGTTATCCTTAGGAACTAATTAATTATAAATTCAAGAAGTGTCTTAAATTTCTATCTGAGCTGTCTTTTGTCCTGAAGCTTCAAAGAATTTTCGTACCTAAATATAGAGGATGTTTCAAGCAAGTTTGTTATTTCTTTTATCCTTTCTGAAAAAAGGATAAAATACTATCCAACTGGTGGTGTTATTTTCTGAAACCGGTGATGCAAAAATTTAATGAAGTCAATACTATTAAAGCTAGGGTGTCAGCAAATCTCACAGTTACTGTTTATAGAAACGGATATCTTAAAAACGAATCTGCACCAGTAGCATGCTTGGAATTAATTTAACCTCTTGTGATGTATTATCAATGCAGGCTCTTGAATGGAAACAAATTATCAGGCTCTTTACCTGATGAGTTAGGCTATTTATCAAAACTAGAAAGACTTCAAGTAGATCAGAACAACATTTCAGGACCACTACCAAAATCATTTGCTAACATGAGCAGTGTTAGACACCTGTAAGTGTAACTTCAAGCTAAATCCTTATTTGAGTTGTGAAGAGGTTAGCTTCTATTTGCATATGTAATTGTCTTACATGTGATACTTGCAGCCACTTGAATAACAACTCAATCAGTGGTCAAATTCCACCTGAGCTTTACAAACTATCAACTCTCTTTCACTTGTGAGTTAATATTGCATTGGTTTCCCTTTTTGTTCCACTGTCTACATATTTTTGTGATCCATATGCAATTAATGTTTCCCTTGATTGAGAACATGTGAAACAATCTCTGCAGGCTTTTGGATAATAATAACTTATCTGGATATCTTCCACCAGAACTATCAAAGTTGCCAGAGATGCAGATAATGTAGGTGCTCCTTTCACATTGTCTAGAATGTTACCTGGGATGATATCACATTTAATCATTTCTCTTATAATGTGATATTTATATTTCATGTATATGCATCTGATTAGATTTTCTTAATAGTGGTGGCCTTGATCCTAGTAAAAATTCATTAAAGCTGCAGCATGTTTGTGTTTTTGTGTGTTTGTTTGAGTCCCTGTGAGTGTTGCTTTGAGTAAATTTTGTTCACCGTTCCTTTATTTTCCTCCCTACAGTCAACTCGACAACAACAACTTTAACGGGTCGGGAATTCCAGCTACTTATGGCAACCTTTCCAGATTAGCAAAACTGTAAGTCTTAAAAAACCATGCCAGCCTCCATAGCTGTTTCACATTCAGAGGAGGAATCTTCACACTCTTAGTGCTTGCTATATGAATTCTCTGACATGAATACTGATTGTGCAGGTTTTCTAATTTAAAAAATAACTAATTTTTCATATTCATGAACTCATGTTTTACTCTTGTGATTGGGATGCTTAAGGGCTTTGCTTTTGTGTTTATATAAACATGAATCAAATGACAAACTTGTGTTGCATAAATATACACAAAAAAAGTGCTGATGTTACTGTTTTTTTAATTTGTAATCCTCTTTGACAAGGTAGAAGTCTCAGAAATTGTAGCTTGCATGGTGCTATACCTGATCTTAGCAGCATACCAAACCTATACTATTTGTAAGTAGTTTCTACATTTGGTAGTATTCTCATTCTATCAATTCCATTTTATTTGACTTCCATATCTATTTTTCCATTACATGCACTTATGGTACTTGCATTATCTAATTTGGCTTGCAGGGATCTGAGTGAGAACAACCTTAGTGGATCTGTACCTTCCAAACTTTCTGATTCTATGAGAACTATGTAAGTAAAACCATGTTGAAAAGGGGAAAGAAAATTAGCAAATTGTAGGTTGTATAGATTTGCATTTGTAATATTCTATGTTTGTAAAACCATGTTATAAGTGGAAGATTGGAAGTTATTATACTTCGCTACCAATGGATGACTCAACTAGTTTGTGATGAAGGTATTTTTGTGTTTGAAAATTCTTGTCAACTGCAGTGATTTGTCAGAGAACCATCTTAGTGGATCTATACCTGGAAGTTTTTCAAATCTTCCTTTTCTTCAGAGACTGTGAGATTCTATCTACTTATTCTACTTATTTTTATTCTTGAAAAGATTAATGGTTCAAGTTAGACGCTCTCATTTGCGAAGCCTCTGCACACAAAATATAATATTCTAAATGATTGTATACTGCAGGTCACTTGAAAATAATCTGTTGAATGGTTCTGTGCCAACTGACATCTGGCAGAACATGACCTTCACTAAAAGCGCAGGACTTACAATGTAAGAATTGAAAGAAGAAATGCAATTAAAATCATTAATTTTCAGCATGAACTTCAGTATACAAGACTCAATGCAAACTTTATAGTATTGGAATAATACTAACTAATTGTCCTGTTCACTTCTCAAATGCAGTGATCTTAGGAACAATTCACTCTCGACCATTTCAGGGGCATTGAATCCACCAGATAATGTCACCTTAAGGTGGTATTTTTGTGAAGTAGTGTGTGCCCTTCTTTTTAATGGTCTGTTTCATACACTTGCTTATCTGATACAGTTAAGTGTGCCAATTAAAAATATGTCGTAACCTTATAGACCATCGGAAGAAATAATAAGAGAATCACTTGAGTTTGTCAAATATATGGATGTATTAAAATTTGTCTATTAGATGGACATGCATCTTCCAATGTCCACCCTACTATTTGATGTTTCCAGATTTTGTTTGAGATCTGCAAAACCAACAATGAAACATTCCTCTCCATGCACTCAGGTTTTGTATAGAAGGCTTCATATACAAAATCCAGGGTCCAGAATTGGAGCCTGCAGGTTGGTTTTCCAATGGTACTAGCTGTCAGGATTTGGAGATGGTGAAAGTTACTAAGAGATGTTGATTTATATTCTTTGATTTGATTATTCTTATCTTCAGAAGTAACTCAAAAATACCAACATGATGATGGCGTTGAGAAATACTATTTTGAAAAGAAAAAATTATTTCCATCAGTCATATTCTGATCATTTTAGCAGTTTTTGTTTAGGCTTGGAGGCAATCCTATTTGTAAAAGTGCAAACATAGCCAACATAACCCAGTTCTGTGGCTCTGAAGCTGGAGGAGATAGGAATGCTGAGAGGTCAAGGAAATCTACGATGACATGTCCTGTTCAAGCATGCCCAATAGATAATTTCTTTGAATATGTCCCAGCTTCACCTCTACCATGCTTTTGTGCCTCCCCTCTAAAAGTTGGATATAGACTTAAAAGCCCCAGTTTCTCTTATTTTGATCCATATGTTCTTCCATTTGAGTTATATGTGACTAGTTCTCTTAACCTGAACCCTTATCAACTCGCAATCGATTCCTATTTCTGGGAAGAAGGCCCTCGTCTAAGGATGCATTTAAATCTTTTTCCTCCAGCTAATAATATGCACTCCAACACATTTAATGTATCCGAGGTTCGGCGAATAAGAGGTATATTCACATCATGGCAGTTTCCTGGTGACGGTTTCTTTGGACCGTATGAACTTCTCAACTTCACTCTAGTGGGACCTTATGCAGGGAGTATGTATTCGAAGTTTCTACTTCTTTTTAGACTTTGTTATCTTTTTTTATTCTTCTTCAAATGATGCTGAATTGGATTATGCGCTCTGATTGTCTACCAAACTTGGGTATTTGTATTGTTTGTGCACCAAGAATTAGTACGTATTTGAGAAACAAGTGAGGCATCTTGATTTATTTCTTTCCTCAAATACAAGTACTGGAAATAATTGGCTTCTTTTCATAGTAGTTTCTTTGCAAAATATGCACGTCTTTTTTATAAGTAAATTAGAGCATGTCGTAAGCCTTAAACTTTTTAGTTATATTTGAAGTAACATGTCATGACATGTCAGAAACTTTACCATTTTTTACAAGGTAAAATTGTTTCTTTGTTGATAATTCCATTTGTTCAAATTATCTAGTTGATTTTAATGCAGTTGCATGAAAATTGTTCGTGCCTCTCCAAAATAGGGAAGTATGCCGATTTAAAGCTAACTTATCTAAGTTTGACACATTTGTATTCAAAATTGTAAAATTTATGAAGTAAAAAGTCCCACTGCTGCTTTATCACCAACTATGGTTCCCATCCATTGGTAGTGCATATTCTTCTCTCATATGCAATGCCTAGCAAATCTGTGAACTCTTTGATGTGGACAGCCAGTAAGGCTACATGCCTTGGGCAATATGGTCTAGATTTCCTATTGGCACTGAAATTTATGCCTTTGTTTGATTATTACATTAGTTTGCCTCTGATTAATATGTTTGTTTCCTAATGAGTGGCCATATAATTATGTACTTTTCTTTTGCCAACAGTGCACTTCGACCGAAAAGGAAAGAGTATCAGCAAAGGAGTTTTGGTAGCCATTATATTAGGTGCTATTGCCTGTGCCATTGCAATATCTTCAGTTCTCACATTTCTTATTGCAGGAAGATATGCTAGAAACCTTAGAAAGCTGTCAAGAAGACATTTATGTAAGTTTCTTAATGTGATTGATTCATTTAATAGTTTGTATGTCTGGCTATCCCTGGAAAAGGTGTCATGAGAATTTTTTTTTTTGGTTTGCAGCATCCAAGGCATCCATGAAAATTGATGGTGTGAAAGGCTTCACTTTTAAGGAAATGGCCCTGGCTACTGACAACTTCAACAGCTCAACTCAAGTTGGTCGAGGAGGTTATGGAAAGGTTTATAGAGGCATTCTTTCTGATAACTCAATTGTGGCCATAAAGCGTTCTGAAGAAGGATCATTACAAGGCCAAAAAGAATTTTTGACTGAGATTAAATTGTTGTCGAGGTTGCATCACAGAAATCTAGTTTCACTGGTTGGATATTGTGATGAAGAGGAGCAGGTAATTATTATGGTGCTGACATTAAATCTCATTTTAGATCATTCTGGTTTGCAACTTTGCAAGTGTTTTTGTGACCTTTTTTCTTCAAAGATCAAACAGAAAGTCTTATTTGTTGTTCTGTTCTAAGAACTAGACTTTTATGGTTGTTCAGCCATGCAAATATATATCCAAGCAGAAAAGTTTTATTTCATTCTTATTTTTACTTTTTTTCTTAGAAGAAAGCATCCAAGGTTCTTGGAAAGGACCTTATGGCTTATTCCATTTCATTCTTCCTGAGTAATACTTACAAGATGTCTTTCCTTTGGCATAGTAAATCAGACTTTAAAAATCAGGATAGAGATGCGATACTTTAGATGGCTTATGGTCATAGTCTAGCAATTAGATGTGCTTGCTTTTCTGACTCATGCCTTGCTATTGCAAATAAACTGAGAGTTGACTCTACCATCTTCTAGAAATTGATAGTGCTAATCCTTGCTCAAGGAAGTGAAGGGATTTGATTTTCTTTTAGCATCAAAACTGTAAAAATTCACCTGGTTGTTTGTGGTTCATGAACAGATGCTTGTGTACGAGTTCATGCCAAATGGTACCTTGCGGGACTGGCTTTCTGGTATGGAAAATCTTCTAATGTTATAGCTCTTTAATCTATTTCATGTCTCCATAATATTCTATACAGAATGTTTACAATAGTTTTACAAACTTTTAGATCATATAATCATGTATCTCAAATTGCTGATTTTGAGTAATAGGTTCATAGCTGAGCAACTCGTGTTGTTAACCTGTTACGAAGGACTAATAATGGATCATCATATTTCACAAATGGACTGTCAACTCAGGCAATCGTACATGTAGCACATAAAATAGTTTCCAGTATCATTCGTTTTTTACTCAATGTTTTAGGATCTTCTCAATACACTATCTGTTAGTCATCGGTTTAAGAATTGACATCTTGAATGCTCAACAAAGTTGATGTTCACTGTGTTATGCAGATAAGGGTAAGGGAACTTTGAAATTTGGTACAAGGTTAAGCATTGCGTTGGGTTCAGCTAAGGGAATTCTTTACCTCCATACCGAAGCACAGCCTCCAGTATTCCACCGGGATATCAAGGCCACTAACATACTCCTGGACTCTATACTCAATGCTAAAGTTGCTGACTTTGGACTCTCACTTCTTGCTCCTGTGCTGGATGATGAAGGGAATCTTCCTAATCATGTATCAACAGTAGTAAGGGGAACTCCAGTAAGTTTGACTCCATATTATGCTCACTTTCTCAGAAAAACTTAGGGAATAAGGGAAAGAGTATGCATGATGACATAGTGAATGTGCAAGCTATTATTGATGTTTCACTTGCAAAATTTCCATCTTGTTCTGATCCTGGTGTTTCACTTGCAAAATTTCCATCTTGTTCTCTTATCTATATGCCAAGAGGACTACTTATAAATAAAGTGAAGAAATTGCTAAAGTAATAACTAACAGATTCCAAAAACCTTTGTGGTATACCCTGAAGATACCTTTACTGAACGTTCAGGTTAGCATGTTTGTGGGCTGATAACTTCTAGTAACAAATATAATTTGTTATCCCTATATCTAACTATCCGGTTCAAGAAACTTGTCATGTCTCGATGGCCCAGAAATTTAAGCTTTGTAACTTGTTTCATACCTTTGGATAGATAGAAACTGAATCATAAGAATCGCCAGCAAATCCTTGGATGCAACTCGTCTACCATCATTGGATGCTACGAAGCATCATTCATCTACTTCATTTGAATAACTCTCTTGATTGCCATTGTACATGCAGGGATACCTTGATCCAGAATATTTTTTGACCCATAAGTTGACGGACAAGAGTGATGTCTATAGCCTCGGGATTGTGTTTTTGGAGCTCCTGACTGGCATGCAGCCAATATCACATGGCAAAAACATTGTTCGTGAGGTACTTAAATGGACTCATCTTTCGGGGGTCTTGGGCTCTCTTCTCATTAACATAGCAGTCACAACTTTATCCAGCGATCCGTGAAAGTTTCAATTACAGCATATTTTGATTGAATAACTTCTCGCTTATGATTTAACAGCAAAAAGGCGGGAAAATGGGAATTGAGATATATACCGGTGCTAATCCTGATATATGTACTTTGGTTTCAGGTAAACATGGCTTATCAGTCAGGCATTATGTTCTCTATCATAGACAACAGAATGGGTGCTTATCCATCTGAATGTGTGGAGAGATTTGTGGTTTTGGCACTCGACTGTTGCCATGACCAGCAAGACAAGCGGCCGTCAATGCAGGATGTGGTCAGGGAACTGGAAACCATACTCAAAATGATGCCAGAAACTGATGCCATCTATACAGAATCCACTCCCACATATTCTGGCAAATCCACTCCCACATATTCTGGCAAGTCAGCATCATCGTCTTCATTTTACTCAAGCCGAGATCCATGCGGGAGTTCAAGTCTTCTGGGAAGTGATCTTACCAGCGGTGTTGTTCCCACCATCACGCCTCACTAACATCAAAGAAAGCCACAATGAGCAGTTTAGTTAGGTGTAAAGCGGGGGTGTGATGCCCTATCTTATGCAACACCAGACAAAGTGAAGAGGATAGTTGCAGCTATTGCATGAGAGTTGTTGATACATTTCATAGTTGATAGAATTTGCAAAGAATAGCTGATACTCTCTGTTACTAAATAAGGAATCTTCCATCATGTGTTCTTCCCCTGAAATTATTTTTTTTAACCACTTAAATAATTCACATAATATTTACGTATTTGGTAATGCAATTCAATTTTATTTTCTTGAAGAATTCACCAATTTAGTATAATTTTGAAAAAATTGGCTTAGCCAACTGAAATGTGAAAGCAGATGAATCGAAAACATTGAAAAAGAAAGCCTTCTTCCAATCAGGAAAAGTGAAAGTAGATGAATTGATTGGCCTCTTTGTCAACCAAGCGTGCTTTCTTTTCCTTTCTGGGTTCAGACAAGAGTCCTTCACTGTACTAGCTGCCAGTTGGTTATAATTATGCAGAGGATGGTAAACATGCACCCTGTGTAAAAACAGCCCTTCTCTTCCTCTTCCTCTTCCTCTTCCTCTTCTTTAATTTCATGGTATATTATTATATTAATTTATACTTAATTACTCAATTAAGATTAAGTTTTTTTTTCCACTGAACACGTCTACATCCATTTAATATATTTTAAAAAAATTCTTTAGAATCCATGCCAAGATTCATACTCAAAAAATTAGGAAAAAAGAAATCTACATCTTACACTCTTAATACAAACAAACGTATTTATCTTACCCTCTTAATTCAAATTATTTTTTATATATTTTTTAATTATATCATTAAAAAAAATTAAATCTACCAAGTAAAGTCCATAATTCAA
>Ga0325400_1003791_pt1 | contig 13819 bp, 8 predicted proteins | sample PopdelMetagenome_2_FD_205662 | JGI IMG/M metagenome (GOLD analysis project Ga0325400, IMG submission 205662) | Populus deltoides microbial communities from Bellville, Georgia, United States - Xylem-PdKOR-R1 | ecosystem: Host-associated > Plants > Phyllosphere > Stem > Wood/Secondary xylem... | reverse complement strand
AAGTGGATCCTACATGGTTTTCAAGTGCAGAATGTTATCTTTACAAGTTAGCCGGCTAGTCATGCATGCATTGGAATTTTCTGCAAAGAGTTATGTCAATTTTAATTTTAGTGCTTTTTAAGTGTTTGTCTCCGCTTTCTAAAGTTAAAAACGAGTTATTTTTATTTATTTTCTATAATTCTGTTAAATTGTTTCATTTATGTAATTTTAGTATTTTTCCAAATATAAAATTATGATTCAGACTATTATTAAGTTTTATTTATTTTATTTTGGTATTTATGTTATTTTATTTTGTTATTTGATTCTATAATGTTTTTTAATTCAAAATTTTAGAGAGGAAAGCGAAAAACACCTTTCATTAATTTCCTTATGGTTCAGCAAATGAATGTCAATCACATGACAGAAACTAACGATATTGAACATAATGATAAAATCATTCAAGGAACAATAAATTAAAGTACAAAATCCATAAAAATATGTATAATTCATAAATCATTTACCTAATTTTTCTACATGTTCATATTAACGTCTCATTTGGATTCAGTGCCCAGAAGAAAATTGTCATGAAAAGATACGAGTTCCAAAGAGCAAACATTCCATAATATTTTACACAAATCCCATGCAGAACATACAAAGACCACATTACATGGTCAATAGGCTGAATACAAAACCAGAAATGCTAAAGACAACAATCCACACCAAGTTTAAAAATGCAAACCTAGTTTGCTTATTTAGACTAATGCCATAATCCACAAACACGCTAGTGAAGACCACTTGTATGCCAAAACTGCCATAAGCTTATTTGAGAGCCAGATATGTCACTGGTCTGCTCACCTAAGCCCAATACTCACTGCAGAACTAGACATCCTTGACTCCCAGTAACCATGACTGAATGGGAGTTTTCATTAATGGCATTCACTTCTTCAAGAGACGGATGTTCAACACTTGCATCCTCAAGCACGTTCTCAGAATCAGTTCCACTGCAATTACCACTGTTGGAGATAGCTTTAAAGATGAGAGCATTCACTTCTTGGAATCTCTCTTCGGAGAGAGACACCTCAGCAAGAAGCCTCCAAGCATTCTCTTCCGATGCCTCCTCATAGTCTTTCTTCCTCTTCAACACCATATGGCCGCTGATTTCCCACACAGCAGGGTTCACTTGGGTATCAAGAAGCTCAGAACTCACTTCCCCTAGAGCTTGCTTCTCAGCATAACACTGTTCATCCATTAGTCAACATTAAAGAATTGAAGACAAGTGCAATCTATGCAGTTAAAATATCAACAAGCAAAGAAGTCAACTCTATGTTGCTCCCATGTTTTCATTACCTGTGGAAGGAGAAAGATGTGGTTTCCACAATCAGCAATGAGCACATTGTAAGGTATGTTGTTTTCTTGAAGGCAAATGCAGGCATCTGAGACAGTGTTGGATAAATCTTGCAGGGCATTTCCACCCTCAAAGAAGAGACCTCTGACAGGATAATTCACAAGCTCAGAGATTTTCACACCACCATCCAACGTACTTATCTTATTGGTGGATGCCTTCTCAATCGGAAAAGGCACAGTCAAGTAGTAAGCCTGTTCCATGTAAATTATAAAATTGCCGGCTCATTATCGAATGAACTACCAACCACTTCTAAGGGATATGATTATTCAAGTTGAAAAGGATATAGCTATTAGGATAGTAACCTGGAAGTGAAGATGGTTAATGGTTGCAAAAGCACCCAAGCTATTGTAACCCAGTCGGAAGTATGGATCCCCAGCTTCAGCTGCCATGTGAAGTGCAAGCAAGAAGCTATCACGATCAATCCTCTGAGGCAAGCAATCCAGGACACGTGGGATTAACAGCACATGCCCATATTCAATAGGGCTCACCTGTTAAATTGACACAGCAAAAGCAATCAACCATCATCTTACTGCTCTACTCAGATAACACTGTCAATCAAAGAAAGAATCAAGGATGTACGTTGATGGCAACCACGCTTGGAGAATTCTCAGCATCAATAGTGGCATCCGGGAAGAACTTGACTTCCCCATCTTCACTCTCTCCAAACTGGAAGAGGATCTCTTCTTGGCCAACTTTAGTGAAGTTAAATTTGTTTCCATCGAAGGGCTGGAGGACCTTATCGACACGGAATTCAGTTGGCCTCTTCTTCAAGTGACGGCCCTCATTCAGCTGAGCGATAAAACCATTGCGACCCGGTATCACCTAAATGAACATCACCAAAGATTAGGCAGAAATCTCATATCCAATTATGTAAATACTACCATATTATTATAACAGACTCAGCTTCAAATTGCAACCAAATAATGATAATAAGAGAGAATTAAGACCTTGGTTTCACAGGTGGTGACATCATAGCGAAAGAGCCCTCTCTGCATACGGTCCTCCCACTAAAAATTCAAACAGGCACATAAAGTAAACTTAAAATTGACTACTCAACTGCGAAAAGATATGTAAATAAATAAATATCAATTCAATGGAATATGCTTGAGTTAAGAGGAGGTTAAGTAATAATACCTCCCCGAGAAGGAGCGAATTGAGGAAGGCAACTGGAGGCTCACTCTTGTCATGTTCAAACACATCCTTCTGCTCTGTGATAATCCTGTCCACTTTCTTGAAAGTATATAAAGGTAGGCGCGCGCCTATCCATACAGCAAATGTTTAATAAACATAAATCAAACCAAACGTGGTTTCAATTAAAGATCTTCAAATAAAATAAAAATACCTTGAAGGCAACAATTTTGAAGGCAATTGCGGCCGCAACCCCCTCCGCGGCGAGAACCCTCCTCACCTTCCTCTTTCTGGTAGTTGGAAACAACAGTAGGAACCCTTTTGATCCTAAGCATCATCTTGTTCGTTTATTCGAGATCTAATGCTTTACTTTTTGGCTGATTGGCTTTTACAAAATTCGAATGATTTTTTTTTCTATTTTAGATGTGATAAGTAGTATAATAATAGTAATAATACTAAGCTACAACTAACTAAAAGAAGAAGAAACCGCCACCAGCAAGAAAGAGGAGATCAGAAGGGCTGCCGCCTTCGGAGGGCAGAGCGCCACGTCCACCGTGCGGCGAAGGGTTGCTGCTCTCGATTAAACAACCCTTACGTCGTACAGCCCGGACATGAATTAGAGGCCGAGTTACTCCGTGTATAGCCGTGATGTCTACAACTCGTCTACCCTGGGTTTTTAACCCCTATTCTTGAACTCTAGAAAATTTTATAGATACCAGGGAAAAAAAAAAACCCACTTCGGTGCTGCTGAAATGAAAAATGAAATTTTATTACTATTAGAGGAGAGGAGAGGAGGGTATGCGAATTTGGTTTTCGGATGCGAGAGAAGTGGAGGAGATGGGATGTTATATAGATAAGAGGGGAAGTGGGGAGCTACTGGCTCTGGCTCTGGCTCTGGCGAGGTGAGGTTCGGGAACCTAGGCTGGGTTGTTTGGGTTGGTGCTACTGGGAGACTTGTTGGAAAGAGGTGGCGTTTTGTTTCGTGGTACGCCCAATTGGGTTGGTCGGAGTGGGGACCACTCAGTCGTACAAAAAAAAAAAAAAATAGCAAGACAGCAGTGGACCACGCAATTTCTCTCCCCCCTTCCCCCGTCTCTTTCTTTTTATTGATTTCTTGACGCATCTTGCTAAATGCTAACTAACCCCTGAATCCCAATTAGTTTGGAAAGCAAATATTAGAGGATGATTCAGTGACGTGGTGTGTTGATGATTCATCCTCTAATAGCAAAAGCAGAAGGAAGGAGAAATACTCTGTGGACATTTTCACACGCGCTCTTTCAAATATCTACCTTTAACGTTAAATACTGTTTGGTTTAATAAACCACTCTATCATTCAACCCTATCCTACCATTATTAGAAGGTAATATTAAAATTTAAATTAATCACTATGGATTATAATAATAATTCTCTTGTTCTATCCTTCAATTTTTCTATATAATTTACTATTTTTTTAAAAAAAATTTCCTTTTATTTTGTGTTAATTAATATGAATGGGTTTGATTATTTGTTTTCTGTTGCTTTTAATTACGTTATCGCGATAAAAAAAGAACTTATCCAAGTTGAGTTGTTCTTCATTTTGTAGAAGAGAATTTGACTTAATTGATTGCAAAAAATTAAAAAAAAAATCAAAATTGAAAGTAAGGTGAAAAATCAGCCCTTTATTTAAAAAATTATATATATATATATATATATTGCTATTAGATTTATTTATTTTAATTTCATCCTTTCGCAATATATTGATTGATGATTCAAGTTGATGATTTGCTTCATATATTTTTTTTGTTAGGTTATTGCAATCTAAAAAAAACATCAGCATTGAATTGATTTTCAATTTTGCATAAAAAAATTAAGTTTTGTTGTTTGTGAAAAAAATAAAGAGCTGAGAAACCATGATGGACCATGTCTTGAGTCATTATAGATTGCAACATCAATTTTTGTTTTTTTATCTTTTAATTTTTTTATCTAGATGACAAATTTTTTTCAGGTTTATCCTTCCACATTGAGTTGATCAGTAATTGGATTTCATTATTTATTTTTTGTTTCATTTTTTTTTTAGCTATCATGGTCTCAATAAAAAAAAACATTTCCGCGTTGAGTTTTGCAAAAAAATAATTTGATTTAATTTTCTGTGATTAAATAAAAATGAAGGACAAAAATTGAAAATGAGGTGGAATGTCAGCACTTTATTTTTTTAAAAAAAGTTCTTTTTTGGCCCTTATTTTTCTCTATCTATCAAATATATTTTTTAATTTTATCCTTTCATATTGCGTTGATTGGTGATTCAACTTGATGATTTGCTTCATATTGCTTTTTATCGAGTTATTACAATCTAAAAAAAATCTTGACACTGGGTTGGTTCTTGATTTTGCAAAAATATATTTAGTTTTGTTGTTGGAAAATAATTAAAGAGTGTGGAGGAACCACCGTGGATTGTGTCTTAAATCATTATGGATTGAGACAGCAATTCTCTTTTTTATCCTTTAATTTTATTATTTAATTATCAATTTATTTTTCAATTTTATCCTTTTGTATTGCATTAATATGTGATTGGGTTTGATTATTTGTTTTGTGTTGCCTTTTTTTGGGTTATCTCAGTCTCTGGAAAAAATCATCTCAGCATTGAGTAGTTCTTGCTTTGGCCAAAAAGATTTTGATTTAATTGTTTGTGAAAAAAATAAAAAAGAAGGGATCATAATTGAAAGTAAGGTAAAATGCCAACACTTATTTTTTTTTAAGAAAAATATTTTTTGGTCCTTTTTTATCTCAAGCCATTAAATATTTGTTTTTCAATTTCATCATTTTACATTGCGTTGATTGGTTATTCAGATTAATCATATACTTCATATTTCTGTTTGTTGGGTTATTACAATATAAAAAAAATATCATGACATTAGATTCGTTTGTTATTTGTGGGAAATTAAAGAGTGTGAAGAAATCATTGTGGATTGTGTCTTAAATAACTACGGATTGCAACAACAATCCTCTTTTTTTTTATCCTTTAATTTTTTTATATGGTTATCAATTATTTTTTTAATTTTATCATTACACTTTGCATTGATTAGTGATTGGGTTTGATTATTTGTTTTGTGTTGCTTTCTTTTGGATAATCATGATTTAAAAAAAATTCTCAGCAATGAGTTGTACTTGATTTTGCAAAAAGGATTTTGATTTAATTGTTTGTGAAAAAATAAAAATGAAGGACCCAAAATTGAAAGTAAGGTGAAATGTCAACACTTTTTTTAAAATATATATATATATATATATATATATATAATTTGGTCCATTATTTTCTCTCACCATCGAGCATTTTTTTTCATATTCATTCTTCCGTATTGCATTAATTGTTGATACAACATGATGATTTGTTGCATATTGTTTTTGTAGGGTTATCATGGTCTCGAACTAAAGTCCCTATAATGATTTGATTCTCAATTTTACAAAAACAAATATTAGTTTTGTTATTTGTGAAAAATTAAAAATAAAAAGACTAAAATTAAAAGTCTGATAAAATACCAACCTTTTTATAAAAAGAAAAATTATTGTCAGCCTTTTTTTTGGAAATTTAGCCTTAATATTTCATCCAATTTCTTTTACGACCCCTTTATTTGAAAATTATACAATTTAATCCAAAATTTTATTTTATTCACATTTTAATACTTGAGTTTGAAAAAAAAAGATATAAAATCATCGAAAAAATTGTGATTAAGAGAGTAAAATATAGGTTATTCAAATTTTATTAATGAAAACAAACAAATTTAATGTCAAAGCATTCCTTTTGTTGAAATCAGTGTTACTAAGGTATTTTAACCTTCTGTGTTGCTGAAAAACGTAGTTCGAGGTTAAAGAAGATTTTTTTTTTCATTTTGATTTTATGATTTTTAACCGATTAGGGGCGTTTAAGTTGAAGAATTGATTATGTGGGTTATAAGAGGTTTTTTTAGATTTTTTAGGTGAAACTATGTTGAAATTTGGGTTTTTAGGAAAGAAATTCCCCAGTTCAATTTTTTAATCACCTCTCCAATGTGCAAAAACTAGGGATATAAATGGTGCGTCATCTATTTCTTTTTTAAAATAATTTGTTGAACAATGCACAATATGAAAAAGAAAATAAAAAAGGTCCAGACACTCATGCATTAGTTTTTTTATGGCCAATGTGTGTTGGGACATGTTTGGCTAGTTTTGTTTTTATATTTAATTCCTTAAAAATCAAATAATTAAAAATATATTGTGTATTTTACAAAAAAAAATATCTTAGATTAATGAAGAGTGTATTTTAGATATTATTCATTAGATTTTATTTAATTTTACTTTGCTCTCGAATAAGATTATGCAAATATTTTTATAATATTAGCAAGCATTCTTTTTATATAATCTATCATAATATATATTTTTAATTTAATTTGGTTGATTTACTAGTATCACCTATTTTTGTTGTCATAACCTAATTTTGGGTTCCTCTAAAATTATCTTTTTGATGTACAAAACAAAATTGAAAAATAAAAATGAAGGAAGACAAATGATTTGGTTGGTAAGAACAAGTTGAATAGGAATCTAAATATATAAATGAGGGATGGAAAGACTACACGGGATCTTTAACAATATTGAAAACTCAGTTGCACCTATAAATGACTTACATGTAAAAAGCAATGCAAATTCAAGGTTTACTTAAATGAATATTGAAAGCATTTGCATAAAAAATAAGATTGAGGACTTAATTAGATTTTTAATAGGCTGATTTGATCTAATCATAGGTTTACTTAAGTTTATAAAATTACTTTAGGCCAAAATTAAAATAATTAATATAGTGCAAATATTTAATTACACTTATAATGGACCAAATTAATTTAATTAAGGACTTAATTGGTGAAAAATTAAATTTAGAAGCTTAATATGAGCTTAATTGAGAAGATTGGAATTTTGGAGGACCGAATTTAATTTTTATAAGCTTAATTGGATGAAATTGCAAGAAAATTAAAGTTTAGAAGTCAATTAAGGGCTAATTTGAAGAATTTCAAAATCAAGAAGCAAAGAGTAAAAGGCTTGTAAGTTCAGGAATTGAAATGAATCAAAATTAGGGGTCAACTTGAAAGAAATTGAAAGTTTGATGGTTGATAGGGGTTAAATTGAACAAATTAAAAACCATTGACCAATTAAAAAAACGCTCAAACTAGAGGAGTTAAATCCAAGTTCAGGGGTGCAATTGCAAATATTAAGAAGTTTCAAGCTCAATTGAGGGGGCGTATAATGAAATGGAAATAACAGGAACCAAATTGAAGTTTGCAAATTTCAAATTAGAAAAACTCTAAATTTTAGGGTTTAAGTAAATAACATGTCACTCATTTTTAATGTAGAAAATGAGTGACATGTGAATGAACGTGGCATTTCTGACCACCTCATAGCCTCCAACCATCAATATTTAATAGAAAAGATTCCCCTCTACAAGTCTATATTGCCCTTTTCCGATGTTTATGCCCCTACATACCACGTGGAAGCCCTTAATTTCTTGTCCACAGACAACATTGTTTGGTTTAGTAAAATTTGAAAATGTTACACCTAACTTTGAATCAATGGTGAGAAAGCTAAATGCCACCAAATCAAGTATGGTTTAATCCTAGTTTAAGATTAACACCCCCTTTACAAGATTTATGACTTGGTTGGTTTCAATTACCTCCTATTTTCTATTAAAAAATCTCTTGATAGAATGACAATGAAATATTGATAAAAAGTGGAAGAAAAGAGGTAGAAGGCAAAAATCTTAAATCTAAGATTGGAAATAGAAATACTAGAAGATCTGAAGCTTGTTATGCATCATTTGAAGTTATTTGTTAGTTTAAAAGTCATGATTTTCATTTTGAAAATTTTAAGCATGCTTTAAATAGAGCTTGCATATGCTCAACATTGTTTAACTATCTTAATTTGACGTGTTAGAATATGATAATGCAATGGTATATGATCATGTATAATGTTGTTTTTCATGTTTAAATGTTTAGTTGTTCATTTTTTAAATCATGACAAGATGTGTTAAGTATTGAGGTTTATGCGGTATAGGTTGTTTTAAAGTAGCTTGCTAGGTTTGTTGAAGCTGTAAGCAAGTTATTTGAGTTTCAGAACAATGAAATTAATCAATGAAACAATGTTTATACACAGGGAGATTTTTTTTGGCTTGTTGTCAATATATGGTTTTACTTGCTATTTTACCATTGATTTTTTTGTTTCTTGTTGATTTGATGGTTCAAGCAAGTTGTGTTGAACATGCTTAAGCTTTAAATGCTAGGTTAAGGCTGTTTTTTTTGTACTTTTATGTTTTTTTTTTCTATGTTTAAGGCATTTTTTAGTTTTCTAGGTTTTCCAGGTGATGTTCATCTATTGAACATTGCTTTAGGTTCTTGTTTTCCATGTATTTTTGGCCGATTGATGATTCTTACACATGTGTATAGTCTTGTTAATCATTAATCTAAGGTTTTAAAGGTTTAAAAACACTAGAATTATAGCTTTTAATCTTTGATTCTATCATTTTATTTTTTGCACAAAATCAATTAATTGTGACGATCAAGTGTTTATTATGATAATCCAACCCAAAAATTTGATTTAACGATGTTTCACATGTTTTTGTGCCTTCAATTTGATATAATCTGGTCTAAAATCAAATCCACATTTCCAAGTTTCATTGTTGTGTTCTTCGTGTTCTTAGCAAGATCCACGCAAAAAGCCTGGATTGATTTTCACTTCTTTGTTTCTGTTGTTGGGTCATGTTTTTGGGCTTGGGCTTTAAGCCAGGAAGCCTAGTCACGTGGGTTTAGAAAACACACCCTATTGATTTTCCAACAACGTGTTGTTTTTTTTTCTTTTTGTGCTTTTTCTAAACAAATTCTAAATAATCTCTGAAAATTCTGAAAAATTTTAGGAACCATTTAAAAATTATATGTGGATCCCTTGCATTTTTTTCCAACTATTTCATTTAATATTTAGGTTGTAGACTTACACTATAAGATACTGATTAGGTAAATATACTTGTTTTTCTTCAAGTTTTGAGAAAAATACAAGAGAATTAAAAAACAATCCCTTATTTAAAAGAATATAAAAATATGTTTTTATTTGTGTGCATATTACCAAGTTCTAAAAATCTTCATACATATTTTATATATAAAAAATTGTATTTTTATTATTCTTTGAAAAATAAAATAAAAATCAAGTTTGGGATTAACAAGTTTATAACATAACAAGGTTGTAAAAAATCCATTAGGATTTAGCTAAAATCTCAAAAACACCATAAAATTAATTTTGTTTAAGTTTGGGATATGTATTTTATATAATTTTTGGGCTTCAGAAATGTTAGGTTTTAATCTAATAAGATAAGAACCTTTATACTAAGGAGGATCTTTCATAAACTTTATACAAATCAACAAATAGAAACATGACTTAGAAAAAATAATCAATCAATAATGCAGTTTACCATAAGTAAGGTGCACTAGGGGTGAAGTATCTTCCCTGTGCACTACTAGTTCCCTTACTCGAACACGCACAAACCATTAGGTTTTCTAGTAACCATAATACTAGGTGGCGACTCTTAAACCCTTCAAATCATATTTTTATGATTTATCTCAACACCTACAAAACCTTTTTTCAATCTAGCGGTCAGATCTGACATTCGACGTCGTGCATGCCATGACATTTGTTATTATATAATTAAATAAAAATAGTTTTAGAAAAACATACTTATTAAACTCGGTCAGGTCTATGACCCGAATGGCAGGTTTGACAAGTTAACCAGGATCAATTAATCCACATATCACTACCTCAATATTTAAAAAACAAATGTTGTCTTGTAATTTATTTTTAGTCAAATAATGTTTTTTTCTAGTCTTCTGCGTTGCCTTTTAACCTTGCAAGTCGATCGAGTCATATCAAGTTAACCCCCACATAGTTTAATTTGAAAACCAGGTTAGGCAAGGACTTAGGTTGGAAGGTTTCAAGTTTAATCGACTGAGCTGAGTTTGATGGCACTTCAAAAGAGTTTTCCATGAAGAGGCACAAGCATTGTATTATTATTCTTATATTTTTTTAATACACTCGTATAAAATTTATTAGGATTTTATTTTTAGAATAATGATAGAATGTTGTCTAATATTCTAGTGAAAAATGAGACAAAGGGGTTTTAGTTTGAGAGGTATCTTTTATATCCTTATTTTAAATCGTCCTGGTCTTTTTTTTATGCCTTTTAAATGCTTTTGGTTCTTAATAAATAAATGAAATAAGAAAAATGTTATATTTTTTGTTTGTATTACAGATATTAATAAGAAACGAAAGATATTTACTAGCAAGTTATTTTGTTTAAATGGAATTTAAATTATTATTTTTCTTATAAAAATAATAATGTCATATAATTAAGTTAGAAAAATTAAAAGGCCCTCTGTGGCACATAATTAAATATGTTTATCTAGTTTTTCAACTTAGTTTTTAGTTAATGTTAATATATTTTTTAGCATTTATTATCGCGTATAAATCTCATTCTATTTTATTAAATGCATACCTTGGATTTTGAATTAATGATTAAGATTTTTCTTATTGCTAGAAAACATACTAGCAATGCTTAAAAGTTTTTTATATTAAATTTTTTTTTTGGTCTGACACCTCAATGTAATACAAACTAATTATCTAGCACATGACTATCACACTTCTAGATGTAACTCATGAGCATAAATCTTATATTGAGTTAAAATACTTTACTTTTTCCAAACTAGTAGCCCCATGAATGGATTAGTTTTGATTTTATATTTACTTAAGTTAAGTAGTATGTTGTTTCTAGTTAGGTATCCTCTCATTTGTAATATTTTATGTATAATGGGAAACAAAAAGAACAAAGAGGTAGAAATGTTTATTTATACAATAGCAAAGAAGATATTAGATATGTGTTTGGTTTAGAGGTTGATCGAGATTATGGCTATGGTTACTATAATAACTATGTAGAGACACTAAAATTTTAACAAGTCTGGCCCATAAACCACTCTTTATGACCAAATAAATTAAATTTATTGGGTTTAGGTCTAAGTTAAATTTATTGTGTTTGAGTCCAAATTGAATTAAAAAAAACAATCTAAATACACTTCACAGTTCTTACTTAAACATTATAAATTTTTTTGAATTCTTTCAAGAAAAGCCCCTCTTGTTTAAGAAGTATGAAGCAGATATATAAATTTAATGAGAGTTTGTTTATTTGGATAGATTAATGGAAGTTGAATGATGAATGTCTTGCTTTTGAATGTCGAAAATTGTTTTAACGCTTTGATTAAGGGACTAGTAATAAGCTGATTAGGGGGGTGTGATTAGTACTTAAAAGTGTATTTTTATCAAGGTTTTATATCATCATATAGCATTTAAAGTATCATTAAATTCCTTAACTTGAGCATGTTTTATAATAACAAGTCTAATATTATAAGATATCTTTAATTTATGATAAATGCTCATTTTAAATGTAGGTATATCTCATAATTTAAAGGATTGATTGACGTGTTTAATTATTGAAATTGAGAAGACAAAGAGAGGGCTAAGATTAAATAAGAGATGTTGGTTCAATTCAAACTGGAACATCATTTGATTATTGGATCATAACTGGAGCTGTAGAACATGGATTTAGGTCAGGTTTATATGGATGGAAAGCTAAGATATAGGCCTAAAACTTTCATGAAGAGTCCAAGATTCAAAACGGTCGTTTTCAAGTTCAAATTGTAGCAACAAAAGAGAAGTCGGAATCTGTTCTCTAGCCCAAACACTATTCAACCCATATCTCGAGTTCTAGAAGTCCAAATAAGCTCATTCTTATTTTCTTGGAAAGTATAGACAAGTGGCCAGAACTTTCATGAGGACGATCTGTTCAAATTCTGATGTTAGCAATGATGTTTTGTTCAAACAATAAGATAATGATTGTCACCAAGTCAAGAGGTGCCACCCATTCAATAATTAGTGATGAAATCAATAGTTTCGAATTTTAGCCTATAAAAGAAGGCATTTATCATACATTTAAACATCTTGGTGTTCAGATCAAGATCACCCTCTCTCTTTGTATTTTGTAATGTTCAAGTTTTATTAATCTCTTGTTCATATTTTTCATTTATTTTACTATACTTAGTTAACTTATATCATGTTTATGTTATTATATTGTTTATTTATGTTTTTCTTCTTCATGATGTTTAGTTAAGTTAATTTTGTGAAGGTGAAAAAGGTATACTAATGGTGTAAGAATAAATATACTATAAACTCAACATGGACTTTAATGTTTAATACTAACATGTTTTGTATTTGTTATCTTACTCACTCTTAATACCTTGCTTGTGAAATGGTTAATCTAGATTTGTGTTGTACAACCCTTGGTACAACAAATACTTGGCATTTTCATAACCTACTGTATGGTATAACCAACACTTGTGCTATGAAAGGAACTTGATTTGTTGTTAACATAAGTTATCATCATGAATACCTTACCACATTTACAAGTATTGGCATTACTCAAATAAGATATAATTAATATAATCATGTTAATAATTTATAATCCGATTGGAACCTCCTTTGTGTGTGGTTTCCAGTTGAGTAATAAAAAGAGTTTATATTATACTTATTTGAAATACCATTAGTGGATCCTCTAACCTTGACAATTATTTTATCCTTGTTTAATCCTTACATTAATATCACATCTCAAAAGTTCTCTTCAACTCCTTTTCATTTGTTGTTTATAATTTTATATAGTTCACCTTCATGTGATTCGACCCTGGTCTTGCAGGGTTATTTATTACTTCGACACTCCTACACTTGGGATAAAACATCAATCTTTTAATCGTGTCAGAAACTCTACCTTTCCAAGTCTATAAGAAGGGATTGAGATTCCACCGTATAATTAAAACATGTGATTGAAGTCTAGATCTCATTATGTGACATCTTCTAAACAAAGATGGGGAGATTACTTATCCTCATCCTGATTTAATTCTAACTCTGACTCTCAAATGCTAGTCATGGTCACCCAGGCATCACTTTTTTAGGATCATATCCATTAGATGTCTCTTAAAATAGATTAACTGAAAAGATTCATTAAGAAAAGAGATGCTCAAATCACCATATTGATGGGCTAACTAGAAAAGAAAAATCTATTTGCTGAAAGCACCTAAAGGATCAGAGACCTATCTAGGAATAATGCTCATCAAAATCCTTTAGAAAGCCAAGATGCCCATGAAAATAATAAAAGTAAAAGCAACATGATTGAACAGTGATGCAAAATACCCTTAAAGACATTGTTGGATAATCAGTGGGCTCACATAC
>Ga0325400_1003789_pt1 | contig 13820 bp, 7 predicted proteins | sample PopdelMetagenome_2_FD_205662 | JGI IMG/M metagenome (GOLD analysis project Ga0325400, IMG submission 205662) | Populus deltoides microbial communities from Bellville, Georgia, United States - Xylem-PdKOR-R1 | ecosystem: Host-associated > Plants > Phyllosphere > Stem > Wood/Secondary xylem... | reverse complement strand
GACGCCGCAAGCCGCCGGGATGTTCCCGCGCGGCCTTTCGGCGTCCGATGCGTGTCCGGCCCGGGGGCTCCCGGGCGTGAATTGACGGCTGCTAGGGGCAGAGATCTACATGGCGACCAAAGCGATCGACGGCGGAACGGCCCGTTCGGCTCAGGCGAAGGGCGGCACAGCCAAGCGCCGCATCCGCAAGGTGTTCGGCAACATCCACGAAGTGGTGCAGATGCCGAACCTGATCGAGGTCCAGCGCGAGAGCTACGAGCAGTTCCTGCGGTCCGACAAGTCGACCGGCCACGTGTCGGGCCTGGAAAAGACGCTGCGCAGCGTGTTCCCGATCCAGGATTTCGCCGGCACTGCCTATCTCGACTTCGACGACTACGTCCTCGAAGACCCCAAGTTCGACGTCGAGGAATGCCGCCAGCGCGGCATCACCTATGCCGCCCCCATGCGCGTGACGCTGCGCCTGACCGCGTTCGAGGTCGATCCCGATACCGAGGCCAAGTCGGTCATCGATATCAAGGAGCAGGACGTTTACATGGGCGACATGCCGCTCATGACCGAGAACGGCACCTTCTTTATCAACGGCACCGAGCGCGTGATCGTGTCGCAGATGCACCGGTCGCCCGGCGTGCTGTTCGACCACGACCGCGGCAAGACGCATGCCAGCGGCAAGTACTTGTTCGCCGCGCGCGTGATCCCCTACCGCGGCAGCTGGCTGGACTTCGAGTTCGACGCCAAGGACATCGTCAACGTCCGCATCGACCGCAAGCGCAAGCTGCCCGTCACCGCCCTGCTGTTCGCGCTGGGCATGAGCGGCGAGGAAATCCTCAACCACTTCTACAATCGCTTGACCTTCGTCCGCGGAGATGGCGGGTGGAAGATTCCCTTCGCCCCCGAGAACTGGCGCGGCGCCAAGCCGACCTACGACATCGTCGACGGCAATTCGGGCGAGGTGGTGTTCGCCGCCGGCCAGAAGATCTCCCCACGCGCCGCGAACAAAGCGGCCAAGGACGGCCTGACCGATCTGCTGATCCCGACCGAGGAGATCTACGGCCGCTATTCCGCCTACGACCTCGTCAACGAGGCGACGGGCGAGATCTACGTCGAGGCGGGCGACGAGATTTCGCCAGAGAATCTGGAGAAGCTGGACGGCGCGGGCATCACCACCGTCGAGCTGCTGGACATCGACCACGTCTCGACCGGCCCCTGGATCCGCAACACGCTGAAGGCCGACAAGGCCGAGGAGCGCGAGCAGGCGCTGTCCGACATCTATCGCGTGATGCGCCCCGGCGAGCCGCCGACGCTGGAAACGGCGGAGTCGCTGTTCGCCGGCCTGTTCTTCGACCCCGACCGCTACGACCTGTCGGCGGTGGGCCGCGTCAAGCTGAACATGCGCCTCGACCTCGACGCGCCCGACACGCATACCACGCTGCGCACCGAGGATATTCTGGCGGTCGTCAAGACGCTGGTCGACCTGAAGGACGGCAAGGGCGAGATCGACGACATCGACAATCTCGGCAACCGCCGCGTGCGCTCGGTGGGCGAGCTGCTGGAGAACCAGTATCGCGTCGGCCTGCTGCGCATGGAGCGCGCGGTGAAGGAGCGCATGAGCTCGGTGGACGTGTCCACCGTGATGCCCAACGACCTCATCAACGCCAAGCCCGCCGTCGCCGCGGTGCGCGAGTTCTTCGGGTCGTCGCAGTTGTCGCAGTTCATGGACCAGACCAACCCGCTGTCCGAGGTGACGCATAAGCGCCGCGTCTCGGCGCTCGGGCCGGGCGGCCTGACGCGCGAGCGGGCGGGCTTCGAGGTGCGCGACGTGCACCCGACGCATTACGGCCGCATCTGCCCGATCGAGACGCCCGAGGGACCGAACATCGGCCTCATCAACTCGCTGTCCACCTTCGCGCGCGTCAACAAGTACGGCTTCATCGAAACGCCGTACCGCCGCATCATTGAGGGCCGGGTGACCAACGAGGTCATATATCTGTCGGCGATGGAGGAGCAGAAGCACACGGTCGCTCAGGCGTCGGCCGAGCTGAACGACGACGGCAGCTTCGCCGAGGAGCTGGTGTCGGCGCGGCAGGCGGGCGAGTTCTTGATGGCGCTGCCCGAGACGATCACGCTGATGGACGTCAGTCCGAAGCAGCTGGTGTCGGTCGCGGCGTCGCTGATCCCGTTCCTGGAGAATGACGACGCCAACCGCGCGCTGATGGGCTCGAACATGCAGCGCCAGGCGGTGCCGCTGGTCAAGGCCGAGGCGCCGTTCGTCGGCACGGGCATGGAGGAGACGGTGGCGCGCGATTCGGGCGCCGCCATCGCCGCGCGCCGCGCGGGCGTGGTCGACCAGGTGGACGCGAGCCGCATCGTGGTGCGCGCCACGGGCGAGTTCGACAGCACCAAGTCGGGCGTCGATATCTACACGCTGATGAAGTTCCAGCGATCCAACCAGTCGACCTGCATCAACCAACGCCCGCTGGTGAAGGTGGGCGACGTAGTGGCGGCGGGCGACGTCATCGCCGACGGTCCGTCGACCGAGTTCGGCGAGCTGGCGCTGGGCCGCAACGCGCTGGTCGCGTTCATGCCGTGGAACGGGTACAACTACGAGGACTCGATCCTGATCTCCGAGCGGATCGTGAAGGACGACGTGTTCACGTCGATCCACATCGACGAGTTTGAGGTGATGGCCCGCGACACCAAGCTGGGACCGGAGGACATCACCCGCGACATCCCCAACGTCGGCGAGGAGGCGCTGCGCAACCTCGACGAGGCGGGTATCGTCTATATCGGTGCCGAGGTGGAGCCGGGCGACATCCTGGTCGGTAAGATCACGCCCAAGGGCGAGAGCCCGATGACGCCGGAGGAGAAGCTGCTCCGCGCCATCTTCGGCGAGAAGGCGTCGGACGTGCGCGACACCTCGCTCCGTCTGCCGCCGGGCGTGTCGGGCACGATCGTCGACGTGCGCGTGTTCAACCGCCACGGCATCGACAAGGACGAGCGCGCGATGGCGATCGAGCGCGAGGAAATCGAGCGCCTGAAGAAGGACTCGGACGACGAGCGTACGATCCTGAACCGTGCGACGTGGTCCCGCCTGCGCGAGATGCTGCTCGACCAAGTCGCGACCTCCGTGCCGAAGGGCGGGCCCAAGAAGGGTGCGACCATCGACATGGACGTGCTGGACTCGGTCGACCGCCACGAGTGGTGGAAGTTCGCGGTGCAGGACGACACGGTGCAGGGGAACCTAGAAGCCGTGAAGGTCCAGTATGACGAGGCGGTGAAGCGCATAAAGGAGAAGTTCGAGGACCGGCGCGAGAAGCTGGAGCGCGGCGACGAGCTGCCGCCGGGCGTGCTTAAGATGGTCAAGGTGTTCGTCGCGGTGAAGCGCAAGCTCCAGCCCGGCGACAAGATGGCCGGCCGTCACGGCAACAAGGGCGTCATCAGCCGCATCCTGCCGGCCGAGGACATGCCGTTCCTGGCCGACGGCACCCCCGTCGACTTGGTGCTGAACCCGCTGGGCGTGCCCAGCCGTATGAACGTAGGTCAGATCTTTGAGACGCATCTGGGCTGGGCCGCGCGCGGCCTGGGCCAGCAGATCGCCCACCAGCTGGACGAGTGGCGCGAGGCCAATCCGGACGCTAAGGCGGGCGCCATGCCCGACGCGGTCAAGACCCGGCTGCGCGAGGTGTACGGCGAGCATTACCTGGACGATATCGACGCCCGCGACGGCACCGAGATCGTCGAGCTGGCGCAGAACCTGCGCGGCGGCGTGCCGATGGGGACGCCGGTGTTCGACGGCGCGGTCGAGCGCGACGTGGCCGAGATGCTTGAGCTGGCGGGGCTGGACGTATCGGGCCAGTCGGACCTGTTCGACGGACGCACCGGCGACAAGTTCGACCGCAAGGTGACGGTGGGCATCATCTACATGCTGAAGCTACACCACCTAGTGGACGACAAGATCCACGCGCGGTCGATCGGCCCCTACTCGCTCGTCACCCAGCAGCCGCTGGGCGGCAAGGCGCAGTTCGGCGGCCAGCGCTTCGGCGAGATGGAGGTCTGGGCGCTTCAGGCCTACGGCGCCGCCTATACGCTTCAGGAGATGCTGACGGTGAAATCCGACGACGTGGTCGGCCGCACCAAGGTCTACGAGGCGATCGTCAAGGGCGACGACACGTTCGAGGCCGGCATCCCTGAGAGCTTCAACGTGCTGGTCAAGGAAATGCGCTCGCTGGGCCTTAACGTGGATCTCAAGTCCATGGAGGAGGCGTCCGACGATGACGACGGCATGGCGATCGCGGCGGAGTGAGAGAGCATCGGGCGTCGCAATGGCATTGCGACGCCCGGCATCTGAACGCGATTGACGATTTCACCCTCTAGAGGGACGAGAACATGAACGAGATGACCCCCTTTGCGAACCCGGTCGCCAAGCCCGAGACGTTCGACCAGATCCAGATCGGCATCGCGTCGCCCGACAAAATCCGCTCCTGGTCGTTCGGCGAGATCAAGAAGCCCGAGACGATCAACTATCGCACGTTCAAGCCCGAGCGTGACGGTCTGTTCTGCGCGCGCATCTTCGGTCCGATCAAGGACTACGAGTGCCTGTGCGGCAAGTACAAGCGCATGAAGTACAAGGGCATCGTCTGCGAGAAGTGCGGCGTGGAGGTGACGGTCTCCAAGGTCCGCCGCGAGCGGATGGGCCATATCGAGCTGGCCGCGCCCGTCGCGCACATCTGGTTCCTGAAATCGCTGCCCAGCCGCATCGGCCTACTGCTCGACATGCAGTTGAAGCAGCTGGAGCGCGTCCTCTACTTCGAGGCGTACATCGTGATCGAGCCGGGCCTGACCCCGCTCGAGAAGTACCAGCTGCTGACCGAGGATGAACTTCTCGAAGCGCAGGACGAATATGGCGAAGATGCGTTCAGCGCCGGCATCGGCGCGGAAGCCGTTCGCATCATGCTGGAGTCGCTCGATCTCGAAGGCGAGAAGCGCGATCTACTCGAGGAACTGGCGACCACCAAGTCCGAGCTGAAGCCCAAGAAGATCATCAAGCGGCTCAAGGTCGTCGAGAGCTTCTTGGAGTCTGGTAACCGGCCTGAGTGGATGATCCTGGAAGTCGTGCCGGTCATCCCGCCCGAGCTGCGCCCGCTGGTGCCGCTGGACGGCGGCCGCTTCGCGACGTCGGACCTGAACGACCTGTACCGCCGCGTCATCAACCGCAACAACCGCTTGAAGCGGCTGATGGAGCTGCGCGCGCCCGACATTATCGTGCGCAACGAGAAGCGGATGTTGCAGGAGGCGGTCGACGCGCTGTTCGACAACGGCCGCCGCGGCCGCACGATCACGGGCGCCAACAAGCGGCCGCTCAAGTCGCTGTCCGACATGCTCAAGGGCAAGCAGGGCCGCTTCCGCCAGAACCTGCTGGGCAAGCGCGTAGACTATTCGGGCCGTTCGGTCATCGTCACGGGGCCGGAACTCAAGCTGCATCAGTGCGGCTTGCCGAAGAAGATGGCGCTCGAACTGTTCAAGCCGTTCATCTACGCGCGCCTCGATGCCAAAGGTCTGTCGATGACCTTGAAGCAGGCGAAGAAGTGGGTCGAGAAGGAGCGCAAGGAAGTCTGGGACATCCTGGACGAGGTGATCCGCGAGCATCCGGTGATGCTGAACCGCGCGCCGACGCTCCACCGCCTGGGCATCCAGGCATTCGAGCCCGTGCTGATCGAGGGCAAGGCGATCCAGCTGCACCCGCTGGTCTGCTCGGCGTTCAACGCCGACTTCGACGGCGACCAGATGGCCGTGCACGTCCCGCTGAGCCTCGAGGCGCAGCTGGAAGCGCGCGTCCTGATGATGTCGACCAACAACATCCTGTCGCCCGCCAATGGCAAGCCGATCATCGTGCCGTCGCAGGACATGGTTCTCGGCCTCTACTACCTTTCTATGATGAAGGAGAAGGAGCCGGGCGAAGGCATGGTGCTGGCCGACATGGAGGAAGTGCACCAGGCGCTGTTCGCCGGCGCCGTCACGCTGCACACCAAGATCACCAGCCGCGTCCCCCAGACGGACGAGGCGGGCAAGCAGTATTTGAAGCGGTTCGAGACGACGCCGGGCCGGATGCTGCTGGGCGAGACGCTGCCCAAGAGCCACAAAGTGCCCTTCGACACCGTCAACCGGCTGTTGACCAAGAAGGACGTGGGCGACGTCATCGACGAGGTGTATCGACACACCGGTCAGAAGGAGACGGTGCTGTTCGCCGACGCCATCATGGCGCTGGGGTTCCGTCACGCGTTCCGCGCCGGCATCTCGTTCGGCAAGGACGACATGATCATCGCGCCCGATAAGGACAAGCTGGTCGACGAGACGCGCGAGCAGGTAAAGGATTACGAGCAGCAGTATCAGGACGGGCTCATCACTCAACAAGAGAAGTACAACAAGGTCATCGACGCCTGGAGCCGTTGCGGCGATCAGGTCGCGAACTCGATGATGAACGAGATCAAGGCGGTGCGGCATTACGAGGACGGCGAGCAGGCCGGCCGCGAGAAGCCCATCAACTCGATCTACATGATGGCCCACTCCGGCGCCCGCGGTTCGCAGGCCCAAATCAAGCAGCTGGCGGGCATGCGCGGCCTGATGGCCAAGCCGTCCGGCGAGATCATCGAGACGCCGATCATCTCGAACTTCAAGGAAGGCCTGACCGTCCTTGAGTATTTCAACTCGACGCACGGCGCCCGCAAGGGACTGGCGGACACGGCGCTCAAGACGGCGAACTCGGGCTACCTGACCCGCCGCCTGGTCGACGTCAGCCAGGACTGCGTCGTGATCGAGGAAGATTGCGGCACCGAGCGCGCGCTGGAGATGAAGGCCATCGTCCAGGGCGGCAGCACCATCGCGTCGCTTGGTGAGCGTATTCTGGGCCGCACCACGGCCGAGGACGTGGTCGATCCCAAGACTAACGCGGTGATGATCCCGTCCGGCACGCTGCTGGACGAGGCCATGGTAGCGCGCATCGAGGCGGTCGGCCTCCAGGGCATGAAGATCCGTTCGCCCCTGGTGTGCGAGAGCAAGATCGGCGTGTGCGGCAAGTGCTACGGCCGCGACCTGGCGCGCGGCACGCCCGTCAACATCGGTGAGGCGGTGGGCGTGATCGCCGCCCAGTCGATCGGCGAGCCGGGCACGCAGCTGACCATGCGCACCTTCCACATCGGGGGTGCCGCGCAGCTGAACGAGCAGTCGAATCTTGAGGCGCCGGTCGACGGCACCGTCAAGTATCGCGACCTGCGCGTGATCGAGGACCAGCGCGGCCGCCGCGTGGTGCTGTCGCGGTCGGGCGAGCTGGTGATCGAGGACATGGACGGCCGCGAACTTTCCAGCCACCGCATCCCCTATGGCGCGTACGTGATGATGGACGACGGTCACATCCTGTCCAAGGGCGACCGCATGGCGGAATGGGATCCGTTCACCATGCCCGTCATCACCGAGAACCCGGGTACCGTCCGCTTCCAGGACCTGATCGAGGGCAAGACGCTCACCGAGCAGACCGACGAGGCGACGGGCATCGCGCAGCGCGTGGTGACCGAATATCGCGCGGCCACCAAGTCCAAGGAGGATTTACGTCCGCGCCTGACCCTGCTGGACGACGCGTCGGGCGAGGCCGGCCGCTATATGCTGGCGCCCGGCGCCACGCTGTCGGTGGATGACGGAGCGCAGGTGTTCGCGGGCGACGTGCTGGCGCGCGTCAGCCGCGAGGCGGCCAAGACGCGCGACATCACGGGCGGTCTGCCGCGCGTGGCCGAGCTGTTCGAGGCGCGCATCCCCAAGGAGGCCGCGGTCATCGCCAAGGTCTCTGGCCGGGTGGTGTTCGGCAAGGACTACAAGGCCAAGCGCAAGATCGGCATCCAGCCCGAGGATGGCGGCGACGTGGTCGAGTACCTGATCCCGAAGTCCAAGGTCATCGACGTGCAGGAAGGCGACTACGTCAAGCGCGGCGACAATCTGATCGGCGGTAGCCCGAACCCGCACGACATCCTGGAGACGTTGGGGATTGAGCCGCTGGCCGAGTATCTGGTGTCGGAGATACAGGAGGTCTATCGTCTCCAGGGCGTGAAGATCAACGACAAGCACATCGAGACGATCGTCCGTCAGATGCTGCAAAAGGTCGAGATCACCGACGGCGGCGACACCACGCTGCTGGCGGGCGAGCAGGTCGATCGCGAGGAGATGGACGCGATCAACGAGAAGCTGGAGGCGAACCAGACGCGTGCGCAGGGCAAGCCCGTCCTGCTCGGCATCACCAAGGCATCCTTGCAGACCCGCAGCTTCATCTCGGCGGCGTCGTTTCAGGAAACCACCCGCGTTCTCACCGAGGCGGCGGTCCAGGGTAAGCAGGACACGCTGATGGGCCTGAAGGAGAACGTGATCGTCGGCCGCCTCATCCCTGCCGGCACCGGCGCGGGCATGAACCGGTTGCGCGTCGCCGCCTCCAGCCGCGACGCGGCGTTGCGCGTGCAGCAGAAGGCGCTGGCCGCGACGCTGGTGGCGCCCGCCAGCGCAGACGAATTGCGCGCGGCCGAGGCCGAGCGCAGCCGCCGCGACGACGTCGGCACCGGCGACGACCCGCTGGCGGAGGTGGTGCCCTCCGGCGACGGCAGCGACGCCGCCGCGGGCGAATATCTGAACTGACGCCCTCGATTCGTTGGGTCGTCGAGGCCGCCGTCCGGGATGCCGGGCGGCGGCCTTTTTTCGATACCCGGACGGGTGATGATATTTTCTATCGTATTGATTTGGCTGTGGAAACGTTGCGTCGGGGCCACAGGGGACGGCCAATCGCGGTTGCGCGTGTCCCGGTTCATGTTTCGTTACCGATCCCGCTGCCTGGGCTGTTGACGCACTGCCCGGGCGGCGAACACCTGCCTGTGGTTAACAAGGGGTTGCGACATCCGGATGCCGGATGGACGCCGCCTCGACCACAGGGAGTGATCGAATGCGCGTTGCCAAGAGACTGTTGCTATCCGCCCTTGCCGTATCCGCCGCGACGGCGGCGCCGGCCGACGCGCTGACCTTCAACCTCATTGACACGGGCGGCACCGAGCAGGGCACGACCGCGCGCCGCGGCTTCGAGGTCGCGGCCTATTACTGGTCGTCGGTGCTGACCAACAACGTGACGGTGAACCTGAACATCGGGTTCAGCGCGCTACCCACCGGCGTGCTGGGCTCGACGGGCAGCACCACCTCCATCCAGTTCAACTCCGCCTATTACGGCGCGCTGGCGGCCAATTCCACGTCGTCGGCCGACGCGCTGGCGGTCGCCAACCTCAAGCCGCTCGCCACCACGCCCACGTTCGGCGTCAACGGGCTGTCGGCGCGGGTGAACGACTTCAACGCCGCCAATAACGGCTACGTCGATACCGCGACGCGCATCGACGGCGACGGCACCCAGAACAACGCCACCGTGTCGGCCAACACGTCCGTCCTGAAGGCGCTGGGCATCACCACCAACGCGAACGGCCAGACCATCAACTACGGCGCCGCCGACGGCACCGTCCGGTTCAGCAGCGGGTTCGAGTTCGATTTCAACCCGCTCGACGGCATCAGCGCGACGGGCTTCGACTTCATCGGGGTCGCCATCCACGAGATCGGCCACGCGCTGGGCTTCCGCAGCGGCGTGGACACCTACGACGCCTATACCTCGCCCGGAGACGGCGTCACCGCGCCCTCGACGCGTACCAACGCGCTGGAAACCGCGACCTTCCTGACCCCACTCGACTATTTCCGCTACGGCCAGCCGGGCGAGCTGGACTGGTCGACGCAGGGCGTGCCGTATTTCTCGCTGGACGGCGGGGTGAGCCAAGTGTTCGGCGACAGCCGCATGTCGACGGGCCGTTACAACGGCGACGGTCGCCAGGCCTCGCACTTCAAGGACAGCCCGGCGGGCCAGCCGCAGCTGGGCAATCTGGACCCCACGTCGGGGCGCGGCCAGATGCAGGAAGTGACGGCGCTCGATCTGACGGCGTTCGACGTGATCGGCTGGCGCACCAGCTTCGACCCGCTGACGCGGTCCGACTATCGCCTGAGCACGTCCAGCATCTATTACAACTACCTGTTCGCGACGGGCGCCATCCCCGAACCCGCCACCTGGGCCACCATGGTGCTGGGCGTAGGCTTCGTCGGCGGAGCGATGCGCCGCCGCGCCCGCGTCAAGGTCGCCATGGCCTGATACATGGGGGGTGGAACGTCGGCAGCGCTTCACCCCCATTCCCTGCGGCTTCGCGCTCGGGGTCGCAGGAATTCCATCCACAGGCCCCGATCCGCCGACCGGTTGACAGGATTGCCGCAACCAGAACAAAAGGGGAACGTTATCGACGTTCGTCCCTGGAGCCGGTCGCGCCATCGCCATGCCTTCCCCCGCCATCATTGCGCTGCGCGAGCAGCTGCGCGCGATCCAGGGCGATGGCTATGACCGTCGCGAGGCGCTGCCCTTCGGACTGCCCGCACTGGACGACCGGCTGGCGGACGGCGGCCTCAGGCTCGACGCGCTGCACGAAGTGACGGGGGGCACGCGCGAGGCTCAGGCCTCGCTGGCGGACGACGCGTGCGCGACGCTGTTCGTGGCGGGGATCGCCGCGCGCGCCTGGGGACCGGTGCTCTGGGCGGTCCGCGGACGCGACCTGTTCGCGCCCGGCCTGTTCGCCCCGGGCCTGTTCCAGGCGGGGCTCGACCCGGACCGCGTGATCTATGCCGAGGGCGCGACCGACGCGGACGTGCTGGCGATCATGGAGGAGGGCCTGCGACACCGCGGCCTGGGCGCGGTGGTCGGTGAGGTCGGACGCGCCGGCATGGTGGCGACGCGCCGGCTGCAACTGGCGGCAGAGGGCGGTCGCACCGCGGCGCTGATGCTGAAGCGGCCGATGCGCGGGGTGGACGACGCGCTGGCGACGCCATCGGCCGCATCCACGCGCTGGCGGGTGTCGGCCGCCCCCTCCGCGCCGTCACGGGCCAAGGGGGTGGGTCGGGCGCGCTGGACGCTGTCGCTCGCCCGCCAGCGCGGCGGCGAAGGTTTCGAACAATTGGTGGAGGCTTGCGATGCCACGGGTCGCCTCGCTCTTCCTGCCCGAATGGCCGCTCGACCGGCTGCGACGGCGGGGAGCGCTGCCCTCGACGCCGCCTGAGGCGCCCGTCTCCGGCCTGTGCGCGGTCGGTGCGCAGGCAGCCGCCGAACGCGACGCGGGCTGTTCCGTCCCGCGCGGCGGCGGCTGGCGACCGGGCGCGCGCTGGGCGCGGCAAGAAGGCGTGCGCAAAGGGCGCGCGCGGCAGGGTTGGGACGGCGAGGACATCCAGGCCGAAATCGATGCGCTGCCGCTGCATCAGCGGCCGCCGGTTCGCGAGCTGGGGCGTCGGACCGAGGCGGCAGCGCATCCCTTCGCGGGCGCAGCCCCCGCCCCCCGGCCTGCCCCCTATCCGGGCGAGGGCCGTTTCTTCGTGACGGGGCGGATGACGGGCGACGTCATCGGTCGCGCGGGCGAGCGGTCCGCGCGGGTCCCGGCCCCCACCTTTGCCGTCGAAACGGCGACCGTCACCGTGGAACGGGTGGGCGCCGCGATACTGGTCGCGGCCGCCTGCCCCGCCGCGCGCGCCGTCGGGATCGAGCCGGGGTCGGCGCTGACGGCGGCTCGACTGGTGGTGCCTGGCTTGCGCGTCTTTCCCGCCGACCGGGCGGGGGACCGGACGGAACTGGCGGCGATGGCGCGCGGGGCCGCGCGGCGTTGGTCGCCCGCGGTGGCGCTGTCGGGGGACGGTGCGGACGGCGATTGGGGCCTGTTCGTCGACCTGACGGGCTGCGCGCACCTGCACGGCGGTGAGGAACGCTGGGCACGCGGCGCGGTGCGCGTGTTGGGGCGGATGGGCGTGACGGCGCGTGTGGGGCTGGCCGACACGGCGGGCGCCGCCTGGGCACTGGCGCGGTTCGGGGGTACGGGGGTCGCGCTCTGCCCGGCGGGCGGCCATCCCGAAGCGATCGCGGCACTGCCCGCCGCTTCCCTCAGGCTGGACGCGGCGCACGTCGAGCTGCTGCACCGGTTGGGTGTCCGCACAGTGGCGCAGCTGGCGGCGCTGCCGCGCAAGGGGGTGAACCGGCGCTTCACCGGCGCAATGCGGCGGCTGGACCAGGCGATGGGTGCCGTACCCGAACCTCTGAAGCCAGTGGCCGTGCCGGAGCCGGTACGCGTCGTCCGCCGCTTCGCCGAGCCGGTGATGACCGCGGGGGCGATCCAGAACTGGATCGGGGAGCTGGTGCCCCGCTTCTGCGACGCGTTGGAGCGCGCCGGGCTAGGCGTGCGCGTCGCGGTGCTGGTGGCCGAACGGGTGGACGGCACCGTGCAGACGATCCGCATCGGCCTGTCACGCGCCTCGCGCGAGGGGGCGCACCTGTCGCGGCTGCTGCTACGCCGGGTCGAGCAGGTGGCGCCGGGCTGGGGACTGGACTCGCTGGGGCTCCACGCGGTGCGCGTGGAGCCACTGGGTGCGCGGGCGCTGGCGCCCCGGCTGGCGGGCGACGGCGTGGCCGATCTGGCCCCGCTGGTGGACGTGGTGGCGCAGACGGCCAGCCAGATATGGCGCGAGCGGCCGGCGGAGAGCGACGTGCCCGAGCGCTCGCTGGTGATCCAGGCGGCACTGGCTGCTCCCCACGCCTCGCCCGCCCGCGACGCCGCCGCGGACGGCGTGGGCCAATTGGACACGCGCCCGCCCGCCCATCCCTGGGACCAGCGCTGGCCGCGCCCCGCCCGGCTGCTGCGCCGGCCAGAGGAAGTGGAACACGTCATCTACGAGGCACCCGACGGTCCGCCCGCGCGGTTCACCTGGCGGGGCGAACGCTACGAGGTGCTGGGCTCGGACGGGCCCGAGCGGATCGCGGGTGAATGGTGGCGGCGGCTGGCTGAGACGCACGCCGTGCGCGATTATTGGCGGGTGGAGGTGGCGGACGGCCGACGCTTCTGGTTGTTCCGTCGCGGCGACGGGGTGCGCCTCGAAACGGGCGACCGCGCCTGGTTCCTGCACGGCCTGTTCGGGTGAGGCTATCGGCGGGCGTCCACCGCCCTCAGATGGCCGGCGGCATAGGCCAGGATCTTGTCATCGGCCGTCAGCAATGGACGATCAAGGACGCGCGCGGTGGTGATAATCAGTCGATCGCACGGGTCGCCATGAATAGGCGACGGCAAGCTGCCGGCGTCGGTAGCGATATTCGCATCGACGACCATCAATATGCTGGGCAGAGCGATCACCCCCACGAAATCCCGAACACTCCCACCGACGCACATGCGGCCTTCGTCGACAAGCATAGCCTCTTCCCAGAAGCTGATGGCCGGGATCGATATTCGTCCGTTCGCCTGGGCTTCGGCGATCCGTTGTGCGGCCCGCAGGCCCAGCCGCTCGCTGGCACCGAGCCACGGCACGACATGCGTGTCGAGCAGTATCACCGACATAATTCGGGCGGATTGTTCGCCTCCCACTGCGTTTCCCAATCGGGATCGACGGGATCGACCAAATCGTCGGCCATCCATAGGATTGATCCGCGCATCGACCCTAGTAGGCTGTTCTCCGGCCCCATCGCCGGACGCTGGACGGCTGCGTCGACCAGCGCATCCGACTGCGCGTCGACGAGATCGGCATCCACGGAGCCATCCTCCAGCGCGTCGAGCATTTCGCGGCAGGCCGCCTTGAACTCGGCGGCGGCGATCATCCTGGTCATGGAGCGGGCTCCGCTGTGCTGGCCGCACGCTATCATCGGCCGACGCGAGTGCCGATAAGCACCCCTTACGCCGAGCTCCAGGCCACCACGC
>Ga0325400_1003788_pt1 | contig 13821 bp, 6 predicted proteins | sample PopdelMetagenome_2_FD_205662 | JGI IMG/M metagenome (GOLD analysis project Ga0325400, IMG submission 205662) | Populus deltoides microbial communities from Bellville, Georgia, United States - Xylem-PdKOR-R1 | ecosystem: Host-associated > Plants > Phyllosphere > Stem > Wood/Secondary xylem... | reverse complement strand
AACATAAAACTATCATTTCTACTTTTTAAGAAGAAATGGGGCACTTTCTCCCCATGTAGCTTGCGATTCTTGTCTGCAGGATTTGCCCTTCCCATCCTACTTCATAAAATGTGCTAATGAACTTCAACTTCTAGCCCAGAGGGTTTCATCCTTTCCTCAAAAGACTAATCTTCAATCAGCTCCCAGCCAGCGTAGGGTACTAGAACCACCGAAAAGTTCTGGAAAGTATCAACTCTCAATACGTTACCATGAGGCTAAAAAGATCTAGCCTAACCATTCGAACCCTTGTTTAGATAATAGGGGATACAAACCTTAGGTCTTCAACTAGTTTAATGGATTAATGACCAAATCCCAAACTCGAGTATAACATGATTTGATGTCATATGATAAACAGTGATTATTACAATTCATTATGTGCTACCTAAACATTACCAAGATTCAATCTAAAAACCCATCAGTTAGATTCTGAATCTTTTCCCAGAAACTCATTACCATTCTGCAAAGCTAAATCCAAAGATACTTGACTATTGTACTGTTGAACCACCAAAACAGCCGCTGTTGTTGAGAAATCAGAAGAGGCCAACAGCCCTCCTACAGGCCCCAGTTCTGGACAGTCACTACTACTGCTTAAAGCTAAAGCGACTTCACCTTCAGGTAATCGACCCACCAGGAAAAGATTGCAGTGGCGTACCTCATGGACTGCATTGATGGTTTCTGCAGCATTTCCAACAAATTTCACTTCAAATTTCAGTCTCATCCTTCGATATTTTCAGCTTAAACTCTGAGAGGAATTCTTCATCCAATGATCCCAATTTAATGTTAGAACCATCATCCATGTGAACTCTGACTATCTCCCCTAAAGCTTCAGGTTTCACTAGGAAGTGGATAACCTTTAAACTGACACCAGGGTGTTCAGCCATTCGAGCTCCATAAGCAAGGGCTTCACGATCATCACAGCCCCCAAAGAAGATGACTGTAATAACATAAGAAACGTTACTTGCAGATACCTGAGTGGTTCCACCAAGCCCACGGTCAACTAGAATTCCAACTGAGCATGGTGCTTGCTCAAGAACTCTTCTGTTAACCAATTGGAAGTCAGTTCGAGTAGTCTCGAGTGAGCCATCTAATATCTGTTGTTTATGGAGTGGAAGAATGATGATTGCAGCTCTCTTCCTTTCAGCAGTGGTGCAAATGTCCTCATGCATGTCAGACATTGAAGAGATTGCAGTCATTGGCCGTACAGAAACACGACTCAATTGCTGGAACACATCAAATGCCACAACAACAAGATTAGAACCCAACTTCTGGCCTCGGTTCCTAAAGGGTAAACCATTTTTCCTTGCCTTGTGGACCATTAATATGGCTGATGACCTCTCAGAAAGCTCCGTGAGGTGCATTGCATATACAGAAAGCCCATCAGATTTCTGAACCCCTCGTGATACTTCAAGAAGATTTATTATCGACGAAATGTTTCTCCAACCATGGAAACATGCCAAAATCCGAAGTTCAGTATTTGAACTTCTACTTTCAACAGTCCTATACTTGTAGTCAGCCATTTTTGCTCTTCTTGCTGGCTTGTATACAGCCATAACAAGAGGTGTGGTGATGAAGGTTGCAAAAAGAGCCATTAAAATCATAATGGAAAATGTTTCATCATTCAAAACCTGAAAATGCGAATAGTTAATGTTTCATCATTAAGCAAGTGACCTTTGCATTGGGTCATTCCAAAAAAAGTGCACAGCTTTAGCCAGAACTAACTTCTATAACAAGACTAGTTAATTGCCTTTCTATCTTTACCAATATTGAGAACGATGAGTTCCACCAGGCCTTTGCTGTTCATTAGGAATGCCATGACAAGAGATTCACGGGGAGGTATTTTGCATAAAAGGGACACCACAAATGTGCCAAAAATCTTCCCAAAACATGCTGTGAAAATTACCAAAACCAGAAGGCCCCAAGATTGGAGCCCTTGAATTGCTGCTACATTGATCTTTAGTCCACTTGAGACAAAGTACAACGGAAGGAAGAGTCCAGATACAAGATCTTCAATTTTTTCCACGAGAGCGCCAGCAAATGACCCTTCCTTTGGGACCAGAATTCCAATAACAAAAGCACCAAAGATGGCATGAATTCCAATAGCATCAGTTACAAACCCAGCAGCCAGAACAGCAGCTAATGTTGCCCATACATACATCTCTTCAACTGGCTCACCTTCACGGCACCGCTTAGTCATCCATTTGAAGATTGGGGGTACAATTAGAATTGAACAGATGACAAAAATACACCCAGACAAGAAAACCCAAAATGAAATAATGGGAGAAGTATTAGATCCAGACAGGGAAATAGCAAGAGCAAGGAGAATCCATGCAGCCACATCATTTACTGCTGCAGCTGACATTGCCATTCTTCCAACATTGGTTGTTAAGAGCCTCAGCTCAGCCAGAATACGTGCCAAGACAGGGAAAGCTGTTATAGAAAGTGCTACCCCCATGAATACAAGAAATGCAGTACCATTTACATCTTTAGATATGGTTAAACGGAGAATGAACGATGTGCCAATTCCCATTGCAAAAGGGAGGCCAATTCCTACCGTGGCAATAGCTAGGGCCTTTTTTCCAGTTCGACCAAGAGATTTAGGATCTAGCTCTAGTCCAGCAAGAAACAAAAAGAAAATGAGGCCAATGTTTGCAAGAGTATCTAACACTGTAAGACTCTTGGCTGGGAATGCTGCCTGCAAATATCCCTTGCTTCGACCCAATGCAGATGGCCCAAGTAAAACTCCTCCCTGACACAAGTTAAAGTTCTCAAGGTTAACCTTAGCAAAGCTTCTACTTGCAACAGTATTTTTAGTTGCTAGATTGATGAACTATACGCAATGATTGCATTATGCCTCTTGGAAACTTCTATCTATGAACATTTTCACCTGCCTAACATAAGATTAAAATATATATGTTTTTCAAGCAACCTGATGAATTTGTTCTGCACAAGAAAATGCAGAACCGCAATTATCAAACTTAGGCTTGATCCAAACACATCCAAAAGCAAAATCAGAATAATCGAAATGCCAAAAACAAAATCAAAAGGTGGATGTAGATCCACAAACTTCATCATCTTTTGACGCCATATTAACATATCCAGTTGTTGTCTTTTGACTCCATAGTAATAAAAGAAAGAAAAAAGTATTATACTTGACCATTAATTTAAACCCACCTGAGAGAATCAAACAGCAGGGCCAAAAATAAAGAGCAACCTGATACTTTTGTATGGAAAAGATAAAATCATAAAGAATCAGTCATTTTCAATAAAGCATCATCTTTCTCCCCAATTTTATTAATTCTAAAAAAGGAAAGTAACATAAAAAAAAAATAAAAGGAAACTAACATCCAAGATAAAAAGAATAAAAAAAAAGAATAAAAAACACTTCACATACACAAACAAAAGAGCAGATAAACAAAAAGCAAAAGCAAATTAAAGCGTATCAGATTTCAATCAATTATAAAAAGAGGAGGAGAAAGGTACATACAACAATCTCTGCAATCACCCTTGGCTGTCTCAATGGTCTTAACAGAAAAGCAAGACCCCTTGTTACCACAATCACCAAACATATCTGTAAAATGGCCAAGGGGAGTGCAAAATCAAGAGGATTTTCACCTGAAATACCCCATTTGATGTAGGCTTCAGAGATAGGCATGTATGCCCTGATGTAGCATTCACTGAAACCATATCACTCTACCAAAACACTCAAAAAATCTAATCTTTCCTTCACTCCCTGCCAAAAAAAATGCACATCATTAATTTCTCTATTAATTTATTGGCATCAAAGTAGAAGAAGGCATTGGAAGGTAGGCAAGATTACCCGTAGAAGATCAAAGGAGTTGAAATTCTGGCAAGAATTAGAAAAGGGTCTGTCCTTTCAGTGGCCTGCTGCAAAATCTTGATCTTTTTGCCTACTTGCGATTCTGGGAGAGTTACAGAGAGAGTAGAGGAGTCCTTAGATTAGAAAAAGCGTGTACGAGGTGGCATTAAAAGCTCAATTTTGATTATTTTTTTTAAGAAATAGCACTGTTTAAATAAATTAACAGGATAACACAGTTTAAAAAATTGACGAAATAACACAGATAATACATTTCTAAAAATTGCTTGCACAAATTACAATAAGAGAGGGAGTGAAAAAGATAAAAAAGAAAGAACGAGACTCTACAAGCACACAAAGTTTTAATTATTTCATCAGCAAAACTTGATGAAACAAATCTAATAATACCAATCAGAATGAGCTATATTCTTTCTTCAAAGACAAGTAAACTGGAAACAATTATGATAAAAAAAGAAAAGAGAAAAAAAAACAAAGACCACGAAACATCTTGGAGCTTCAATTATGATATCATCAATATAATAAAAAATAAATATACTGTAAATTCTTAAATTTTTTAACCCTAGCCCTAAAACACTCCGTCCTCCTTTTTCCCTTCAATTTCTCTGACCATCTCAAACATTTTTTTCTAGTAAAAGGAAACCATTAATATTATCAACAAGCGGTATGAACAATTTATAAAGGCAAAACTGATGTTTAATCGAAGCAGTATTCAAAACAATATCAAACAGCTTTTGTTTAATGTCTGCCAACTTTCCATCATTGAAGTCACAAGAGAGCAAGACTGGGAACTTTCAGAAATTGAAAGACAAGTGTGATTTCACTTTTGAAGTTTAAAGGAGAGTGTGAGATTATATAACATTGCTTTTTTCAATATTAACAAAAAAAGGTAATTGCTGTATTCTTCTCTCATTAGAACAAAAGATCAAGAGAGAAAGACAGGGAATTATGGGAATGAAATTCGGTAAAGCCACAAAAATTTTGTATAGAAAAGTTTTTTACAGCATGGAAGATTGAGAGAGAAATCACTTTGTGGGTTGCAGATAATCAAATTGCCCTGTCATTAATAACTGTAATTTTATGAGATTATTTACATCAATGCTTCTTCATTTTCTAATGAATATTTGCATCAATACTATATAATTTATTTTTTTATTTATAATTTTTCAAACCCAACGTGCTTGTGTTAACGTTTTTTTCTTGGATTGAGCCTAATGATTATTATGTAATTGAAGTTTTCGAGAAACCATGAGCGAAATTTAAAGTTTGAGTTATGCGAATTGATTGGTGGTGTAAAATAAAATTCAAGTAAAACAAGAATATATATCTTTGGGTAGATAAAAGGAAAAAGGAAAAAACATTCGAATAATTCAAATAATCATCTGAAATTGATATTTCTCATCTAAACAATCGATTGCAATATTCAAGCTAAGAATTATATATGGATCTTGAGATTTCAAGTATTGTAATGAAAACGACTTGAAGGAAGAAACTATTGAAGATAAATCGTAATCGAGGAAAAAGAAAGAGGAAGTCACGTCTGTGTTTTTTATTTTGATTATACTGTGTGTGTAGATATACGGAATTTATTGTTTGGGCAGGGCATTGGAGCATAAGTAGAAAAATCATGAAAACACCCTTTCGTTTGGTCTCTGCTCTGAGTTGTGCTCGCTTTTTTTACTGGAGAAAAGAAGATAATTTTACCGTTTTGTATTCACGAGAAATAATTTTACTGTTTTGTATTCTCGAGTTTGATAATAACAGGTAAATAAATTGGAACGTTGGTTTCACATTTGCAAACGCCCGGATTAGCTAAAAGCCTGAAATTACTATATTTCTAACAGTGAATAAAGATTATTATTGGGCCGAAAGTGGGTGGGCCTTCATGCGGACTGGGAAGGTTGCTCATACAATCACAGGTCGAAGAAAAAAGGCCCGAACCAGCCTAGAATTGACCCCGGTTAGTTAAAACTACTCCATTAGACTAATGAATGGATTATACATGGACACAAAAGTGGATTAGAATTCCTGCCTAGTAGTAGTAGACGACTTATATATCATTAGGGTAAGATTAATCTTTTTAATGTTCAAGTTAACATGGTTTCTAATAATCAAAAAATATAATTTTTTAAATATTGATATGGTGATATATTAAATGATATTTTTTAAAATATTAAAATGTCGATATATTTGATTGACTTTGATTAACTTATTAAATTTAATTTATGACCTGAATCATAAGACCGTAATAACATTGTAGAAAACAAATCAAAATAAAATTATGAAGGTTAATTTTTAATCAACTCAGTGTTAAAGAACTAAATTAAAAAAAATAATAAAAAGAACAAAAAAAATTACTCGTATCAACCTGTTAAACTCATGATATCAGGATAACCCTATAGAAACAAATTAAAAATGATTATAAAGTTTAATTTACTCGATGATGAAATAAAAAAAAATCAATTAAAAAAACAAAATTAACCTAGATAAACTTGTTAAACTCTCGACATAGATCATGAAAACATGATAACTTCATAAAAAAATTTATGAAGTTTTATTTTCAACAATTCCAATATTGGATGATGAAATCGAGAAAATAAAAATAAAAACAAAATCAAAATCTTACTTGATAGCGCATTTATTGTGAGTATACAAAATAAAAAAAAAATTACTAAATATAATTTCTAAAATAACATATTATTAAAAGATTAAAAAAAAAGGTTATCTTAAAATTATATAAAAAAAACTATTTCCGTGGATAGCGGTTTGCTAGTATGAATACACTGATTTAACCAAGTAGTTTGTTAATTAATTGGCGGCGTTTCAGAATAATATAATGAACTAACGATAGACTGAAGAAGGCCTAGACGGAACTTTGGTCCTGGCTTTACAAAAAATGCACTACTCTCGGAAAAACTCCCCCAATTTAGTCCTTTCGTTTGTGCAAATCCAGCAAAATAGCCCCTATACAAGTTATTTAATCAAATTTACTCTATTTTGTCACGTTTCATCAATTCAACTCAATTGTATTAAGTTTCTGAATCTTCCGCAGGCATCTCTGTAACCCTTGTTGAACCAACTACTGATCCTGGGTTAGCATGCTGCTGCATCACCAAGACTGATGCTAAAGTTGTGAAATCAGGAGACATCAAAAGATGTCCCACAGGCCCCAGTTCAGGACACTCTACCTTTACATTCAAAGATGCAACTACAGGGCCCTGAGGCACTCGGCCAACAAGAAACAGATTGCAGCGACTAAAATCCTTTGCAGCTTCCACAGTTTCCGCAGCATTGTTCACTATTCTCTCTTCATATTTGACCGAGCTGTCATTTGAAATTTTCTTCTTGAACTCGGCTATAAATTCATCATCAGTTGATTCAGTCGAAACATTGTGGTTGTCATTTATATCAACTCTGACAATTTCTCCGACAATCTCATGGCTTGCGGTGAAACGAATAACAGATAAACTGATACCAGGGTGCTCGGCCATTCTCGCACCATAAGCAAGGGCTTCACGATCATCGCGGCCCCCAAAGAATAGAACAGTTACAGAATAGGAGACATTGCTTGCAGGGACATGTGTGCCTCCACCAAGCCCACGATCCACCAAGATACCAACTGAGCACCGCGCATTCTCAAGAACCCTCATATTAACCCAACGAAAATCAGTCCGAGTTGTCTCAAACGTCCCATCCAGCCTCTGGTGCTTGTGGAATGGGAGGATTATAGCCGCTGCCCTTTTCCGTTCAGCACTCTCACAGATGTCTTCATGCATGTCATACATTTGCGAGATTGCAGTTGTTGGCTTTATAGACACACGGCTCAGCTGCCGGAAAGCCTCAAAAGCAACAACTATTTGATTATTACCAGACTGCTGCAACTTATTCCAAAACGGTAGCCCATTCTTTCTCACCTTGTGTACCATAAGTATTGCGGATGACCTCTCAGTGAGCTCCATGAGGTGCATGGCATAGACACATAGTCCTTCCCTCCTGTCAGTCCCACGCGAAGCCTCAATGAGATTAATCATCGTGGGAACGTCCCTTGTTGAATGGAAACAGGCCAAAATCCTGAGCTGAGTATTGGGGTCATTTCTCTCAATTTTCCTGATTTTGTAGTCAGCCCTACTCGCTCGTTTAGCCGGCTTGTATACTGCCATAACTAAAGGTGTTGTGATAAAAGTTGTGAAAATGGCCATCAGAACCATGATGGAAAATGTTTCATCGTTCAAAACCTGCAGTACCAATCAACCAAATGATTATAGTCTTGAACGGAAGAATACCGAGTACAAACATATTAAAACAGGCTTTAGGATTAAAATTAGTTAAGAACAAATTCGACTTTACCTTCCTATCTTTACCAATGTTCAGGACAATTAACTCCACCAGGCCTTTAGTGTTCATTAGGAACCCCATAGCTACAGCTTCCTGAAAAGGCATTCGGCAAAGAAGAGAGACACCTACAGTGCCAACAATTTTCCCAAAACAGGCTGTAGTTATGACCAAAACCAGTAAACCCCAGGACTGAAGCCCTTGAATTGTGGCTACATTGGTCTTTAATCCGCTTGAGACAAAGTACAATGGGAGAAAGAGACCAGATACAATATCTTCAACTTTTTCAACAAGAGCACCAGCAAATGCTCCTTCTTTTGGGATAAGAACTCCAACAACAAATGCACCAAAGAGAGCATGTATTCCAATTGAATCGGTGACAAATCCAGCTGCTAAAACAGCAGTTAAAGTAGCACATACATATATTTCATCCACTGGCTCGCCTTCAGGGCAGCGATTTGCCATCCATTTAAAGATAGGAGGGATAATGAATACGCAACAAAGAACAAATCCTGACCCACACAAAAATACCCATAAAGATACAAGGAGAGAATGGCCAGTTCCAGACAGGGCAATAGCAAGAGCAAGAAGTATCCATGCAGTCACATCATTGACTGCTGCTGCTGACATTGCCATTCGACCAACATCAGTTGTTAAAAGCTTAAGTTCGGCCAAAATACGAGCCAAGACTGGGAAAGCAGTGATAGAAAGGGCCACCCCCATGAAGACAAGGAATGGAGCTTTATCTACTCCTTTGCTGATAGTTCCACGGAGGGCAGATGATGTTCCAATTCCTAATAAAAAGGGTAAGCCAATTCCCGCAGCAGCAATGCCTAAAGCTTTTTTTCCTGTCCGACGAAGGGACTTCAGGTCCAACTCAAGGCCTATCAAGAACAGGAAGAAAAGCAGACCAAGATTTGCTAAAGTATCCAACACCGGGAGGCTTTTAGCTGGGAAAACTTTATCCAGATAATGCTTGTTTCGACCCAGAGCTGATGGACCGAGTAGTATCCCTCCCTTTCAAAAAAAAAATTTCAATTACAAATCTTACTTTTTTATGTACATTAACTATGATTAGACTTTTAATGCATGAGAGTACAGATACAATACGAAAAATAACCGTTAATAGTCTCATTGAGAATTTCTTTTGCTGCATCCCTTGCAGTAACAACCATCCAAAAAATTTAGCAAAACAATACGAAAATAGGACACCTGAACCTGTTCTAGAAAGTGATTATGAATCATATAAAGCTACTATTTTCCAATTTAAGCTGTGGAAGTGAAATCTCCAGACATCTATTAATCCAATTGATTCAGCTTTTCAAATGATTTAACAAGGTTAGGCTAGAAAAATTATGGTTCTTGGCTAAATACACGTTCATTCCATTAAGACAGCTAATACTTCTGCTACAAGTAGATTGCTCAGGGAACCAGAAGATGATGCGAAGAGTTTCTGAAACCACGCACTAGATAGTTTTAACATCTACCGATCTAATGCATCAATCAACAAGAGGCAACAAAAATTACTATACATGCATTCAAAAAGACTCCATTTCATAATTAACTGCTGAGGCAAATGTCAAACTCTGCTACAGGTTGTTGTCTATCAGATCCTTTATGTAATAGATATAAAAAGCGGCCATTTTTAAGAAGTTCATCACAAATTGAATTTTCTCTTAGTCCTTCCCTGTCACACAGACTTTAACATTAACTTTACACGCTCAAGCTTGAAATCAATTGTCACAAGGATCACTACGTGGTTGCATGTAGATTTCTACTTTTCTTAACAACAATTATGGAAAATTTTATTTTCAAAATAACTTTAATGTCCAATTTTTTCTCTCTTTTCAGGTTATGAAATTCTTAAATTTAAATCAATTGTCTTATCAAGTAGAGACCAGGATGAAAATTCTTCGCCTTACACACGTTTTAAAATAACTAAAACAGCTGGAGCTGGATCCATAAGCTTTACCAACTACTACAGTAAACAGAAATCAAATCATGATACGCCACAATATATGTTATATTAACCATGCGAAAATCCTCAACTAGGAAACCTATGCACAAATTATTATTCCCCACTTGGGAATTTTATATATTTAGCCAATTATTCCAAAGAATATACCATCAAACACCATGAAAAAAGAACACCCAGTCAATCTTTTTTTTCTATATTCTTAAATTAACAGGAATATGATTTGTGAAAGCTGGTTGAGGATACCTCTAACCATTAAAAAAACAATAAGAACATGACTCGAAGACAAAAGAATTTTATATTTATCCGTTAATGAATCATACAGGTTGTGTATGTATTTATCTAATTTCGCAAGAAAAATATCCGAGTCGGGTATGCTTTTTTTCAAATATTTATTTTTAATTTATGATATCGGTATATCAAAACCATTGAAAAAGATCTAAAATTCATTTTAAAAAACACTTTGAAACAGCTTCAGCCACAAAAACAACCCTTAGAATCCCTGTTGATGCAAAAAAGTCATGGAGCCAATAAAATATGCAACATTATTGACTTAGACTTGGTCAAGATCAAATTTGCAGCCACCTAAAATGAAAACATTGAAAAAGAGTCTAAATTAAAAAGAAGATAGCAACTTACAACAATCTCGGCGATTACACGCGGCTGGCGTAAAGGCCTTAGAAGAAAAGCTAGAATACGAGTCAGCAAGACAACGAGACATATTTGGAGGATAGCAAGAGGCAATGCATAGTCAAGAGGATTATCTCCTTGAAACACACCGTTAGATGTAGCTTTCATTGGTTCAGGACATAACAACGTTCCGGTGGCATTCAAGGCCGCCATTATCTGTATATCACCAAATAAAACACTGAATTCACCGCCAGGAAATTGGGGTTCTCACCCCACGAGATTTTAGTAACACGGTTTGTGTTGGTATATATTAATAATGATCAATGACGGTTGACTGTCCATAGCAAAGTAAAACATGGTAAGCATATTACATACAGTGCATATTTTCACAATCCTTTTTGAAACCACTCAGGATTGCCTTAACTAGCAGATATGCTATCGCCTTTTATTAAGACTTCAAACTATACATTAAGCATTGTTTGAATATATTATTATACTCTACTTATTGTTGTATTACGTTAACAAAAATAAAAACCAAGATCTTAAATGAAAAATAAAAGTAAATTACATTAAATAACTATTATTTGATATGGTGATATTTTCAAGTTTTTACAATAAGTTGTAAGAAAATACATGAATTTCTTACGAGTTACTGTTAAAAAGTGACAGGGACACCTGTCAATAAAAAGAAAAAGAAAAAAAGAAAGGAATCTCAGGTGGGCGCCACCCGGTGAATTTTATTTTTAATTATTATTATTTTTTTATGGCAAAGGATGGGGATGTTCCCTAAAAACATAAAGTAAATCCTACGAACACGGCAATGAAACTACTGTATGGCTGAAATTAGTTCGATAGCCATGAATACTGAGATCTTTGTGGTATAGAAAGAAAAGTTATACATTACAAAAAAACTTTCCGTATTGTTGAAATTGACTTTTTTTCTTACAAAGTAAAAGGCAACTACTTGACTCGAAATAATATTTGAATATTGTAAACTGATATGATTGTATAAAAAGTTGTTTTTGCTTCTTAAGAACATTTTCAAATAAATTTAAAATTTTTTATTTTTTTATTTTCAATTAATTTTTTTAATAATTTAAATATACTAATATTAAAAATAAATTTTTAAAAATAAAAAAATATCTCAACTCATTTCCAACGCTGGACACGGCCTACGGGCTCTTGAGGTTCAAAGTCTAGAAGAAGGTAATTATGAAGTACAACTATCCTATTGTGGAACTAAACTGCCTTAAAAAAAAAAGAAAAAAAAAAAGAAATAACAAAACGGAGGTGGAACACAGAATAAGGTCTGGTGTCGGATGTTCTAGAACTCTTTAACCGGGACGACGGTGAAAGAGGGAGGGTAAACCGGTTTAATTGTAAACCACAAACATTAGATTATGGATAATTTAAAATTGCAACTTAGAAAAAAATTAAAAAATAAAATCATTTGTATATACGTGCGTATCATAACACAAACGTAGAGAAACAATGGCAAATCCTCTCTCTTCTGATTTTTTTAGTTTTTCACAGAGAGAAACAAATTAACTCAAAAGCTCAAGAGAGAATTTGCACACAGAAAAAAATGCAAAAAACTTTAAATTATTGTTGAAAATAAGAAAGAATAAAAAGAGACACACAAGGATTTTGACTACTTTATCATCGAGAAAAGAGACGGATCGGGAATCACCTGAATATTCAGCTTTATATGCAAGAATACTTGTGGTCTACAGTAAGTGCAGTTCTGTCCTCAGCTCTTCATTTGGGTCTATTTTGTTTCTCCAGAAAAATCGAGATTCAGAAAGGAAAAAAGATAAAACACAGTTTGGTTCTGTTTGTTTCTCGAGAAAATTCAAGAATCAGAAAGAAAAAAAATACCACAGCACACAAATTATGGAGATCTGTGTGTTAGTACGTGGATAAAAGTTCCAGGAGGAGAGGTAAATGAAGAGTGCGCGATGCTGTAGAGAGAGAAAACACCGTCTCTATTTATAGCACCGCGTGAGTTGCTCCATTCAATAGTTGCCATCGTGTGTCTCAATTGCCATTAGATCCCATAAGAAGTTTAGGGGTTGACCACACCACGTGGCGATCTTTAATTCATGAAGTTTGGTATTTTAGAAAAATTTTCAAAGTTAACTTACCTAATATCTATGTTAATTTAAAAAAAATATATATTTTTTAATTTAATACATTAATGAATATAAGCTTTTTTAATTAATATAATACTGCTAGAAAATATTGTTGTTTAAAAAACTTAGTTTATATTCATGCAAGATTATAAGTTCGGTGTAAACTTGAAATCATAACATAAAATAAGGATGCATATAAAAACAAGCATTAAATTATACATGAGAGACTAAAACTAACTTCCGGTATGCATTCTGAAGCATATATTGGAGTAATATTTAAAGTAAAAGCATGTGAATCAATTGCTTCTTGAAGCCATTGGAATTTCATTAGGCTAAAATTTTTGTTATTGTCAGGTATTAATTTTTTATCTTTAAGGTTTTATTATTCCTCACTTGCTGTAAAAAAGCTAAGAAAAAACAATAGTAAAGGAATGAAAGAACTCAAGAAATTTTATATGATTTTCCACCCATCCAAAACACATATCTATAGAACCTGGAAACTAAAACATTAATTCTCATAATTCATGAATGTTTATTAATTATGATGAATATTCATAGTTTATAAATTACTCATAATAACATTAATTTTCATCACATAATTAATATATTGGTTCAAATACTAAAAGAAATTACTGATCAAGTAGGAACATAATAACAAATATGTTTCATTAACTAAACTCAAGCCCAAACTCATGAGTTCACAAGTCTATTATCTAATCCACAAAGCTATTAACAATTTCTCATTCACTTTTAATTGTTTTTTAAAATATGTGTAATATTCCATGTTAAATTAATTATGTTGGATTACAAAATCCAAAATGGTTTTAACCTCATATATAATTTGATCTTAAAATGCCCATTACATGTTTTATAAACCAATT
>Ga0325400_1003787_pt1 | contig 13822 bp, 11 predicted proteins | sample PopdelMetagenome_2_FD_205662 | JGI IMG/M metagenome (GOLD analysis project Ga0325400, IMG submission 205662) | Populus deltoides microbial communities from Bellville, Georgia, United States - Xylem-PdKOR-R1 | ecosystem: Host-associated > Plants > Phyllosphere > Stem > Wood/Secondary xylem... | reverse complement strand
CAGTACTTTCTGTTTCTCTGTACTGTTTGTCGACGTGGCAATGGACATGCCATGTTTTGCAAGTTGTAATTGGTTTGAAGTGTAAACTAATACACGATGCCCCAACTGTACATTCTTGTCTCTGTGCCCTTCAGGAGTCTCAGGACAGTACTCGGATTTGCAATAAATCAAAACTTGTATGGCAAGGAAAGGAAATAAAGAGAGGCTGTGATTTTGTTTTTGTGTTTAAAAATATTTTAAAAAAAATTTAAATTTAAATTTTATTTTTTTCTTTACTTCAAATTAATATATTTTTAATGTTTTGATGCGTTGATGTAAAAATAAATAAAAAAAATATTATCTTAATGTATTTATAAATGAAAAACACTTTGAAAAGCAACAGCAACTTCACCTCTAAAAAAAAATTGTATCCAAGAGCAGCGTATCTTTTAATCAACAACAGAACAAAAATCAAAACCAAAAATTAACCATTTATCCATAACCGAGCCATGCACACCATTTAATTTCATTCCCATCAACCATTTCTTTTGTTTGCGGGTATTTTTTTAATATATTAATATTAAAAATAAAAAATATTAATTCAATTCAAACCACAACCATGAAATACTGCTATTAAAGGTTAAAACAGCCGGTGACGGTGCTCGAGGAGACCCGGTCTTGGTCTGTAAATCTGGACTGAAACTCAACTCAAAATAAAAAAAAAATATATATTTAGGAAAAATAGCAAAGACAAGTGTGTATGATCGAGCCTGGTATCCGATGTTTAAAGGCAAGGGTAAATGATGATGCTTCCTTGGAGCCATCACCATTTTTATAGGATTCTTATTCTAAAGAGAATAATAATAAAGAATTTATCCGTTATTCTCTCCTCCCATTACTTTAATCTGATGCTTCCAGGTGGCATGTCTTGATCAGGCAACAAATAACGTGGATCGGATTATAAAACAAGGAGCTTGTAATAAAATAGTTATTATATATATATATATATAAAATAAAGAAGGAGGTCCAATATTGAAGGAGATATGGGATCGTTATGGTATAGATTCCATCCGTAGGTCCACGTGTCTTGCTTGTTGGCTGCTGGGCTCTTGTCAGATTCTGGGTAAATGGTCCTCCTCTCTCGACGGGCCAATTTAGGCACACCCATGATTAGGTGCTTCACGCGGTCACTTGATAATGACATGGAAACCCTCTCAATTGCTTCTGGTTCGAGGGTGTTTTCGTCTCGCCGTAAATTTCTCTCTTCGTTCTATAATTCTTGATCCATACTTAAAAAATTAATCATCGTTTAATCACTTGTATTATCATCAATATCTCAACAAATATCACTAATTTGCCACCAACACGCCATAACTACTCGTCGTAATAGCCATTAAAATCATAATTTCCTCTGCTACAACATCGTTGTTCATCACCAATACCATCATCAGCATGACAACAAGTATCATTAATTTGCTGCCGTCACCTCATAATTACCATTAAAATCATAAGTTATGTCATCAATTTTCGCCGCTATTACAATGACATAAAAAATATTCTTTTACAAAAAAACATGTTCAGACATGTGTTTCATAATAATTCAAAAAACATTTATTTTTTAAAGGAAAATGTTATGTGAAAAAAGACTTGTGTTTTAAAAAACACTATGTTCTTTCATGTCTGCAATTTCGAGGACTTTCACATGTTATACCATAGGTTAGAGTTCAAAATACCTCCAATAACAGAGTTAGTTTAGTGACGGGACAAAAACTAAGAATCTATTTTCTTTGTAGCCTCAACCAGCCCTTTAATGAACGTTTATATACGAAAGGTCAAAAAACATAAAAGTGAAAGATAAAAAGGAGAGTTTTTGGACTTTAGCACAGTAAAAAAAAAATTAATACAATATCACAATACAAAAAATATTTAAAGAATTAACATATTCTAAAAATTTACAAATTACATCTCCAACTAGCAAGTAGCAAATGCCACCCTTTTCAAATTGCAAATTTGATAAAAAAAATTATTTAATAAGGAGATAGAGAGAAAAAAAAAAATCTCAACGTCACACTGAAACTCTAATGATGACACTATTGGTGCTATTAAAAATATATGACGAGATGGGTACAACCAGGGGTGTTCAAAAAAACCGAGGAACCAAAAAAATCAAAAACACTGATAGAAAACTAACCGAGAAAACGAACCGAGATGAAAAATCGATTACTAAAACCAGAAATCTTTCCGGTTCGGTTCGGTTTCAGTTTTACCACAAAAACCGGTGAACCGGACCGGCCACCCATAAAAATAAAGTTAGAAACGAGTAAATGACCAATTATAAATAGTACAATAAACCTAAACCTAAATGACATTATAATTTACTTCTGAAGCCGCCACTCACACCAGACCATCCTTCTTCCTTTCCCCTTCATTTTTCATCCTCTCTGCCTTTTGCCCCCTGCATCTGTCTCTTTTCTAGCCGATCAATAAGTAAATAACCCACAGCTCACACCAAAACGATCTCTCTCTTATGTCCTTACAAAAATTTAGAATATCAAACCTCGCTAGATCAAAGTAATTAGTCTCTAGGTATCGTTGACATGTAATATTGTTTCTATTTTCTCTCTCTTGTCCTTTGCTCTTGTTATGATTCTTTGATATTGAGAGACAATTGATTAGATCGGGTTTGATTTTCACTTTTATCTGTTTTTTCTAGTTTGTTTTGTTGATTGATGTGAGTTTTATGCGTTGATTTTGAGTATGTATTCCAAATAACTGAAAAGTTGAATTTTTATCTGCACTCTTCTTCTTCCTCATCTCTGTGTTATCCTTTGGTCTTCTCTGTGTTTCTTTTCAGGAGTCGCTGCATCAGTTTGCTTAGGTCTTGTTATAATTGCTTCTTGAAAGCGGACACCGTAGGTTACAAGAAGGTGGTGATAGAGGGGAATGAATCTGAAGCAGTAGCAGTACCAACCTTCCAAAGACAATCTTATTGACAATATTGATGTGGAGGATGGAAATGTTGTAGTTTTGGTTTTATATTCATATTAAATTTACAATTAGCTTAACATCAACTTGCTTTAAAATCTAAAGCTTAATTTAATGTAAGGCTAAGCCAATTTAAAAAAAAAAACAAAAAAAAAACAATGGGATTAGGTTTCCTGGTTTTTTCCTTAAAAAACCGGATTTAACCAGACCGTACCGATTCGGTTCGGTTAATTTTATACAAAAATACTGTAATTCGGTTCGGTTCGTTTTTTGAGTTTAAAACGAACCGAACCATGAACACTCCTAGATACAATGACATCGAGAAAAGTCACCAACGGTGACCAGAGTGAGCCACACGAGTGCTCTAAAGACAAGCGAGCCTCGACATCTTTGGACGACTCGTGTGACCCTTTGCGTTTACCGTTTGTGACCCACACGAGTGCTCCAAAGGCAAGAGAGATCTTTTCAACGATACCGGCGATGTCATCATCAAAATTTCGATGTGCCTAGGTTTTTTCTTTCTTTGTTTGTTTTTTCTCTCTCCCCTCTTTCCCTTGCAATTTGTGAAGAGAGATGAGAGAAAAGAAAATTAAAAAAAATAAAAAGACTTTGAAGGCACATCGAAACTCCGATGATGACACAACTAGTATCATTGGAAAGATATCGACGAAACAAATACAACAACATCAAGAAAGGTCACAAACCGAGAACATAGTGGGCTACATGAGCCGGGCAAAGATGCTGGGGCTAACTTGCTTTTGACGGCTCATGTGGTCCATTCCGGTCACCATTGATGAACTTTTTTAATATTGTTGGATTTGTTTCGTCGAGATTTTTTCAATAATACTAGTGGTAGTGTTGTTATTGGAGTTTTGATGTGACTCAAAAATCTTTTTTATTTTTAGCATCGTATTATTTTACTATATATTTTTTTTACCGTGCTAGAAAAAAGAAAGTTGATAAAAAGTGGGATGGATTCTGACAAGATAACACAAGAAAGCGTCTTAAAATACGCGGCTCTTGTTAGAGTTATCCGGAATAAATCCGCCACCTCGTGATGACACGCCAAAGCCTCGAAAATAGAAACCATACCAAGAAGCAGGACAAAAGGAGAGAAAAAAAGAAACTTTCCCGTTAAAGGCAAAGCAAATTCTTGAACATTAATGCTCTCATCTCACTACATTACCAGAACGACACTCCCCTCTCTTAGGACCATACATTGAACGTATTGTGGTGTTGATGATGATAAGGTTTGCTCTGTTGTTTTCAAAAAATCTGCCCTTCAAGAAATTTCCCTGGTCTGGAGAAGCCCTCCTCGTGGATAAACATCTCTTCCATTCTTTTGGCCTTTTCTTCCATAATATTATCTCTGTTTTTTTTTTTTTTTAATATCTAGCCTTTTTTTTTTGTTTTGTTCAAAGGGAATCTCAACCCAGTCCATGTATTTTCAAGAAGCTAGTAAATTAAAACTTGTTTGTTTTTTTATTTTAAAAAATAATAATTTTTTTTATTGTTTTAAATTATTTTTTGAGGTGTTTTTAGATCATTTAAATATATTGATGTTAAAATGTGATTAAAATGAAATCTAATTTTAGTATATGAAAGCTAACACGAAAAGGTTCTTGATATTAAAACTAGAATAAAAAATAAAAAAAAAGTAATGAATATTTAAATACACAGGTGTATATGGTTGTTGCCTTCCCCGGATAATATTATGTTCATGTGTTCAATATGGTGTAATTAAACTAATAATCATGGTGGCCTTCGAGAAGAGTAGGGCCAAGTCAGCAAACACAATAATATATATTATTGTTGATGGGATGCTGACCGTATAAACACACAATCTTGTTCAAGCGTTCACACTTTATAGATTTTTTTCATATAATATGCTAATTTTATACTTCAATTCTTAGTTTTTGAATTTTATCCTGGCAAGTGACATGTCAGCGTACCAACCTAAAATGCCTGCTCCTCCATCATTATTTTATTCATTTTCAGTTTGCCAGTCTTGCCATGGCAAGTGATTTTTCAAACTAACAAATCAAATCCAACGACGTGTGTAATTTATTTTTTATAATTAGCCGTGTTTTTTTTATGGGTGGTGTGTGTTTAATATTATAATATAAGATGTTTTTTCAATTAAAAATATATTCAAATATATATATTTTTATTTTTATTTTTATATAAACATGTTAAAATCATTTAATAACATCTAAAAATTCATCAAAAAATTTAAATTTTTTTAAAATGTAAAAATAAACAGGCTATTAATTATCACGGTTAAAACCCGCTTCCTTGTTCTTAAAAGTTTCAATATACTCAATACATTTAATAGAGTTTATAATATTATTTGCTTTTGTATGATAATTAAAAATATTCTTAATTAATTTTCACACCAGCTAAATAACCTCCTGCTTGACACTGATATTGTAATATACAAATACGACCATAAATTCCCAAAATTTGAGCAAAAATAATCCTAAAATAACCATACAAACCCAAAAAATAGCAAAACAATTATTCTAACTACATGAGCTGTTTTTACCCTTTACCGATAGCCAACAAGTCAGATCTGACTGTCACTCACTATAAATAACTGCCCTATTCTCTCTCTCTCTTCCACTCTATCACGCATTCCTCATTTCTTTCTCCAGTAACTTTTCTTTCTTTTCTGTCATTGGAGAAATTAATAAAGCAATCAATTAGGGTTTGGAGCCATGGTTTCGGTGATTTTGCCAGATCTGGGAACGGAGATTTTGATTCCGGTATGTGCCATTATTGGAATCGGATTCTCTCTCCTTCAGTGGCTGTTGGTTTCCAAGGTCAAGCTTGTACCGAGTCCTGCGGCGTCGAATAACAGTGGTGCTGCTGGAAAGAATGGGTACGGTGACTACTTGATTGAGGAAGAAGAAGGTCTTAATGACCATAATGTTGTTCTTAAATGTGCTGAGATTCAAAATGCCATCTCTGAAGGTATAATATTATCAGTATTTTGGTTGTTTTCTTGAGTTGGTTCTTGAAGTTGTGATTTTTAGGATTGTTGAGTTTAGATCTCTCGTTGATTTGGTGTTTTGGTTTTGAAATGGAAGGAAATGAGCTGTTTTTGTTGCTAAAGTTTTGTTGTGGTATTGCATTTATTGTGTTTTTTGTGAAGGATTCTGTATGAGTTTCTGATATTGTTTCTGGTTATGGACTTTGAGCTGACTGTGGAAAATTTTTTTTTATGTTTTTATTTGATTTAGTTTATTTTTTCAGCTTAAAGAAAAAGAATCCAGTTTTTATATGAATATTTTTAAAAATATTCCTTTTACGCGTGAGCTGGTGGCTAGTTCTGGAACTTGGTCTGAGGAGGTGTAGTTCCATTTATTTCCGGTGGTAACATATATTTTTTGCTTAGACCGAAGGAATGCTATTTGAGATCTAGCCAAGTTTTTGTTGTTTTATCCTGTTGGAATTATGGTAATGTTTATTTAGTTAAAACACACGAAGACTATAGACGTCCGGTCATGACTAGAATGTTAAATGCGGTATTTTCTGGCATGTGGGTGCTAGTATTGATATGCTGCTACCAACCTGTCAACCCTGATGCTTACTGGCTGGGAATGGTACCTTTTGCGGTTTTAAGTTGATGGTTTGATGAAATTTTGCTAGATCTGCAGGCTTTGATGAAGTTATTGTAAACCTTCAATAGATCTAAGCATTTTAGGCATAATTCTTCACCTGGTATTGTTAATTAAGTTGATTAGTTTCTCTTGACATCTTTTAAGGTTATCTGTGGTGAATCTCTTTTTGTTAGTTATCATTTGCATTAATGATTGTGAGGACTTCACTTCATTTTTTCATGTGCCGAGAGATTGTTTGGAATTATAACTAGTATGTGAAAACCAGATGCCTGGGGAATCACACAAGTATTGTGTCACCTCCATCTGTCTTTGACAGATGATTTATAGGTCTGGAGTCCCTTTATTAAACTTCATACTTTATTGTTGAATGGTAAAATATGAAGTATAAATAAACTTGATGGGGAGGCCATATCCAGGGTTGTGTCTGATAGCTTGTTATATGTTCTCACAGTCCAATATTAGTGATTTGTTGCCTAAGCATATAAATAACTGAAAACATAATTTGCATCAACTTGCTCTGCTTGTATTGGAGTGTTTCTGCAATGTAGTGGTGGTTTTTTTACTTCATTTACACATCACTATGTTGTGGTGATAATGTTTGTCTATATCATTTTTTATACTAATTATGGATGTGGATATTTTTACTTTGCAGGTGCAACTTCTTTCCTTTTCACTGAATATCAATATGTTGGAATTTTCATGGTTGCTCTTGCCATCTTGATTTTCGTTTTCCTTGGCTCTGTTGAGGGATTCAGCACTAAGAGCCAGCCTTGCACATATGATCCCTTGAAGATGTGCAAGCCTGCTCTTGCCACTGCTGGCTTCAGTACCGTAGCCTTTGTGCTTGGTGCTGTCACTTCAGTGGTTTCTGGCTTTCTTGGGATGAAAATTGCAACCTATGCTAATGCCAGAACCACCCTGGAGGCAAGAAAAGGAGTTGGGAAGGCTTTTATCATTGCATTTAGATCTGGGGCAGTCATGGGTTTTCTCCTTGCTGCAAATGGACTCTTGGTGCTTTACATTACCATCAATGTCTTCAAGCTATACTATGGTGATGACTGGGAAGGGCTTTTTGAGTCTATAACTGGCTATGGACTTGGAGGATCTTCCATGGCTCTCTTTGGCAGAGTTGGTGGAGGTATCTACACCAAAGCTGCTGATGTTGGTGCTGATCTTGTTGGCAAGGTTGAAAGGAACATTCCTGAGGATGACCCAAGAAATCCTGCTGTAAGTAATCCTGCTTTATAGAAATAACCTTTTTTCTTGAACATTGACATGGTTTCTGGTTTGGGTTGTGTCTGATTTCCTTCTGTGATTGCAGGTGATCGCTGACAATGTAGGTGATAATGTTGGTGATATAGCTGGCATGGGATCCGATCTTTTTGGCTCATACGCCGAGTCCTCTTGTGCTGCCCTAGTTGTTGCTTCCATCTCTTCTTTTGGAATCAATCATGAATTTACTCCAATGCTATATCCTCTCATTGTCAGTTCTGTGGGAATCATTATTTGTCTGATAACCACCTTATTTGCAACTGATTTCTTTGAGATCAAGGCTGTGAAGGAAATTGAGCCAGCACTAAAGAATCAACTCATCATCTCAACTATTCTGATGACTGTTGGGGTTGCCATTGTTAGTTGGGTAGCTCTCCCATCTTCCTTTACCATCTTCAATTTCGGAACCCAGAAAGTTGTCAAGAATTGGTAAGATCTATTATTGATGTTCTTCTGAGAAAAACGTAGCGCCATTCTAGTTGGGTCATACTGTCTTAGCTTATAGCATTGAATTCTACATGCAGGCAACTCTTCTTGTGTGTTGCTGTTGGTCTCTGGGCCGGTCTTATTATTGGATTTGTAACTGAGTACTATACTAGCAATGCATACAGGTAAGCTTTTTTCCTACTTTTATTTCTAGTAACTGTTCCCGCTCCCCGAATAACAGTTAGTTTAACACTTAATTTACAAAAACCTGCAGCCCTGTTCAAGATGTTGCTGATTCCTGCCGAACTGGAGCTGCCACTAATGTTATTTTTGGGCTTGCATTGGGATACAAATCTGTCATCATTCCTATCTTTGCTATCGCAGCCAGCATTTTTGTTAGTTTCTCTTTTGCTGCTATGTATGGTATTGCTGTAGCTGCCCTTGGAATGTTGAGCACCATTGCCACTGGGTTGGCAATAGATGCATATGGTCCCATTAGTGACAATGCCGGAGGTATTGCTGAGATGGCAGGCATGAGCCACAGAATCCGAGAAAGAACTGATGCCCTTGATGCTGCTGGAAACACCACTGCTGCTATTGGGAAGGTCTGAAAAACTGTCTTGAGCTTTAACCACTTCCGTTTTAATTGTAGTCGATGTAAACAATCTGTAGTTGCTTTTACATGTCATGTTGGAATGCGGGTTTGCATTTTTTTTTTCCATGCATTGATGTGTTTGGTCAGTGGTTTTACTGATTTTTTGTTATGAGATCACATTGAAGTGGTGCACACAGCACACAACCAAGGAAATAGGCAACTTGCCCCAGCTGTAGTTTTGGTTTTCTCTGTGTTTTCTTCCTTTTAAAAATGGAACTTTAGATTTTTTATTTTATGATTAGACAAGTTGGGCGTTACCATCTCATTGCAAATTCCTAGGACCACTTATCATGGAATTGCCTTTCCCTTCTCCAAATAAAAAGGAGAAATGAGAGTGCTTAATACTGTTCCATGTGCTGTTCATTTTGGACACATGATTTTGTATTTAGTTGGGAACAAGGCTTCTGTAGGGGCCTTAATCTTTCTGGCAATTTATAATTGGTTGGGAGCTTGAGTCTTTTTTGCAGTGAAGTTGTATTTACATCATTAGTTGTAGAACACATCATTAATTTTGTTTTTGATTGAAAAGAAGCATCTGACAATGACTTGTTGAACTCACAGATCATAAGGTTTTATTCACACTTCTAATTGATCAATGTGCTGCTTTTTTCAGGGATTTGCCATTGGCTCTGCAGCTCTTGTCTCCCTGGCCCTCTTTGGTGCCTTTGTCAGCCGTGCATCTATCTCAACAGTCGATGTATTGACTCCAAAAGTTTTCATTGGTTTGATTGTGGGTGCAATGCTTCCTTACTGGTTCTCTGCCATGACAATGAAGAGCGTGGGAAGTGCAGCACTTAAGATGGTTGAGGAAGTTCGCAGGCAATTCAACACCATCCCTGGCTTGATGGAAGGCACTGCCAAGCCTGACTATGCCACCTGTGTTAAGATCTCCACTGATGCATCTATCAAGGAGATGATCCCACCTGGTGCACTTGTCATGCTCACACCCCTCATTGTTGGGATCTTTTTCGGTGTTGAAACTCTATCTGGTGTCCTTGCTGGATCCCTTGTGTCTGGTGTCCAGGTAATGCTAAGGCTACTGGTCAATATAATGTCCTTAGTCAACATAAATTTGAGATCATATTTGTTCAGGTTATAGATGTCCTGTTACCGCTTGTCTGATCATTTTGTTTCTGTTGTTCAGATTGCCATCTCTGCCTCCAACACTGGTGGTGCATGGGATAATGCCAAGAAATATATTGAGGTATAGATCGAGTGAGCTTTATCACTTCTTTATTTGTAATTTGGTGTGCGTGCTGAAATAAAGGTTTTTGTAATGCGAATATGCCCTGTATTTGTTCTGTTTGAAACAGGCTGGTGCTTCAGAGCATGCAAGATCTCTTGGCCCTAAGGGATCAGATCCACACAAGGCAGCTGTTATCGGTGACACCATTGGGGATCCATTGAAGGATACATCTGGACCATCACTTAACATCCTCATCAAACTGATGGCTGTTGAATCACTCGTCTTTGCTCCATTCTTTGCCACGCACGGTGGCCTGCTCTTCAAGATATTCTGAGAATGAGAACCGGACAGGCAGAAGAAATGGTCCCACCAGTCCCATCTCTCTTGTTTTGCCCTACCATTCATCTTTACCTCAATATATGTAGTTTGTAGTTCGTGATGACTTTAAATTTCTCTCCTCGTGTTGAATGGTGGAGAAAATCTTCCCTGTTAGGGGGTCGATGATGACAACGATGATGACGATAATCAATCTAGTGAAGAGAGCTGGACCAAAGTTGTCATTTTTTTTTTCTAGTAAGGACAGTTAATTTTGCACATTTTACGAAATTTTGATTGTATGTTCTCTCTTTTTGCTCTGTCTTTTCATTTTCATTTTTCTTCTGGGCTCCACGCTAAATATTTTAATCAGCTGTTGTGTAAAATGCACAAAACATGCCCCAGCTGCCTAATTAAAATTAAAAAAAAAACTTATCCTCAGTGGATTTGCATGATGATTTTTTCTCCTTGGATTTCTTACACTTTGGTCCTTCAATTTTTTTTTTCTAATTTGATTCTCAAAAACTGATTTAATTTAATTCGTGCATGTATGGATTTCTTACAATTTAGTTTTTATTGTCATGTTGTTTATAAGAAGAGAAACATGTTATTGTAAAATGATAAAAACGAGAATGGGAGAAAACAGATTTTACTTTGTTTATTGCAAAGTGATTTCTAGAAGGAAATCACTTTTCAAATTTTCTTATATTTATTTATCATTAGAAAAGTTGGTTAATAAAAAATACTTTCCAGTCAAAAAAAAATTTAACTTTGTTTTCAGGAAAGTGTTTTACTTTTATTTTGGGCGAAAAACACTTTTTAAAAGTTGTGAAAAATTTAAAAATATCATATTATTTACTGATTATATCAAATTTGATCCTCAAACTTTTGATTGTTATATATGTATATTGTTTTGAATATTTATTTTTCAATTTCATCCCTTAGAATTTAATTTTTATATTAATTTTAGTCTTTATTTTTATAATTGTTATTTGCTTTTTCCTTATTATCTTTTAATTGAAATTTTTTATCTATCAAATTTGATCCTCATTCTTTTAATTGTTACTTATTTTATTTAAAATAATTTATAAAATGTTAATTATTATTATTTTAATTTCTTCATCTTTCAATTTTTTATTTTTTAGATTTGATCTCTATTATTTTGATTATTATTTATTTTATTTGAGATAATTTATGAAATTATATTTTGTTTCAATTTCATTCTCATTCAACTTTTTAATTTGTAAGATTTGTTCCATATTATTTTAATAAACTTAAAAAAATAAAACATTAATAAGTTATTTTGTAACTCATTTTTCATGATATAACCAAACACTGAAAAATATTTTTCAATTTATTTTTCATCACACTACTAAACAACGTAAAATAATTCATTTTTCTAAAATTTATTTAAAAAAAATTATTTTTCAGCAAATAAACAGGCCTAAATGATTATATTTTTCACCAGTTCCTTTTTCTACACATTTATTTTAATTTTTATATAAATAAATTGCGCAAAGTGCTCCGTGACAACGACTGAGTTTCTGTGTGTTACTGTTCAATAACTGATAAAATTTTTCCTCAGCGGGCATCAAACTAGCTGGAAACAAAAAGAAGAACACACGCCGTCTCATGCCAGAGGAGAAGAAGCACCACCAAATGGGACGTTATTAATTCGAGACTGTAAAACATATATCCATAGAGTCAATACAGAGACAGTGGGACTATTAATCCAACAACGTAATATATATATATATATAACTGCTAGTTTGTACTTAGCCCTACATTGGGTTGAAATGTGTACAAGGGGGGAAGGGGGAGGAGGTCTAATTCCAAAGCTTTCTCACCTGTCTAGCCGCTCCTTTAGCCGAATTATTTCCTCTTCTTGGCCAAGTACCTGATTTTCTAGGGAGTTTCTTTCTAAATTAACAGTAGAAATTCACTTGATTTTCAGTTACTTGAACTTTGTGGCTTCTAAGATGCCCTTCCCACCAGAAAAAAAGGCTTTGCTTTTCTCCGTTGTTTGTTTCTCCAGTTGCCTTTACCCATTCGGTGCCACAGCCAGGCTTTGCTTCGGCGGCCATGGAGCTCCAAAGTTTTGAAAAGTTTCAATCTCACCCTTGAAATATTAGCTTTCCATAATGGTTTAGCGTTTTACCACAAACAATATCACATTTTCTACTTGTTTATAAGCTTACTCGTTTCGAAATCCACTTCTTAAAGGAAACCTGTTTCAATTAACATGATTTAAATAAATTATGAATGAATAAAAAATTAATTTCAAAAAATTTTTGGTTTTTCCAGTCAAGAAACTCATTTTTCTAGATTTAATTCTTAATTTAGGGTGGATAATCAAACATTAATAATGGTTGAATTCATTTTTATTAATTTTTTAATTTTTTAACTTTAAAAATTCACTATAAAAAATAAAAAAAAAGACGAATAAATAGTTTTTAACTTGAATCTTTCAGATTTTATATTCTTTCTCACCTTATTGTTAGTGTTTTTTATTTTTATTTTTATGATTTAATTTTCATATTAAGTTTTGATTTACAATATTAAGTTTTTTTTATATAATATAATTTAATTGTGAAACATCTTTAAAACTTAAGTTTTTATTTAACTTCCTCTTTAATTGTGGATGAGGAGGCGAGCTTGGCTTGCGTGCTGGGAACGCAAGTGATTGATAAACACTGACCATCTCAATTTATTTGTGTTTTTTTTTTTTTTTAGAAAATATCTTTTTTTTATCAATTCTTTCTACCTTATTTGCATCTCTTTATTTGTTTATCTATCGAAATAAATAAATAAATTGTATAGGAAAATAAAAATAAGATTAAGTTATAAATGAATTTAAGAAAATATAAAAAATAATATATTATTTCTGAAAAAATGTGTCCTTATTAACTCCAGTTTTTCTTATCTGTCCGTAAATTACGGATGTGCCCGCCCACTCTCTTCGATCTTCTCCAAAGTATTATATACATAAAAGGAATAGGGCTTTCCTTTTATCAACATCATAACCTTTTTTTTTTAATTATCAATATTTAAAAATAAATATTGAATTTTAAAGTATTTTTTATTTGAAAATATATTAAAATAATATTTTTTATTTTTTAAAATTGATTTTTGACATGAATTTATAGAAACAATCTAAATTTTTTTAAAAAAATTAATTAATTTTTTAAAAAATAAAATTTAAAACAAATAATATTTTAAACACGCATTACCAAACACAATTGACGAAGACAGCTCCCATTATTGTTATTGTTATGTCAACTTGCCGAGGAAAACTTGACAAGTTGAGTTAGACGAGGTTTCTTTAGTTCCTTGAGGTCTTTTTTTATTGAGGACAAACTACAAATATATCCTCCATTTATT
>Ga0325400_1003786_pt1 | contig 13823 bp, 16 predicted proteins | sample PopdelMetagenome_2_FD_205662 | JGI IMG/M metagenome (GOLD analysis project Ga0325400, IMG submission 205662) | Populus deltoides microbial communities from Bellville, Georgia, United States - Xylem-PdKOR-R1 | ecosystem: Host-associated > Plants > Phyllosphere > Stem > Wood/Secondary xylem... | reverse complement strand
AGGATTATTTAGAGATGAGAGGTAAACCTCCTATAACTAATTGGATCAAAATGAAACAAAAACTATATGAAAAGTACCTACCCCAGTCTTATAGGAATAAATTCTTAGACCAATGAAACAATCTAAGATAAGGGAATAAGTCTATCAATGAGTATATAACGTAGTTAACGATTACATTATTAGATGTGCCATAAGAGAGAATGAAGCCATGACTTTGCGTAGATTTTGTAAAGGCTTAAATGATGATTTTAGAAGAGAAGTTGTATTTCAAGGTGTATCTACCCTTAACCAAGCTTATACCTTAGTTCAAAATTACAAGTTGGTCATGAAGAATCAGTGGATGAATCATTAGGGCTCTTATAGTATCCCTACCAGGTCCCAATTCAGAAGTAGTGATTCTTTGTTAGGTGCTCCACCCCACAGACCTAATCCCAGTAGCACCCAACTTTGTAAGAAAGATAAAGGCAAACGAGTTGTCAATGAAGTGTCTAAGGTGAGTTCAAAGGATAAGTGTAGTAATTGTTTAGGTTTTGGTCATATTTCTTTAGATTGCACCTCTAAACCCTTAGTCATCCAAAAACATAAGAATATAGATAAAGAGGAATATTGTAGTGTTGAAGTGTATTTCAAGGTGTATCTACCCTTAACCAAGCTTATACCTTAGTTCAAAATTACAAGTTGGTCATGAAGAATCAGTGGATGAATCATTAGGGCTCTTATAGTATCCCTACCAGGTCCCAATTCAGAAGTAGTGATTCTTTGTTAGGTGCTCCACCCCACAGACCTAATCCCAGTAGCACCCAACTTTGTAAGAAAGATAAAGGCAAACGAGTTGTCAATGAAGTGTCTAAGGTGAGTTCAAAGGATAAGTGTAGTAATTGTTTAGGTTTTGGTCATATTTCTTTAGATTGCACCTCTAAACCCTTAGTCATCCAAAAACATAAGAATATAGATAAAGAGGAATATTGTAGTGTTGAAGTGTATGAGCCTAATCTTGAGGATTTTAGTGACCTAGATGACAAGGATATGCAAGAAGAAGGACCTAACACAATGAGTCCACATAAGTTTGAGAATAAGGTTAAGAAAGAGTCTGATATGTCTGCTTTAATGGTAGAGGAAGTTTTAGGGAACTCTTCAGTGGAATCGCCTATAAAGATAAGTATGGTCTTAGAAGAGTTTCATGATATTAGTCCTCCTAAATTACCTGATTCATAAGTTTAGAGCAACATGTTGAACTTTTGACCCCTTACCTCATGCACATGATGAGGAAGATGAAGATAATCCTAGTTTACTTGATTGTGTCCATACCATATCTATACAGGTTTCAAACAATGTTTGTCTCATTCCACACCCTCAATCATTTAGTGTTCATAGTTACAAATATTAGAAGCCTATAGAACACCTTCATATATCTCCTCACGATAGGATGTCTAAGTCAGCTGAGTCATTACCATGTAGGGTTCATAATCTGTATATTGAGATCATGAAACAAATTCAAGCAAGTAATGAACAATACAAATTTTGAGCTGATTTACTTAAGTATCATGATGCATTTAATGTTGGAGATTATTTCATGATACAGATTAGACCTGAACGGTGTTCTTTGGAAACCGATCATAAATTGCAAGTAAGTAGTGCTAGACCATTTAAAGTTTTGCAAATGATTAAATCAAATAAATATGTCATTAAATTCCCATTAAACTTTGATATTAGCTCTACTTTTAACATGAAAGACCTCAGTATTTATAAAATACAACCTATCCCTGATGCTTCTTTTGATACCCCTACCTCATTATCCATATCTTTAGCACAAAAGGAACATATTAATGCTGCTTTGAATGCACAAGTTGTTTTTACCAGGGATGGTGAACTTCAGCAAATCCCGGTATATGGGCTCGACGACCAGATTCAAACTATACTTGGATTATCAGAAAGACATCACAACAACTTGATCCTTATATTTGAGAGCGTTATCGGAGTTGCCTTAACCTACACTTGACGGGGTCGAGTTCTTCCAACCCTTGGAGAATTGATGGGGACACTGAACCTGAAATATTATTAATGCACGCATATGATCAAAGACGATGGAGGATAGTCCAAACAATTGAGAGATTGGGCTTCAACTTATGTTTTTTATTTTAATTTATATGAACTTTTAGTTGAGGTTTATTAATTTGACTTTATTTGTTGGGTTTGATTTAATTATTATTGGGTATTTTATTTAATGGGCCATAAACCCAATTACTTGTTCTATTTAGGGTTTTAATATTAATACCCTACTTTTCTAAATGTTAAGCAATTTTTTATGATTAATAAAAATATTACAGATCTTGTATATTTCCAATTCCTTTTTTTCTTTTCTTTTTTTTTTCTAAAGCTTTTTATTTTTATTTTTTTATTATTTATTATCTGGCATCAAAGATTTGAGTTGTATGAAAAAAAAAAAATAAGAAGAAGAAAAAAAATAAAAGCACAGCTCAAAACCTAAGGAAAAAAAAAATTAAACTGAAGTGTAAAAATCTTAAGTTAAAGAGAAAATTAAAGAGCCACAATCAAAAGTCGAGCACCACTGCAATGTTGGAGTTAAATAAAAAAAACCAGTAAAAAAAAAAGAAAAGATTAATTGATGATTGGGGTCTAGTTCAGCGTTGTCAAGTAGAAGTGTTGTTGGTGCCCAGGCGGCGTGTCAGGATCTTCAAAGAGAGAGAACAAGGGTTGTGTGCCTGGTTGGTGGTATGATGTAGATGGTGGGAGGGTGGTTCTATTGGCCAGAATCCTCTTCTTATTCGCTGCGATCTCCTTCGTCTCCCTCTCCTCAGTCTTTTAGCCTCCTCCATTTCTCTTCTTGCAGTGGCGTGTTCCTTTAAGAGAAAGAACATGGGTTGCGTGGTTGACAGGGTGACTCTGTTGGCTCGTGAACCCTTTTCAGTGGCGTGTTCCTCTAAGATAGAGAACATGGGTTGCGTGGTTGACAGGGTGACTCTGTTGGCTCGTGAACCCTTTTCTTATTCGCTGCCATCTCCTTTGTTTCTCCTCTCCTCGGTCTTTTTGCCTCCTTCGTTTCTCCTCCTGCAAGCCCTTTTGGTTTAGAGAAAGCTGTGGCATAATATAAGAAAAATAAATAAAAATAAATAAACTGCATAAAAACCCCAAAATAAACTTCCAGAATAACCAAGCCTTCCAAATTAATAAGCCTAAAATCGTTATAATCCACAGTAAAAATAGTGTAGAACCACAACGCCCACATAGTTTTTTTTTTTTAACTAAAAAATGAAAATAAATAGAAACATTCTTTATTTAAGGGCAGGGGTTTGAAGGTTAAAAAATAAGGGGGAAAAAAGTACTAAAGCGCAATAAACCCAGCCCATCCATCGCTTACCTTCTTACGTTTTTCTCCTTCTTTGTCATTCTTTTTGGAAAATTAAAAAGAAATAATAGAAAGAGAAGCCATTGATGACGTTTGTTAAAGCTTCAAGCAGCAATGGACCGACACCATAACGAACCCAATCACGAGGATGAACCTAACAACGCTAAATTCACTCGACCTCTCTCTGGAGATGGAGCTAGCACTGGGTAATCTGTGCTTTTTTTCCCATAGAAAATAATCTGTATATGTTTAACTTTTAGCTTGATAACACTGTAATTGAGGCCTCTATTTAGTTGGGCATATGTGGGATTTGAAAGTAAATAAATTTCTTTTATAATTTCTCTCTGTCTTTCACAGGAACCAAACAGGGAATTAAAGTGTGTTTTTTGTATAAAAAAAATTAGTTCAATTGCTCTTAAGTGGTGTTGGGTTCTTTTATTAATTGCTTGCTTGAATTTCATAGAGGAGAGAGCCCCTTATATTATATATATAATGAATGGCATACTAGTAGGATTTGGTTTGGCTTGGCTTGGCTTGGCTTGGCTTGGGTTAATAATTAAACCCTTTTGTTATAGTAATCTTCTTATTATAAAATGATAATAAAAAAGAAAAAGAAAAAGATCCATTCTGGTAGTCATAGGAATGTGCTTATATGTTCTTTGAGATGGTATATATGAACCTCTTGGAAAAGATTTAGCAGTGAAGTTTGATTGGATTTTACTCTTTAACATGTGTTGCAGAAAGATTTTCATTGGAGGTTTAGCAAGAGAGAGACAACTACTGGTTAGTTTCTTCGTCATGTTCCAATTCACTAATGGAGTCCTTTTTTTTTCTTTCTAACAAAAAGAGTGTTTATTCTTTTGGCTATATGTGTTTATGCAGCACAATTCATCAAGCATTTTGGTGAATATGGTGAAATTTCAGATTCTGTGATAATGAAGGACAGGAAAACAGGGCAGCCTCGTGGATTTGGCTTTTGTGACCTATTCAGATCCATCTGCTGTTGATCAAGTCATTCAAGATACTCATACTATCAATGGCAAACAAGTAGGATTTTGCTGTTGGATTTAAAAACTGAACATCATCCTTTTCTCTTCTTCTTTTTTCCCCCCCAAAAAATCCTTTAAATTTAACTTGTTAACTTGGTTGGATTTGTTGATCTTTGTTGTGGTTTTCGGATTCTTTAGGTTGAAATCAAGGGAACAATACCAAAGGGAGCTGTTGGGTCTAAGGATTTTAAAACCAAGAGGATATTTGTAGGTGGAATACCTGCGGTGGTGACTGAAGGTAATTTAAGCAGGTGGGCATGGTTACCTTCCATTACTGTGTGCATTGTTTTGACTGTTTGGGCATTTGATTTATCTATTGTAATGGACAGATGAGTTCAAGGAATTCTTTAAGGTTACAGAACATCAGATCATGCGGGACCACCCGGTAATTATTACAATTACTCGAGGACATGGTATAGCAAGTAGTTCATGATGTGTTAGTGATGCTCCTATTCTGTGTATTTGTCCCAACAACATGAACAGCAAACTTTGAAGAATGTCCAAATCTCAGTATACATGATGGTTAATGTAATCATTACCTGTTATTTTTCTCAAGAATCGTAAGTGGTATTTACAGAGAATTTTAACCAAATTTTCTGTTCAACCAAAACCATATAGAAGCCCTATTTGAAGAAAGAGTCAGTGGTGGTCTTCTACTCGTACATTGTCATTTACACTTGGCCAATTACATTAAATTTTAAAACGTTTGACCATTGGCAAATTTCTAGTCACATATCATTGATTAAAAATTGCTTTGTAGAAGTTTATTTCAGGTTCTCAAACGTTATTCTTGAAGAAAGGATGCAACCATTAAGAGTTGAGGGAGAGGACTTAAAAGGGGCATTTGTGGTTGCGTTTTACTTGTTCAGTTCGAACTTCAGTCAGGAAAACCAGCAGAAGCCATGCTAGCATGGACACGTGGGATCATTATTTCTTACCATTAGTTGATGCACCATGTGTGCATTTGAATTTACTCAATGGAAAGTTAGAAAGCCTTCTGCATCCATGTGCACATAGGATGTAATATTTAGAATACCATCTAGAACTCTTCTGTAGATCCAATGGCTTCTTGTAGTCCAGAAGTTTTTGGGCCTCACGATATGCAATGATGAAGATTTGGAAGCCTCGTTCAAGGCAGGAGCCATCAACAACATCAGTCCAAACTCGGCAGCCAACAGCATCTGAAGCCTCGAGCAGGAGGAAAGGGATGTTTTGGGAGTTGAGCCTGGTTGCGGCAGCTAGACCTGCAAGGCCTGCTCCGGTAACAATGACTCCAGTTTTTTTGGTCGTGTCGATGCATTGGGCTATGAGTCTGAAAGGGAGGTGTTTTAGAGGATGAGTAAGGGAGAGAAGGGGCAAGAGTGAGTGTAGTGATTGAATAAGGCTATATTGCAATTGCTATTTCTCTTTCGGTTTCTCTTCCACAAATAGTTTATCCAGTTCGAGTTTTTTTTTTTTTTTACCTGGTACGATCCTGATCACGTTAAATTAAATTTAACTAATGCGTTTGCGGGGAAACTGTTTTGCCCGTCATTTAACAATAGCCAAGTATAATAGAGTATGTTTGTTTATTTTCCATGTTATTGCTGCGGTTTGAACTAAAAAATTTTGAAATAAAAAAAATAATATTTGGATTATAGAAATATTTTAACATTTTCATTAAATATGATTGTTAACTCTCCTGTTTCTTCTTATAAATGGATAACTCACAATATTTAAAGGATGAAGCGTATTTTATTTAGTCACTAATAGCTCTATATATAAGCCTTTACAGAGGAAAAACAAAAAAACAAACTTCACATTATTACTTTCTAAAAACATGGTGAGAAATCTAAATCAATTCAAATAATATTCTGCATTAACAACTTACCCCAACAATCAAGGGATTATTAACTGAAAAACATTAAAATTTAATGCATGCTTCAACATATCATCCTTTAAACTGAATTGCAGAACTGCAATCAGTTTACTGACTTCAAACACATACCAAGCCTTTCACGCAGCTTTAAGAACGCTTCCAATTTGAGAGGCTGTCATTATATCAGAAAGTTGTTCTTGTGTGCTGCAGTGCACTAGTTTCACAGTTCTCTCTTTTGTCAAGTCACGTAAAAAATGAAACTTTACATCTATATGTTTGCTCCTCACATGCATGACTGGGTTTTTCGACAGTTTTATGGACGAATTATTATCACAGAAAATGGTTGTGCATTTACTTTGAATATGTCCCAGCTTTTCAAGAACTCGTCTCAACCAAACTCCCTGGCATACACAGTATGCTACTGCAATGAATTCAGCCTCTGTAGTGGACAAGGTCACAAGTGGTTGCTTCTTTGAAGACCAAGAAACTGCTCCAGTTCCAAGCATGAAGGTGTGTCCAGAAGTGCTTTTCCTATCATCAATGTCTCCTGCATAATCACTGTCAGCAAACCCCACCAATTCTTCTTCTCGTGGCTCTTTTAAAAGCAATCCCCAGCTCAGCCGTTCCTTTAAAAAATCTTAGAATTCTCTTCGCGGCTTGCAAATATAATTTAATAGACCTCTCCATATATCTACTAATTAAGCAAATAGAATACATCAAGTCTGCCCTAGTAGCAGTTAGATACATAAGGCTGCCTATCATTTGCTTGAACATTGTTGTATCTACAGCAGCTCCTCCCTTATTCTTTGATAATATAGAACCTGGAACGATTGGATTCTTCACTGAGTTGCTATTCAGCAACCCAAATCTCTCCAACACTTCATGAGCATATGTCTTTTGACTGATAAATATTCCATGATGATCCTGTATGACTTTTACACCAAGGAAATACTTCATTTTACCAAGATCAGACATGGCAAATTCCTTTTTCATTGATTCCTTAAATCTCTCAAACATATCCTCATTGTTTCAAGTAAAACTCAAATCATCTACGTAAAGGCTTACAATGAAAATCTTAACTCCATCTTCAGTTTTCACAAACAGTGTGTGTTCACAGTAGCATTTCTCAAAACCCTCTTTAATGAAGTACCCTTCAATTCTGCTATACCAAACTCGGGGAGCTTGCTTGAGTTCATACAAAGCTCTTCTAAGTTTATAAACCTTATGTTCTTCTCCCCTTTTTGTGAACCCTTGTGGTTGATCAACAAATACATCTTCATTTAATTCTCTATACAAGAACATACTTTTCACGTCCAATTGATACACACACTAACCCTTTTGTGCTGCAAGAGCAAGAACCACTCTAATAGTATCCTATCTAGCCACCGGAGCAAACACCTCATTGTAATCAATACCATGCTGTTGTGAGTAACCCTTTGCTACGAGACGAGCCTTACACTTGTCAACCTCACCCTTCTCGTTAAGCTTGGTCTTATACACCCATTTCACTCCTATTTTCTTTGCTCCTTCTGGTAATGTTGTTAACTCCCAGGTCTCATTCTCTTCGATAGCTTTGATCTTTAATTTCATTATTTCTCTTCACTTCAAACTCTTGACAGCATCTTCGAAGCATGCAGGGTTTTCTGAAGCAGTGAACATCACCAAATTTTCAATCTCATCTTCTTCTAATAAACCTTCACCTGACACATAAAGGCATAACCAAACATGTAAATAAAGGCATAACCAAACATGTAAAGGTACACAATTTTCAGATCAATAAACTTCTTTGCAGCAACATAAATTTTCCAAATCAGAATTTTCCTAGTTTTATTTAAGATTTCTTAAGGGTGACAAATCTGATTCTAGCATATTTAGCATCATAATTTTTGGATTTTTATTATTTTCTTCTTAGTTTTTTGGGTTATTATTACTTATTTGGGTCAATTGTAAGTGGACTTCATATAAATCCACCTAAGAGGGGGTCCATTAGGATTTCTTTAAGTCTAGAGCCAGTATAAATAAAGACATAACCAAACATGTAATGGTACGCAATTTTCATTTCAATAAACTTCTTTGCAGCAACACAAATTTTCCAAATAAGAATTTTCCTAGTTTTATTTAAGACTTCTTAAGGGTGACAAATCTGATTCTAGCATATTTAGCATCATAATTTTTGGATTTTTATTATTTTCTTCTTAGTTTTTTGGGTTTTTATTACTTATTTTGGTCAATTGTAAGTGGGCTTCATATAAGTCCACCTAAGGGGGGGTCCATTAGGGTTTCTTTAAGTCTAGAGTCAGTATAAATAAAGGCATAACCAAACATGTAAGGGTACGCAATTTTCAGATCAATAAACTTCTTTGCTGCACTTATTGTATGTTGGTGGGATAATCTCCCTTCCTTGGTTCTCTAAAGAACTGAAAATGACTTATTGAAGAACAACTTTATTCATGGCATCATCCTTATACTTCTCATTCGCGAATCAATATTTGTTGGGTAGGGGTCTCCGTTTTCAGTAATGTTGGTGCCTAAATACAAGTTATCTTTGTGTTACACTCTTATCAAACCTGATTAACGTGGTTTTCCGGGAATTGGTGTCTTTGCGTGTGGGTTGTGTGACCACGTGATCACGAGATTTGCATCATTAGCTATCAGTGCTTGGCTTCATTAATCAAGTTATATCCTTCTGAAATTTTTGTTTCGTGTTGATTCCGTAAAAAATTCCTTAGTATCCAATTTCTTCTCCTTGAATTTGCGGCATATAAAAAAATAAATTGTTATTTCATTATGTTATTGTTCAAAATATATCAGTAGCATAAAAAAAAAGATAAAAGATAAAAGCAAAAAAAAAATCATTCAAAAAGACGTTTATTGGATTCTGCCATAGAAAACTAAACAAGATCAAATTAGATCAAATCAACTTGGAATTAGCTCAAATTTCATACTCTAATTACTGGGGTCCTAATCACACCACATATCAAATTTGGGGTTAATTGGATATCATTTGCTTTGGGTTTCAAATTCGGGTCTAATTAGGTCTGATTCATAACGTTTTTGCGTCAGTATATCAAACCTTATTGTAAATTTCTCAAACTTTATATTTTGTCTATTTGGGTTGATATCACACTATATCTGAAATTTTAACTCAATTGGATATCATTTACTATAGGTTCCAGATTCGGACTTAACTCGTTGTAAACGAGTCTGTTTTGCGTCAACTTTTGAAATTCACTTGCTTTCTATTGTTTTTGTTTATTGCAGTTTATTTTCATCATATCCAAAATATTTGGGTGTTGTTTTAACATTTTGCATATTTTTTGTTTTTGTTTTTATTCAAGTCTTTAGTTTCGTTCATATTTTGGATAGACTCGCTTGCTACTCGCGAGACTATCATCGCAATTTCATTTTGCTTATTTTCTAGTTTTTATTGCTTCTTGAGTCATATATATATATATTTGGATTGCGCTGCCAAGTTGTTTCTATTTGGTGTTGGTTTCAGTTTCGCAAGAATCGCAAGAAGGTGAGACGAGAGGTGTGAGCGTGTGAGGATATTAAGAGTGTTTGAGCGAAACACGAGTGACATGAGATAATTTTTTTTTACCACTAACCTATTTTTGCAGGTACTATCATGTCAGATCAAAACAACCCACCACCTCATCCCGAGGGAGAACTTACGTTCCAAATGCAAGCCATGACGTAAATGATAGAGAGGATGAATTTTGTGATTGGAAATGTGTGTGACAGACTTGATAGGATGGAGAAATGTGGTAACAAGGCTGGTGCAAGCACCCAAAATGTAAGGAAGCTTGGGGCTGAACCGAAAGCAAACAATGGCAGTAGGGCCGAAAGGCCAAAGTGGGCTGATTATGAGGATTTTGAGGAGGCCGTTGATGATATTGGTGATGGTGGTTTTGAGGATGAGGCCATAGGCCATCGGGAAGGTTTTCGGCAGCCTAGAAACCAAAGGGATTATGGGAATAGAATTAGGGGCCAATTCGGCCAAAGGGAAAATTTCCATAGTGTTGGGGGACATGCTGATTTAGATGGTGATTTGGATGCTATCAAACTAAAAATACCTTCTTTTCAAGGTAAAAACGATCCCAAGGCATATTTGGAGTGGGAGAAAAAGGTGGATTGGATTTTTTATTGCCATAACTATTCGAAGACGAAGAAAGCGAAATTAATAGTCATCGAATTCACGGATTATGCACTGATTTGGTGGGATCAAAATGTTATTAGTAGAAGAAGGAGTGGAGAGAGGCCGGTAGCGTCATGAGAGGAGATGAAAGTGTTGATGAGAAGGCGATTTGTGCCTAACCACTATTATAAAGATTTGTATCTGAAATTGCAGGGTTTGAATCAGGGTTCTGGTCCGCGGATGAGTATTTCAAGGAGATGAAGATTGCCATGATTCGGGCCAATGTGATTGAGGATCGGGAATCTACTATGGCTAGATTTCTAAATGGGCTGAATAGGGACATTGCGAATGTTGTAGAATTACAACATTGTGTGGAATTGGAGGACATGGTCCATATGGCAATGAAGGTGGAGAAGCAAATGAAAAGAAGGGGCAGTACATGTTTTCAGACCAATTTGGCTTCATCTTCCTCAACATGGAGGTCGAATTTGAAGAGAGAAGGGGTTGTCCAACCAAAGTCTTATGCAAAGGCTGAACCATCTAAGGCCAAAAAGGATACTCATATGGATGGAAAAGGTAAATCTGAATCTCAACCTACTCGTGATAGAGATTTTAAATGATTTAAGTGTTTAGGAAAGGGGCACATTACATCTCAGTGTCCAAACCGAAGAGTTATGCTTACAAGAGACAATGTGGAGGTTGAATCTGAAAGTGACAAATCTAAAAGTGAAGAAATGCCACCTTTGATGGATTGTACTGATGAGGAGATTGCATATCATGTTGAGGGGGGACGTCTTGGTTATAAGGCGTGCGTTGAACATGCAAATCAAAGAAGATAATGTAGATCAGCAACGGGAAAATATATTTCACATTCGATTTCACATCCAAAACAAGGTATGTAGCATGATAATTGATAGAGGTAGTTGTGCTAATGTTGCTAGTGATACTCTTGTGAAGAAATTAAATCTGAGTTGTATTAAGCATCATAGGCCTTATAGATTACAATGGTTGAATGAATGTGGTGAAGTGAGGGTTACTAAGCAAGTTTTGATTGCGTTTGCTATTGGGAAGTATTCCGATGAGATTTTATGTGATGTAGTCCCAATGCATGCTAGTCACTTACTTTTGAGGTGTCCATGGCAGTTTGATCAGAAAGCGATTTATGATGAGTTTAGAAATAGGTTCACTATTGTAAAGGATGGTAAAACCATCACTCTTGTACCTTTTTCTCCAAAACAAGTGTATGATGATCAAATGAAATTAAAAAAGGAATGTGAGGATGGGAAGAGTGAAAATTCACGTGAGGATAATGGTGAGAGAAAACCATCAGATTCGACTAAACCTAAATTATTAATTAAACCGGTTAAGAGTGGAGGTAAAAACCGAGGAGTGAAGTAAGCTTGTGTGATGATAATAGTGTGGAAAAATTAAAGAAACAACCTAATTTTTATGTAAAAGGATCTCAAATCAGATCTGTATTTTTCACTAATAAGCCAATGATCTTACTTGTGTATAAAGAGGCTTATTTTAACACTAACGATCTTGATTCTACTATTCCTAGTGTGGCTGTTTCTTTGATGCAGGAGTTTGATGATGTATTCCCTGAAGACATCTATAATGGATTACCACCATTAAGGGGGATTGAACATCAAATTGATCTTGTGCTCGGAGCTTCAATTCCTAACCGTCCAGCCTATAGAAGCAACCTCGAGGAGACGAAGGAGTTTCAAAGGCAAGTAGACGAGTTGTTGATGATGAAGGGGTACATTCATGAGAGTATGAGTCCTTGTGTTGTGCCAGTGCTACTTGTGCCTAAAAAGGATGGAACATAGAGGATGTGTGTCGATTATCGTGCCGTCAATAACATAACGGTAAAGTATCGACATCTTATTCCTAGGCTTGATGACATGCTAGATGAGTTACATGGATCATGTATTTTCTCTAAGATTGACTGAAAAAGTGGGTACCATCAAATTAGGATGAAAGAGGGTGATGAGTGGAAAACTGAATTTAAGACTAAGCATGGTTTGTATGAATGGTTAGTCATGCCGTTTGGACTTACAAATACACCTAGCACGTTTATGCATTTAATGAATCATGTATTGTGTACGTTTATAGGTAAGTTTGTTGTTGTGTATTTTGATGACATTTTGATCTATAGTAAGAACTAAAATGAGCATCTTGATCATTTGCGTAATGTACTTAGTGTGTTGCGTAGTGAGAAATTATATGCTAATCTTAAGAAGTGTACCTTTTGCATAGAAAAAATTGTGTTTCTTAGCTATGTCGTAATTGCGCAGGGTATCGAGATGAACAAGGAGAAAGTTAAGGCCATCCGGGATTGGCCCACCCCAAAATCGATAAGTGAGGTAAGGATTTTTCATGGACTTGCTAGTTTTTATAGAAGGTTTGTGAAAGATTTTAGTACTATTGCTGCACCTTTAATTGAAATTATGAAAACATTTGTTGGATTCAAATGGAATGATGAACATGATGAGGCTTTTAATTTATTGAAAGATAAACTTTGTTCGGCATCTGTTTTAGCTTTGCTAGACTTTACGAGAGCTTTTGAAGTTGAATGTGATGCATCAGGTATTGGTATAGGAGCTGTGTTAATGCAGGATAGGAGGCCCATTGTGTATTTCAACAAAAAACTTAATGGGGCAGCCTTGAATTACCCTACATATGAGAAAGAGCTCTATGCCTTGGTAAGAACTTTAGAGACGTGGCAACATTACCTGTGGCCCAAGGAGTTTGTGATACATTCTGATCATGAATCATTGAAGCACTTGAAAAGGCAAGATAAGTTGAGTAGGAGACATGCCAAATGGGTTGAATTTATTGAAACCTTTCCGTATGTGATCAAGTATAAGCAAGGGAAAGAAAACATTGTGGCTGATGCACTTTCGTGCAGGTATGTTCTTTTATCTACTTTGGATGCTAGATTTCTAGGATTTGAACACATAAAAGAATTGTACAAGAATGATAGTGATTTTGCTAATGTTTACAGTGCTTGGGAAACTTTGGCTTTTGGAAAGTTTTATAGACTTGATGGATATTTGTTTAAAGAGAGTCATTTGTGTGTTCCAATAAGTTCTATGCGTGAATTGCTTATACGTGAAGCATATGGAGGCGGGTTGATGGGACATTTTGGTGTTGTTAAGACTTTGGATGTGTTGCATGAGCATTTTTATTGGCCTAAAATGAAAAAAGATGTGCAACGCATATGTGATAAATGTATAACTTGTAGGAAAGCAAAGTCTAGGACTCAACCACATGGTTTATATACCCCTTTGCCTGTACCGAAAGAACCATGGGTAGACATTTCGATGGACTTCGTCTTAGGTTTACCTAGGTCAAAACGGGGTAGGGATTCCATCTTTGTAGTTGTTGATAGGTTTTCAAAGATGG
>Ga0325400_1003784_pt1 | contig 13824 bp, 8 predicted proteins | sample PopdelMetagenome_2_FD_205662 | JGI IMG/M metagenome (GOLD analysis project Ga0325400, IMG submission 205662) | Populus deltoides microbial communities from Bellville, Georgia, United States - Xylem-PdKOR-R1 | ecosystem: Host-associated > Plants > Phyllosphere > Stem > Wood/Secondary xylem... | reverse complement strand
GCTATGTGTGGTATGATTGCTGCTCCAAACGCGATTTGCATGCTATTCTACCTGTTGTCTTTTGTTTTATTACTTAGTCCCGCCGATGATTGCGACAAGCACATCAAAAAAGAGATCGACAAGCTCAATGAGGACATAAACTACAAAACCCCGTTGCTGGAACCTGTTTCCGCCACGAGGATCCTAAAAAAAGGGCAGCAAACGGTGTTCTTAAAACTGGCCACCTGGTCAAGCACCGTATCCGTTAAGGGAAAGGGTGTAACGATTTTATTCGATAATGGAAAACGCATCGAACGGCCCAACCAGGAGATTGACGCGCAGGTTAATACCACCGTTGGCCACCCGGAAGACTACGAGTATACCGCCTTTATGGAATTGACGCCCGAAGATATAGCCCTCCTCTCGCAGGCCCGAATCACCAATTACAAGCTGAACACCTATTCCTACGAGCTAAAGGAGAACAAAGGCCAGGTCTTTCGCGAGGCCATGTCCTGCCTGATGAGCGCCAAATAACGCTAGTCCGGCAAGGCGCTGATCGCCCCTGACCGCTCCCGGGCCTGACAACGGAGCTGGGCGTGTCTGGGCCGCTTCTCGCGCATCGGGTCTGGTTGTCAAACGCAGCCGGGAGAAAACGTTTTGTCAACTACCTTTTTGCTTTGACTGAAGCCGGATCGCTTAGGGCTTCGGCGACTTCAATGGGCCGGTCCGACTCCAGGATGCTCGCTCCGTCATCAATGATGGCCCGGTAAGCCTTCACCCGTTCTGCCGAATCGGGCAGTTTGTCGTAAGACGAGGCCGCCGAAATCATGCACATAATGCCCCGGGCGTTTAGGAGCTGATACAACTCCCTATTTTCTGGTTTAACCGTCGGGCCGATGTAGGCAATCATGTTGGCGGCCGGAATGCCCGCTTTTTCGTAAGCTTCCAGTTCCTGTTTGCTCTTGATAAACACCGACAACAGGCAGTCCTTGTTGTTATCGAGGTAATAGCGGGCCTGTTGGGGAGCATGCACCGTCAGCATCATAAACGCATCGGCTTTGTGCTGGCGGATAAGGGCCGCCGTCACCGCCAGCGGCACTTCTTTTCGGTCCAGATTCAAAACGGTTTTTCCCCGGGCCCACTCGATGGCTTCGACCAGCGTGGGAATGCGGTGCTCGGTCACGTTACCTTCTGAATCTTTCAGATAGAGCTTTTTGACCTCTTCCCAGGTGTAATCCGACAGTTTGCCGGTGCCGGTCGTGGTCCGGTCCAGGGTCGCGTCGTGGAGAAGCACAATGACGCTGTCTTTGGTCAGGCGGGGATCAATTTCGAAAAAAGCGGGGGTGTGCTTCAACGTATTTTCAAAGGTTGCCAGCGAGTTTTCGGGAAACCCCCTGACCATACCACCCCGGTGGCCGCTGATGATCGGCGGTTTCTTGGCGGTCCATTTGAAAAAGGCGTGGAGGTCGCCAACCGTTTTAATCGGCAAGGTATGTAAGGGCTGCGCGCTGGTCGCCCGGGCCACGCATAACACCAGTCCCAGAACCAGTAAGGGACTCTTTTGGCTGGATGTCAGCAGTCGGCCCAGGGTGCGGGTGATTAGGTTAGGGTGGATTTGGGCTTTCGTCGTAGTGATCATAATTGGGTAATCTGGTTATACGAATAGGATTAGTATCAACGGTGCCTATTTGGGTTATTTACGCCCTGGGTAACGCAGCGCGCTGGCTTAATAACCCGGATTTTGCGTTAGAAGCGGGTTAAGACCTACTTCCGCGGCTGGTATGGGAAACAGCAATCGGAACGGGGTGACAATGCGGCCATCCGCCGGTAGATAGTTTGCCTGCGCTTTAATCTTTTCTCCGAACGCATTCAGGGTGGTTATGGCGGTTCCGCTCCGGACCAAATCATACCACCGCTTATTTTCAAACGCCAGTTCGACCCGCCGTTCGTGCAGGATGACCTGACGCATTGTAGCCTGATCAGCGGCCTGGGCATTGAGCAAACCCGCCCGGTTACGCACGGCGTTCAGGGCCGCCAGTGGCGACTTCCCCTGTTCGTTCTGCGCTTCGGCCAGCAGTAACAGGGCTTCTGCGTAGCGGTAAATCGGAAAATTGTCGGCCGAACCCGTAAGCGCCGTCAGCGGGGCGTGCAAATACTTTTTTATGTACGGAACCGCCACCCGGCCCGCGGGCGGGGTCGTATAACCCACGACGCTTTTAACCGCCTGAAAAGTAAATAAATTACTGGCATTGTAAGTGCCTTCGGTAATCCCGATAGAGGCATCCAGTCGTTTATCAGTCGGCTCGTAGGCACTGATTAAATCCGGCGTGGGAGTGTTGACCCCGCCCGCCCCGCTGTTGTTGATGGCGACGCCCGTCAGCAAAGTGGTGTTGGTGCTGCGGGGCAAAAAATTGAACGACAGGGGGTTGGGTGTAGTACCCGTGGTGGTGCCGTCCAGATACTGTACCTCAAAGAGCGACTCTTTCCCGTTTTTATTCGCCGGCAAGAAGGCGCTGGCGTAGTCGGCCTGCAACCCGTAGCCCATGGCGGGCAGGGTAGCCAGCAACGTTTCGGCTTCAGTCCAGCGCTGCAACGTGACCAGTACGTCCGCCAGCAGCACCGTGGCCGATCCTTTGGTTGCCTCGCCGGTCTGCGGAAATTTAGCCGGTGCGTTCAATTCCTGAATGGCGTCGGTGGCATCCGTGATAATTTGCTGGTACACCTGCTCCACCGTAGCCCGGGGTTTAAATGCACCATTGGCGTCCTTTACGGGCTCAACAAACAGGGGTACTCCGCCAAAGAGCCGAACCAGTTTGAAATAAGCGAAGGCCCGAAGAAACTTGCTTTGCCCGTCGTAACTGTTCACAGAAGCGGCAGAAAGCCCGGAAGCCGTCTTCAGACGGGCAATCACAATGTTGGCCCGCGAAATGATCTGGTAAAGATACTGCCATTCGGCGGCTGTGTAGGAATTGGTCGCGCCGTCTTTAAAATCCGAAATATTTTCCCGAAACACCAAAGCCGTACCCCGATTGGCCAGCGCCGACTGATAAAAGGTGTTGTCGGAGCGCATTTCGGATACGTAAAAATCATTGTTCATCAAATCCAGCAGGGGGGCATAGGCGGCCGTTACCGCCTGCTTAAACTGCGCATCCGTCTGAAAATAGGTATTGTCGGTGTAGGCGGCTTTCGGGGCTAAATCCAGAAAACGTTGCTGGCAGGCGGAGGTTACCAGGCTGATCACCAAGGTATAGACTATAGTTTTTTTCATGTTGAGTGTAGGTATTATTTGAACGTTGCGGAAAGGCCGACGGCGAAGGTGCGGGGGATGGGGTATGCGTTCTCGTCGACCTTCAGGCCCAGCGTTGCGTCCTGACCGGCAAAATTGATTTCGGGGTTCATGCCACTGTAGCCGGTCAAAACAAGCGCCTGCTGGACGGAAGCATACAGCCGCACGCCTTTCAACGCCGAACGGTCGCTAAGGCCAAAGGTGTAGCCCAGCGCAATGTTCTTGACGGTAAAATAAGAAGCATTCTCCAGCCACTGCGAATTGACGCTCCGGCCCAGACCCGTAGTGCCGGTTTTGGTGCGCGGATAAACGCCCGATCCGGGGCTGTCAAGGGATCGCCAGCGGTCGGCGGCTGCCGCCAGGGGCACCCGTGATCCATCCAGATTGGTTTGGTACGCCCATTTAGCCGCATTCAGCAACTGGCCGCCCACGGAGAAAGCGGTGCTGATGCTTAAATCAAACTTTTTATACGTTAAGTTATTGCTGAACCCACCCGTGAACGTGGGGGTTGGTTTGCCGATGAACGTCCGGTCGTTTACGTCGTCAATCACCCCGTCGCCGTTGATATCTTTTACTTTAATGGTTCCGATATCCGACAGACCATTGGGTGCGGTGGCCGTGGCCTGATATTTGGCCGACGCGTCCAGGTCGGCGGCATCCCTGTACAGCCCCTCAAAGACGAACCCGTAAAACTCGCCCAGCTGATGCCCGACCTGATTGCGGAAATAATCCGAAGTCACGGTGTTGTTCCGGCGGATGTAGCCAGGATCGACCAGCGCTTTGATCCGGTTGCGGTCGAACGACACGTTAAAACTGCTGTTCCAGCGGAAATCCGGCCGGCTGACGTTCACCGTGTTCAGGGTTATCTCATGCCCCCAGAAGGCGAGTGCTCCTACGTTGTCCAGAATAGAAGTGAACCCCGACGAGGTAGGCAGCGGCCGACTCTGAATCAGGCCGTCGGTGTTTTTAAAATAGTAGTCATACGTCAGATTGAGCCGACTATTCAGCAGCGTTAGCTCAAACCCCAGGTCGAACTGGCGACTACGCTCCCAGCGCAGGTTGGGGTTGCCCAGGTTACCAATGGTTGTTCCCTGCGTAATGACGTTGTTAAAGTTGTAGTAGTAATTGGAGGTAGTCGACTGCGCTACGTAGTTGCCGAAAAAGTTGTTCCCCGTAATGCCGTAGCTCGTTCTTAGTTTCAGGAAGTTTATCTGTCTGAAGCGCTTCATGAACGGTTCATCGCTGACAATCCAGCCCGCCGACAGGGAGGGGAAGTTGCCATACTGCCGATTGGTGCCAAACCGCGATGAGCCATCCCGCCGAAACGCGCCTTGGAGCAGATACCGTTCTTTAAAACTATAGTTCAGCCGCACCAGCGTCGATAGCAGGGAGTAGGCGGTGTAGTTGCTGCTTCCCGTCACGCTGGTGGCGGCCGTCAGATACGTGATGTCATCGTTGGGGAAGCCCAGTCCGGATAAGGTGTTGCTTTCCTGAGTGAACTTCTGGGCAGAATAGCCCGCCAGCAGATTCAGGTGGTGATCCGTCCTGAAATCAAGCGTATAGTCCAGATAGCCTTCGGCCGTGTAGGAACCGTTGTCAGTGGCGCTGCTGGTTCCGTTGGGATTATTCACCGTTGAACTAACCACTCCGGACTGGTAGTAATGCCGTATTTCGTTGCCTTTATCAATGCCCGCATTCAATTTAAGTTGCAGGCCTTTCACCACGTCGTAGTTCAGGAAGGCATTTCCCAGAATACGGGTCGTTTTGTAGTCATCATTGGTCAGGTTAAACTGAGCCAGCGGATTGATGTAAGCAACCATGCCCGGCGAATACGTATCGCGGTTGTAGCTGCCATCGGCGTTCAGGGGAGCTTTCAGGGGGCTGGCTTCAAAGATGCGCTCAAACAGGCCGCCCACGCCGTCCGTCGCTAACCGGTTGTTGTGGTCAATCCGGTAACTGGGGGCCAGGCCAAAGCCCAGTTTAACCCGTCCCCCCACGATAGACAGATCCTTGTTCAACCGGCCACTGAACAGGCGGGTACCCGTGTTGATCAGCACCCCCTGCTGCTCCTGGTAGCCGAAGAGCGCCGTAGAAGACGACTTCTCAGTGGCCGACTGCACGGTCAGATCGTAATTCTGGATCGGGGCCGCCCGGGTCAGTAGCTTATACCAGTTGGTTCCTGCACCGTACTGCGCCGGATTTTCGTACTCGGCCGGGGTTACGGCGGAAGGGTTCTCGTACCGCCGGATATCCTGGTAACGCTCGTTCATAAACGTGGCGTACTGCTGGGCGTTCATCACGTTGGGCGCCCGGTTGTCCGGTAGTTTCTGCACCCCGTAGCTGGCGTTGAACTCAATTTTAGCGTCGCCCGCCTTGGCGTGTTTGGTGGTGATCAGCACAACCCCGTTAGCCGCCCGGGAGCCGTAGAGCGCCGTAGCGGAGGCATCTTTCAGCACGCTAAAGCTTTCAATTTCATTGGGATTAATGTTATTAATGCTACCGGTAAGGGGCAGGCCATCCACGACAAATAAGGGCTGATTGTCCGAGTAAAAGGAAGCCGCCCCACGGATCCGAAAATCAACGCCCCGACCGGGCTGGCCGCTGCTTTGCTGCACCGACACGCCCGCAATTTTGCCCTGGAGCTGCTGGGCAAATTGCTGCACCGGCATGTCCTGGAGCAAGGAAGCATCCAGCGTAGCGACGGAGCCGGTGATCTCCCGGCGACGCTGTCGACCGTAGCTCACGGTCACCTCCTGTAATTGATTGCCTTCGCCCGCCCCAAGCTGAATGTCCACCACCCGCTCGGTAGCCGCACTCACGTTCACGGATTTAACTTCTTTGCGGGCGTAGCCCACAAACGTAGCGGCTAGGGTGTAGGTGCCGGGGGCAACCGTCAGGCGGTAGCGGCCATTGGCGTCCGCCACTCCGCCGGTCTGGGTACCCACGATCTGCACCGTAGCCCCCGGCAGTGGCCCCGTGTTGTCGGATATCAAGCCCCGAACGACGCCAGTGGCGGGTTGGGCATTTACCGGTGAAAGTCTACAGATTAAGATACAGCCGAGAAGAACCCCTGTTTTAAAGGGTAAAAGAAAGAAAAGGTTTCGCATAAACTGGGGAAAAGAGCAGTCAACGTTGTTCGTGAACGCAATACGGTTCAGGTGGACAAACTTCTAAACTCAATATTTCGCCAGTATGAAGCCTATGTTACCATACTATGAAGTTATGGTTTATTGGGTCGGTATTGACCGGGCAACTGGTTGCCAGATGGATGAGTTAATTTTCATTTAAGTCGGATTCCTCCTTGTCATTCCTGCCAGACTTCTTGCTTGGAACAGCTACCCGCTTAGAATAGCAAAGGGGGGTAACCCAGGGCCGTGGCTACCCAGGCAGAAACAAGATCTATTACGCTCCGTCGTTGGACAACGACGGAGCGTAATAGAAAAAATTAAGGCTGTACTTCAAACGCCAGGAACTGCGTAACCTGGGAGGAGGCAAAGTTGTCGTCGGAAACCATGATCAGGGAGTAGTTGCCGTTCGGTAGTTTTGGCCCCAGAGTCATGCCCTCCAGGTTATCAATCCGCTGAACCCCACTCGACGCTACGTTATAAAGCAGCGTTTTGGTAACGGGGGTGTAACTGGTGCCCTGTAACGCGTTTACATTAGCAATGTTGGTCGCGTTGCTCAAGTCAATTTTGTAGATCTTCACCGTGTAGTCCGGAGTGGCCCCTACGGCAAACGAGCGCTCCATGACCAGTAACTGCGTTTCGGATAGCGCAATCATGTCCACCACGCCGTTGAGTTGAAACTGATTGGCGGGTTGCGGAGCGGCATGGACCGAGTCGAGCCGGTAGGCATACTGGGCGACGGGCACTCCCGTCTGGCGGTCGTATTTGATGATCCGGATGGGCGAACCGGCTACGTTGTAAGCGGCTCGGGGGCCATCTTCGTACAGCGGCTCTTCACTGGCTGCGAACAGATAACGGGCCTCCGTGGTCAGCGCCAGACTCTCAAACGAGCCGTTCGAGCGCGTGCCGTTTTCGGTCGGCTGGATGTTGAACAAACCCGGTATGGGGTAGTCAAGCGCGTAGCTGCCGTCCTGATTCGCTTCCCGAATAAAGGGCTGAATGAAAATAGGCGTGGGGCTGGCCGTTGGATTCCGGAACCCTTCGCTCGACCAGATGATACGCTGGGTAACCGGATCAAACTGCAGACCCTCCGGATCCACCTGCCCCAGCGCGAAGGGTGAACCGGTGCTGTTTTTCAGGGTCGTAACTCCCGTAAAGTTGACGCGGTTAAAGGCATTGGCCGTAAAGTCCAGAGAAGCGGTGTAAAACCGTACGGGATTGATGGTGCCCTGATCATCAGCCATGATGTAGAACTGATTGTTGTCGGTCCGGTAGTCGATGCTCGACAGCCCGCCGATGGTAGTGCCCCCAAACTGAGACTGGAAGGGAACAATGCGTTCGCCAATAAAGCGCAGGCTGCTCACGGTCTGGGGTGAACCCGGATTGTTCCGGTGGTCTTCGCAGGCGATGGTGCCGACTAGTAAACCGGCGGTCAGGGTGGATAATAGAAAGGATTTCATCATTGTGTGATTGGATTGAACGGGATAAAGAAAAGCACTGCGGAGACCTGCACCGTTACGCCAGTATTAAGTCTATTCAGTGGACTGGAAAACTTCTCCTTTACGGTGGGCGGAAGACTCGGCCGTTGCCTGTGGGTCAAGTTTAAAGGACCTAACCCCGAATCGATGCCAGTCCCGATATGGTCTAAGGCCAGGGCCCCGTTTATTTAACAATTTCATTAAAAAGCGCTTAGTGACAACTCCGTACATTTGACTTTTAACTGGTGCGACCATCGACAACCAGGTGAGCAACTGTCAAGCAATACGTTGTCAGCCATTTCTTGGATACGTATGTCCCTCAATGATCAGGAAACAAAATTACTCCACGACCTTGCTCAGGGGCGCCTGACGGCGTTTGAGGCGCTTTATGACCGGTACCGGCAACCGGTATACGCCAACATTCTAAAACTAGTCCGACAAACCGAAACCGCTGAAGATATCCTGCAGGAAGTATTCGTGACGCTGTGGGAGAACCGGCAGAAAATAGATCCGGGTAAGTCGGTAGGCGGGTGGCTGTTTGTGGTTAGCCACAACAAAGCGCTGTCGGTCTTAAAGAAGAAAGTACGTGAATCCGCCCTGATTCAGTGGCAGACCGACCTTCCCGACCTGGCCACCGACGAGCGGTCCGATGATGAGTTGTATGGCCTGCAAATGGCGCTGATTGAAGAAGCCGTTGAACACCTGCCAGCCCGCAAACGGGATGTATTCCGGCGGTGCCGCTTCGAAGGGCAATCGACCGAGGAGGTGGCTCAACTGACGGGTATCTCGGTTGCGTCAGTCAACGACTACCTTAAACAGTCGACCCGCTTTATTCGGGAGTACATCCGTACCCGCACCAACTCGTCTCAACTCGCAGCCATCACCGGGTTGCTGTTCTTTCTGGATTAGTTGCCCCAACTGGCCATCAGTAGCGGGCTAACCCGATCCGGGGCCCCTGGACTCACCTGAAAAAACCTTAACAATTCCGTAACACAAAAAGCATCCCCCCGGGCACAGGGTCGGCGTATTTAGGGATGAGTATGGTACAAACGACCCAACAGCTAATTGACAAATTCTGGTCTGGAACCGCGACCGACGCGGAGAAGCAGCAACTTGCCGACGCGCTTGATCAACCCGGCGTTGACTGGCAGGCCGACCTGCGCCGGGCGTTCACCCAGCAGGACCCGACCGACGGTCCGCTGACGGATGAACAGGCAAAGCGGGTCCTGCTGCGGCTCCACCGGCAGATTCAGGAAGAGCCTGTCGCTGACACGTCGTTTACGATCTGGCGCAACCGGGTGCGGTGGGTTGCCGCGGCTATGCTCCTGCTGGTGGGCGGACTGAGTGTCTGGCTTTACACGCGTGCTACGCCACAGCCCGTGGCGCAGCACGCCACCAAATCGCGCTGGCACCTGACCAACCGCACCAATCGCATGGCAGTGCCGCAGACGATCCAGCTGGCCGACGGCTCATCGCTGGTGCTGGAACCGGGTAGTTCGGTCAGCTATTACGAACCGTTCGGCCGGTCCGCGCGCCGGATCAGTCTGACCGGCGAAGGGCTGTTCAGCGTAGCGAAAGACCCGGCTCATCCGTTTACGGTGCTGGCCAGAGGACTCACGACCACGGCCCTTGGTACCCGGTTTCGGGTGCGGGCCGTCGAAGCGAACCGGGTGTCCGTGCGGCTGCTGGAAGGGCGGGTCATGGTACGCGCCACGGCCGCCAGCGGGCTGTCAATGCCGGATACGTACCTGAAGCCGGGCCAGGAGTTTAGCATCAACACGACCTCCAGCCAGCTAACGGTTCATCGGTTCGCCAAAGAAAAGCCGGTCGCTGCGGCTCCGTCGGTCACTCGTCCCGTATCGTCCCCGCTTCCCGGTCTCTCTTTTGTCAAAGAGCCCCTGAACGACGTATTCGACCGGATTAGCCAACGCTACAACGTCCAGATTGAGTACGAATCGGCGGACGTGCAGGGCTTGTCGTTTTCGGGTTCGTTCGCTGCGGCTGATTCCCTGTCAGTCGTGCTGAGTGCCATTTGTTTAACCAACGATTTGTCTTTTAAACAAGAGTCAGGCCGGATCACCATTGTCCGGTCACCGTAAAACCACCATTCATTTTTTCCTGATTCAGTCGCTGATGCGGCCTCAACCGCCCCCAACCAGGGTTGGCCTAGCCACTGCTTTTGCCTTATTTTTTAAACATAACCCATGAAACACATCCTACAGACTACGCATTGCCGGTTCTGGAGCTGGCCCCTGTTGCTGCTGCTCGGCGTGCAAGCCCTGGCTCAGCCTACCGCCCGCGTAAAAGGCACCGTTCTCGATGAAAACAGCCAGCCCCTGGTGGGCGTAACGGTGCTGATCAACCAGGCAGGACAGACCAGCAACCGGGGCACGACTACGGACGCCAAAGGCTTGTTTTCGTTCGACAACCTGCGCCCGGACACCCGCTACGATTCACGGCCAGCTACATTGGTTACGAGAAGCAGACGACACCAGACTTTCTCATCAACGGGGGCGACAACAACAGCCTGCTGATCCGGATGAAGCCCGAACAACGCACTCTTAACGACGTGGTTGTGATTGGTTACGGCGCCCAGTCGAGGGCTAAAGTGACGGGTGTTATTTCGCAGGTGAAAGGACAGGCTCTGAACCAGTACAGCAGCAGTAATTTTGCTCAGCAACTGGCCGGAAGAGCCGCCGGCGTAATTATTAACGACGCATCCGCCCAGCCCGGTGCCGACCCACAGGTTGTGATCCGGGGCATTGGTACTCTAACCGCCGGCCGTAACCCGCTCATCGTGGTTGATGGCTTTCCGCTGTCGGAGGGGTCGTCGCTGAACTCGATCAACCCGCAGGATATCGAAACGCTGGACATCCTGAAAGACCCCTCATCGGCGGCTATTTACGGTTCGCGGGCGGCCAACGGCGTTATCCTGATTACGACCCGGAAAGGAAAAGCGGAGAAACTGGCCGTGTCACTCGATGTGTACACCGGCTTTCAGGAACGGGCCGACAACGTGCATTATGTCGACGCTTACCAGGCCGCGCTCTTTTTCACCGAAGCCCGCGACTGGGGCTACGTCTCGAAAAATCCCGCCGGCCGCAGCATTACCGACGATCGCGCCACCCGGTTGAGCAAAGGGGCCAGCCTGCGCGAACTACGCCTGAACTATATCGATCCGTGGCTTAATAACCAGCCCGGCCTGACAAACACCAACTGGCTGAACGAGATTTTCCGTAAGGGAGCCATCAGCAGTTACAACGTGTCGTTCGCGGGCGGGTCCGCCAAAACGAACTACTACCTATCGGCCAACTTTTTTAATCAGCAGGGCATCGTTATCAATAATGGCTTAAAACGCTACAGCAGCACCGTAAAAATTGACTCTAAACTGTCCGACAAATTCAATCTGGGCGTTAGCGTAAACCCGTCGTATAGTTCGCAGAATTATTTCAATAATAACGGAAATCAGTCATTCGACCCTATTGCGAACGCCTACATTATGTACCCGATGTTTGCGCCTTACAACGCCGATGGGTCGCTGGCAATCAGTAAGCAGATCATCGCCAACACCCCCGAAGACGGGGCACTGGGCGAAAATGCGGTGGCCCTGGCTTACAAAATCAAAAACCAGCGAAATTTCTTCCGCACCTTCGGCAATACTTACCTGAGCTACCAGCCCATCGAAGGCCTGACGGTCAAGACCTTGCTGGGGGGCGACGTGCGGAGCAATTATTTCGACTTCTACAACCCTTCTGACGTAGGAGGCTACCGGACAGCGGCCCCTAAACCGGCCGTGGCGACCGAAGCGCGGGACTTCATTACCAACTTCCTGACGGAGAACACGGTGAACTACAGCCGGCAGGTCACCGATCACCAGTTCGATTTGCTGGCTGGTTACACCTATCAGCAGGAAAGCGGAGCTAATACGTCCGTAACCGGGTCGGGCATTGCCGACAACAATATTCCGAATATTGCCGGGGCCAGCGCGTTTGTGGCCACCGCCGACCGCTACACCTGGACCCAGATTTCGTATCTGGCGCGGGCCCAGTACGCCTTTAAAAACAAATACCTGTTTTCGGCCACGATCCGGCGCGACGGGTCATCGCGTTTCGGGGACGACCGCAAGTGGGGCAACTTCCCTTCCGTGACGGGCGGCTGGATCATCTCCAACGAAGCATTTTTCCCGCAGAGCCGGCTGATCACCTTCGCAAAACTGCGCGGTAGCTGGGGGCAGTCGGGCAATAACCAGATTGGGTCATACAGTTCAAAAGCCCTGGTTAACAGTGATAATTACGTGTATGGGAACACCCTGGCGGCCGGCTTTGCGGCAACAACCACGCCTAACCCCAATCTGTCCTGGGAAACCAAATCAGCCACCAACGCGGGACTGAACCTGGGATTGGGTAATAAATTAACGGTAGCCGCCGACTACTACTTTTCCGTCACCAAAGACCTGCTGTTAAACGTACCCGTACCGGAGCAGTCGGGCTTTAGCTCATCGATTCAAAACGTAGTCCGGATTCAGAACCAGGGCTTTGAGCTCGAACTAACCGGCAATACCATCAACCTGGGTCCGGTAAAATGGGGTTTCGGCGCCAATCTGGCAACGAACCGCAACAAGGTGCTTGCCCTGGCTCCCGGTCAGAGTCAAATCATCGCCGGGTCAGCCAGCCAGTTTCTGACCAAAGTGGGCGGTCCGATCGCGCAGCTCTACGGCTACAACGTCACCGGAGTGTACAAAACGCAGGATCAGATCAACAGCACTCCGCACCTGACCGGTACGCTGACGGGCGACTACATCGTGCAGGACCTGAACGGCGACGGGGTTATCGACCTGAACGACCGGCAGACCTACGGCACCTACAATCCGAAACTCACCTACGGCTTTTCGAGCAATTTCGCCTACAAAGATTTCGAGCTGAATTTTTCGCTGGTCGGCATTCAGGGCCGTAAACTATTTGACCAGCAGCTTTCCAGCCAGGAAGAATCCGGCGAAGGGTTTGGCACGCCGAACACCTACTACTTCGAGAACCGCTATCACCCGACCGACAACCCCAACGGGTTTCTGGCGCAACCCAATCTGGGTAATTTCTCCAGTGCCCGGCGGCAGATCCGGTCGTCGAACATCTTCTTCAAAAAGGCTGACTACCTGCGGATGCGCAGCGTTCAACTCGCCTATAACCTGCCCCGTAGGTGGGCTTCGGCGGTCGGTCTGTCGAGAGCCAGGGTCTATGTTTCGGCCAATAACCTGTTTACGATCACGGCGTTCAGAGGCTTCAATCCCGACGCCACCTCGACCGATAACGTGTTGACGAACGGCTTCTCGCAGGCCAATTATCCCGTCGCCCGCTCGTTCATGGCCGGCCTTAATGTAACCTTTTAACCCCGCGAATACCCGTGAAAAAAATACTGATAATCACCGCCCTGCTTGGGGGTTCGTTGCTAACCAGTTCCTGCGAAGACAAGCTGTTTCAGGAACCGCAGACGTCGAAAGTGCTGAACAACTTTCTGCGCAACGAAACCGAGTCCGAGGAATACGTCAACGCCGTTTATGCCAATCTGCAAAACAACGGTTTGTACGGCCTGTATCTGATTGCGTTCTCGGAAATCCAGTCAGACAATACCTACGACGAGGTGCCCGCTAACGACGATGGCAATTATGGCCAGCTCGACCAGTTTTCGACCATTCCGGGGAATGCCATCGTCACGGCCGTCTGGACGCAATCGTACCAGGCCATTCAAAAGGCTAACGTTGTGCTGAACCGCATCGGCAGCATCACCTACGCCACCGATGCGACCAGGCAGGCCCGCATTGGCGAGATGAAATTTATCCGCGCGCTGCTGTATTTCAACCTGGTGCGGCTCTACGGCGACGTTCCTCTTGTGACGCAGGAAACAACCAACCCCAACGCTTATTTCGGACAGGGTCGTACCCCCTCGGCCCAGGTCTACGATC
>Ga0325400_1003778_pt1 | contig 13830 bp, 7 predicted proteins | sample PopdelMetagenome_2_FD_205662 | JGI IMG/M metagenome (GOLD analysis project Ga0325400, IMG submission 205662) | Populus deltoides microbial communities from Bellville, Georgia, United States - Xylem-PdKOR-R1 | ecosystem: Host-associated > Plants > Phyllosphere > Stem > Wood/Secondary xylem... | reverse complement strand
TTGGGTCTGCTTTAGGGTTCCATGACTATGATGCTAATTCCAAGTTTGAAGTCCTTTCTTTCATCCAGATTAGCTGGCTCAATGCAATTAGGGAATGGCAAGAGGAGTTTGTTGGCAATAGGAACTGTAGGGAATTTGTAGAGACCATTACCAGAGATCTGCTCGGTGGTTGTGTCTTTGTGTTTTCACCAAGAGGAGAGGTAAAATTATGTATTAATTTGCACTGATAAAATGTTTTCGGTAAGAAATTGTGAATCCACATATTAGTTGTGTGATTGACTATGCTTATATGAAACTCAATGAGGTTGGTAATAAGAGAGAAAGTATCAAATGAGGAGCATGGATTTGTTTGGAAAATGTTGAGGAATTGACAATGGAATCTACTTTTATTAGACTATGTGTGAAATATTCAGTTTTTCGTAATGTTGCTTTGCAATATTAGAATCAGTTGTTTATAGAAATCCCAATGAGCAACCCACTAATATGCAGTCCGATCGAGAGACTTTGTCTTGAGTTTCGTAGTAGAATTTCTTCATAGAATGGATGCAGTGCAGGTTCCTATTATAGATTTTTCAATCACAGAAAAAAAGGTTGAAATGATGGAAGACGTGAACCATTAGGCTTACAAGAGAATTATTTAAACAAGTAAAGCAATCAGCTGAACCCTATAAGATTTGCTACAATTAATCCTCAGATTTGAAGTTAACGTAACGTCATCTTCCTTAATTTCTGATAGGATTTTGACAGCTTTTCATTAGGATCTGATAAGTCTTCATGTTGATCTAGTTTTTCGTGATTTGTAGGACAATTGCAGGATTATGGTTTTATAAAGGAAAAATCAAAGTCCATGCTTATAAAGGAATGAACGTTCTTACTTTCATTATATATGGAGTCGGATTCAAAAATAACACAATAATGGTAGAAAATATGATAAAATCAAAAAAGCAAAACAAGAAGAAAGAACAACATTAATTAGCTGCGTATTACATTTTTATTATTGTGTTTTAAATATATGATTTTACAATGGTAGGAACAGCAGAACACCACATGAACAGCAGAACAAAGGCTGCCCACTTCCTCGAACTTCTTTGTTTCTTTCCTTTCTTTTTCTTTTTCTTTTTCTTTTTCTTCTTGGAGGAGAAAGAGGGTTGTGCTGCTCGTTTCGTTTCATTTTCTTGGAAACCATACAGAAAATTCTTGGATCTGTTGATTGTTTCTAGCTATTAGTCTTTTTCTATAAATCATATAAAATACTAAGAATATATTAATTTAATATTTCTATAAATAAATATAATTATAAAAACCACTATGATTTGGACAACCACTCCATCATCCTCTTTTTCATACCAATTTTTCAGCTCCTATTCTCTACAATACTGGCCCCCCTACGTGACCTCACTTTCTTCCTTTGTCCAAAGAAATTCCAAATAAAAGAGAGAATTTTTATGAGAAATAGGACATCACATATTCATATATTTTTTTCTTACTCTCCTCCGATCTGTCTATGTCTTCTTCCGTTTCTGCCTCCCTCAACCTCTCCTTCTATTTCCACGTCCTTTCCTTTATTTCTGTCTTTTCTTTTCTTTTCTTTTTAAGCCTTTTTAACCTTTCTCTCTCCCACTTTCTATCCTTTCCTAGTGGGTAAAGTTGAACACGTGGCGACCATCTATTAGCTTTTAAGATTACGTTTATCTCCGTGTGACCGTGTCACAATAAAATCTAAGGGTGAATATGTAAAGATAAGGTTGAACATGTGGGGGTAATCTATTGGTTCCTTGGATTACCTGGTCCTTTCTCATAAACATAGTTCCTTGGATTACCTACGCGACCTTACTTTCTTCCTTCTTTGTCCCATCCTTTTCTTTCTCCTTTGATCATGCCGTGATTTTAGGGGGTTTTTTTATTCTTTCTTCTTTGTCCCATTCCTTTCTTTCTGCTTTTGTCATGCTCCTTTTATCATGTTTTTATTTAGAATACAAAAAATTATTTTTTAAAAATAATATTTTAAAAAATAAAAACTCAAACACACTATTTCTCTTCTTATTTACAGCCGTGATTTCAGGTCCTCTTTTTATGCCTTATTTGCAAGAGCAAGAGAGAGGAATTGGCTCAAAAGGAGGCTTTTATGGCATGATGGCCAAAAGATGGCCATTGCTATTCTATGACAGCCATAATGGTCGGTAGGATGTGAATTTGATGGGGGGAGAGGAGAAATGCAGGGGAAAGAAATCTTCTTCTTCCCCTGCCTCTGTGTTTGCAGGGAAGAAGAAGAACCACAGTGCCATTTAAAATGGCATCGTTTGGGGTTTTTTTTTAACAATGGATGAAACGGCGCTGTTTTGAACAAAACACGTCGTTTCATTTAAAAGGAAATGACGGCAAAATCATATCAAAGTCCAAATCAATCTTCAATTTGTGATTTGTTCAATCAAGTCCTAAATTGCAATTTTAATTTTAAAAATCAATTCAATTGCTTCCCTGCCAAATTCAATCGTCGGCCATGAAGTTAGCCGCCTTTTTCACTTTAGTCCTTAGTTTCTGATGTCTGCAATTTGACCCTTAATTAATCAATAAACTTTTAATTTCTTCAATTTAGCCCCTGATTCAGTTAATTACAACCCCTCTATTTACGCGTCTTTTCCAGTTTGGTCCTTGGTTTCATATTTCTTCAATTAAGTTCCTAATTGGCCATCAAACTTCAATATTTATGCAATTTTGCCCCTGATTTGACCAAATTAACTCTTAAAAATTATATTTTGACCCCAGAACTTTAATTTCTTCCAATTAAAGCCCAATTGACTCGAAAATTAATTTTTCTTACAATCAAACCCTTCATAAACTCAATTTAACCTTTAATAAATTTAATTGAGTCCAATAAACATCTGATTTTATACATTTCTTCCTCAAATTGAATTTTCTTTGTCAGCTAGGCTCTCATCAGTCAATGATATACTGTCAAATTTCAATCCTTGTATTTTTAAACCTCCTCAACCAATTTTTAGTTATTTTCCAGGCACTTTGGCATCCTCTTCTCACTGTTATTATTTTTTTGATTTTTTTATTGTTTATTTTTTAGTCCGAATATATATATATATATATATATATATATATATATATATATATTTATTTATTTATTTATTTTTGGAAGAGAAAAACTAAATTTGGAGAATAACCCAAAACAGGTTATGACAATTGCCCCCTATTTACAATACTTACGATAAAAAGTCTCGTAAGAGATTTTAGATAGTAAGTTTTGTAAAGAAGAAAAAAAAAAGATAACGGACTCACCATATGATGAATTGTTTGGAAAGCATTTGAGGGCTAGAAAGCACACTCAAATGGTCAAAAGGTTTTTTTCCTGGTGAAATTCAAAGATTTTTGAAATGGTTGAATTGTAATGGGTGACCTGCCCAAGTGAAAAAATATAGAGAATGGTTTCATTGTAATGGGTGACCTACCCAGGTAAAAAAAACATGGAGAATGGTCTCATTGTAATGGGCGACCTACCTAGAAAAAAGGATGGTCTCATTGTAATGGGTGACCTACCCAAAGGGAAAAAAGGAAAGAGTTGTCTCATTATAATGGGTGACCTACCTAGAAAAAAGGATGGTCTCATTATAATGGGTGACCTACCCAAAGGGAAAAAAAGAAAAGAGTGGTCTCATTATAATAGGTGATCTACCCAGGTGGAAGAATGGTCTCATTGTAATGAGGGACCTACCTAGGCAAAAAAATACAGAGAATTGGTCTCATTGTAATGAGTGACCTACCCAAGTGGAAAAGGGAAGAGTGGTCTCATTATAATGGGTGACCTACCCAGGTGGAAGAATGGCCTTATTGTAATGGATGACCTACCTGGGAAGATGGTGAGGGCTCAAAGACGCACTCAAAATGAGGTAGGGTTAGAAAATACACTACCACCCTCAAAATGAGGTGAGGGCTCAAAGGCGCACTCAAAATGAGGTAGGGTTATAAAATGCACTACCTAAGAGATGAGGGCTCAAAGACGTACTCAAAAGGAAATGAGGGCTCAAAGGCGCACTCCAAAGGAAGCGAAGGCTCAAAGGCGCATCTTGACAACGAAGTAAAGGCTCAAAGGCGCACTCAAAATGAGATGAGGACTCAAAGACTTACTCGAAAAGAAAGTGAGGGCTCAAAGGCACACTCAAAATGAGGTAGGGTTATAAAATGCCCTGCCCAAAAGGTGATGGTCAAACACCGATCTGACAATGTTAAAACTAATGCATTATGATTGATATGCATGCATACTTACCTGAGAAATATAGGTCCTCATTTCTTCATGGTGTCTTTCTTTTCTCAAAAGTTGGAGTGTAAGTAGTAAATTTCGATGACTTTTTCGCTCTTGCTTACTTGAGTCATATCTTGTGATCTTGACCTCTGAGAAGGGCTTCATATCATCCTACTTCTTTACCCTTTAACCTATATCTCAAGGGTTGCCAATTATGCCCGACATTTTTCTTAGAAAAAGAATTATAAAGCCTGCCCTACCATGTATTTTTTATTGCCTCCCAGCTTGATCATACCCCCAAGTATTCAATTCGGGTTTGGGAATAAGGCTATGTAAAGGAAGTTTTGACAAGGAGTTGTTTTGATGCAGAAATGTTGGAATTTCAAAGCTATTCTAAACACAGAAATCATTTTGACATCGATTCAAAGCAAACTCGTTCTGAAGAAATTCAAGTGATTCCTATGGAGAGGTTTTAGAAGTGATGAAAACCTTTTGTTTTGCTTTTGGTGAAAAACATGAAGTGATATTGGGTTTGGTAAAAAATGGTTTAAGATTTAATTTGAGGGTTACAAAGAACCAGCCTTCAAAGCATTCATTTTATTTGCATGAATAATAATTTGGTTCGCATGAGAAAGCACTGCCTACCGATCCAGATTGCTTGCCTTTGATCAGAAAGGGCTTGATTAGGCATGTAATATAGGCTTGGGCTCTTGGTTATGAAGAAAAGGATATTTGTAGGCTCAAAAGGTGTTTCAAGGGATTTGAAGACTAAGGATCACTAGTGCTTGTTTCCTGACCTTTTGTCTTTGGAATGTCTTTTCAAAATGGTTTATCGTGCCCCCCAATGTTGGGCTCTTTCTCTTTGTTTTTGTTTTCTTCATTTGGTTTTGAGCATCATTTAATTGTTTTTTTTTTCTGTATGCTCAAATTTTTTGGATCCTTTGGATTTTTCTTCATACCCCTAGCTTTGTTTGAGCACCTTTGATGATTGAGAATTTTCTTTTATGCCCCCCAGTGTTGCTTGGGCACTTCAATCATCGAGGTCTTTTCTGCGTCTCTCGCACTTGACTCCAGTTTGGGGTGTGATCCTATCCAAGGTTATTTCTAAAAAATGTTACTAGACTCAAAAAGGGATTGCAAAGGAGGCATTTCCTCATCTCAAACACATGCACTTAAGATCGGTAAGCCTTGCTTTCATGCGAGTATGCAAAGTGATTTCTCATTATTTATTCAAATAAAACTCAACTTTGAAGTCACCTCATGGTTTTTTTTGTGTTTGTTTGTTTGTTTTTTTTTTCAAGTTTTCTAAGTGTATAGTTACCTTTCTAAGGAATCACTTGAATTTCCAGAATTCATTTGTTTTGGAGAAACACCAATATGATTTATATTTTTGTACCAAACTTTGAATTCCTAAAATTCTTATAAATATGTGAGATCATGCATAGTTTTGGAAAAAGGAAAACATGTTATAAGCATAGGAAAATACATGATCTTATTAACAAGAAGGCTCATTTGACAAAGAAAGTCTTGTGGCATTATGAGCTAAATTACCGACAAGACTGAAATAGTTGAAACCAACATGATTAAACAAAAGGCAATAATATGGCAGGCCTCATCCTTCCATTTTGGTAAATCTCCTCTTAGGCTAGCCTCCCCATAATAATTCTTAGGATGATGGGGATAAAAACTGTGGTTGGAATTTGAGTCCTTCAAAATTTATGCTACCCTTTCGCACCCTACCTGGACCAGTGATGCTTTTAGATTCCCCGAACATTCGATTGTTAGTGCATTTCTAATCCACCGCTTTAAGCATGATTAGGTAGAGGGTTCATGTTCACATTCAGAGTGTCTTTAAATGCTATTCACCCTACCTTAATTAATTGCAAAAGCTTTCTCTTAAAGGTGTTGCAAATATGAATGTCATGTCTGGCAACACCAGCATGGTATTCACAAGTGAGCTCTGGCTTATACCAGCCAGGGTAAGGGGGCTGCAAAGGTGCTAGAGGTTCGAGAGTTATATGTTTGATGCTTAATAACTTCTGGTACATCTCATTTAGAGGTAGCGGTAATGGAGGTAGTTGTTCTTGGACCCTTAAGTAATTTCTAATTTGGCTTAAAAGTTTTAAGGCTTAGGTTTTTTTATGTCGGCAATTTAGGATGGAGTGTGGTAGTTTTGGGATGAGTTTTTCCTACCCTTGTAGCCATCTTCAACATGATTAACCTCTTTTCTTTCGAAACCTCTATTCTCAATGGGTGTAGAAATTCTACCACTCTTGACGCCTTGCTCTATGCGTTCACACACTACCACAACATTAGTGAATTGTTGGGCCAAACTACCTATTATGGTGCCTTGAGTGTGTCGGCAAATAAAGTGCCCATCTTTTTATCCAAAAGTTGGGGATGTACTTGAGCAGCTGATTCCCACCATCTTTGAACATATTCCCTTATGCTTTCTTTGTCTTTTTTTCTCTATATTGGACAAGCTGGTTCTGTCGGGAGTGATGTCCATGTTGTACTTGTACTGCTTGACAAAACAACCACCAGATCCTTCCATCTCTAGATTTTTGTGTTGTCCAATCTCATGTACCAGCTCAATGTTGCCCCACTTAAACTATCTTGAAAAAAATGCATCAGTAGTTTTTCATCATATACTACCTCTGTCATTTTATTGCAATAGGACTTGAGGTGAGTCATGGGGCATTATATTCCACTATATTTGATGAACTCTGAAACACGAAACTTTTTCGGGACAACCACATTTGGGACCAGACACGTCTCTACCGCCCGAACTGGGTCATATAAGTCTACCTCTTCAATGACTTTGATTCTGGCTTCCAACGCCTGTATTTTATCTTGATCAATGCTATCAGATGAATTGGCCTTATGGGACTCATTAGCAAATACCTCCATGACTGTCGGGGTTAGTGCAAGTGTCGCTGACTGCACAAATGTTGGATTTTACTGAGGCTCTTGACCATGTTTGCTCATTCTTTCTTTAGGCTAAACTGTAATCGAAGCCTAATTAACGGTGACCGGTCAGTTAGAATGGCCTTCACCAGAGGTATTTCTCAGTGTTTGCTTGAGTAAGCTAGTGAGGCGAGCCACGCTTGTCTTCAGAGACTCCAACTTTTCTTGAAAATGGGCATCACGGTGAGCACGCTCTCTATCTTCTATATTTCTTGCTCAAAGTCGAGTGTTGTAAACTTTTTAGGGACCTATATTTCAATCTGATGCATGTATGTTATTTACAATGAATTGATGTATGTATGGATGCAAATATATGTACATGCGTAGTAGGGAGCTCATACTCTAAGGATAGGTTTTGGGCCATTACATGATGGGTGGATTTCTACCTAGTCTCAAAAGGGTCTTTTGTTGTCCTAGTGATCACCCTCATAAAGGCAATATAAGAGCTTAGTAAGTAATGAGATGACATGTGTACCAATCATTATCAGTCTAAGCACTCAGCGAAGAGTTGGGGTTTACACAAACTTAGACCTTGACTAAAAGTCGTAAAGTAAACTATTAGTCCCCCATTTAACCTAAAGTTTTTCTCAGTATAAACTCTCATAAAATGTGAATGATGCATGAAACAATTTTATACAATCCATGAACAAATATGTACAAAATTAAACCGTATGAGCAAATGAGGAAATGCATATTAACAATAACACACAAACCAAACAATAAAACATGATAATCAGACAAAAACAAAGCTTAATCCACAAGGTTCCTAGTGGAGTCGTCATTCTGTAGCATGTGTGTGGCGTCGCGACGACCGTCCACCCTCTCAAGTAAATGTATGTCTATCTGGCAAATGTGGGGAGACAAGGAATTCTTGTCTTTTATCGGTGGAAAATAGAATGGGAGTCGCTACCTAATATTTTGATCACTAGGAACCCTAATTGGTCTTAGAGATCGGGTACGGAGACTGGTTATGTAAAGGGAAGGTATTAGCACCCCAACTACACCCTACCTAATGTAAGCTGCATTGTTTTGTTGTTTGATAAAATCTAAGGTCTTGTTGTGGTTTTTAATTGTCGGTCTATCTACGGTTTAAGAAAAATCCTCCTCTATAGAGAGATTCTTATCTTATCAGGTAAACACCTAAATGTTTTATGTCATCAAAAGAAAAACCCTTTTAATATCGAGAATATGTTTTACATATAAATTCATAATCCCTAATACTAAAACAAAACAAAATATTTTTTTTGGAATTTTTTAAATATTGGCCAAATTCTCGTGACTTTAATAAACTGGTTATTAAAACCAAAATGCATGTTAAAACATATTTTTTTTTTGAAGTTTTCTTTGTTGTATGAAAATACAATATGGTTTCTTTTTTTCTTTGAGAGACTTGGACGTATGCATGAAACAAATATATATATATATATATATATATATATATATATATATATATATATATATATATATATTATTTTTTTACAAAAACTGAGTATTTTAATTCTGGATTTGTATTTTTACAGTATCAAAATACAAACCAATATTAAGCAAAATTTAGAGGGAAAAAGGCTGACCTGCAGTGGCTCACGGTCGTTGGCAGCGCTGCTGGAGTGGTTGATGGTTGTGGCGGCAGACAGTGGTTCTTCCTTCCTTCTCTTCTGTTTCTGCATTTTCTTCTTCTTCCTATTTCTGTTTCTGTGTCGCCCCTTCAGTTTCTGACGGTGGTTGTGTGGTTGTTGACGATTGTCTGGGTTGCGGACGGTGGCGTTGCAGTGGCTGTTCTTCTTCTCTCTTCTGCTTCTCCCCTTTTTTTCCTTTCTCTCTCTGTTTTTCTTTTCTTCTTCATCTCGAGTTTTTTTCCTTCTCTTTTATGCTTCTCCTTTGCTGCCTCCCTTCTTGATCTCTCTTCCCCTATATTTATAGGTAAAAAAATAAGGGAGAAAGGCCTACTACTCCTGCTCAGTCATGATGCAGGGTTAGGGTGGCCGGGGGGCAGGACCGCCTAAGGGCACATCCCTTCTGTTTTTCTTTACCCCGTGGTAGGCCATGGGTCAGAACTTAGGCAAGTGGGGTGTTTGTTTTCGGCGTGTTTTTGAAGTTTCGGAGAAAGGGGGAGAGGAGAAATGCAGGGGAAAGAAATCTTCTTCTTCCCCTCCCTCTGCGTGTGCAGGGGAAGAAGAAGACCCACAGTGCCATTCAAAACGACACCGTTTGGGGCTTTTTTTTTAACAGTGGATGAAACGACGTCGTTTTGGACAAAATACGCCGTTTCATTTAAAAGAAAATGGCGGCAAAATCTTGTCAAAGTCCAAATCAGTCTTCAATTTGTGATTTGTTCAATCAAGTCCTAAATTTCCATTTTGATTTTAAAAATCAATTCAATTGCATCCCTGTCAAATTCAATCGTCGACCCTGAAGTTGGCCACCTTTTTCACTTTAGTCCTTGGTCTCTGATGTATGCAATTTGACCCTTAATTGATAAATAAACTTCAAATTTCTTTAATTTAGCCCCTTATTCGGTTAATTACAGCCCCTCTATTTACGCGCCTTTTCCAGTTTGGTTCTTGGTTTTAAATTTCTTCAATTAAGCCCCTGATTTGACCAAATTAACTCTCAAAAATTATATTTTGACCTCATAACTTTAATTTCTTCCAAATAAAGCCCAAAATGACTCCAAAATCAATTGTTCTTGCAATCAAACCCTCTATAACTCAATTTAACCTTTAATAAATTTAATTGAGTCCAATAAACATCTGATTTTAGACATTTCTTCCTCAAATTGAATTTTCTTTGTCAATCGGGCTCTCATCAGTCAATGATATACTGTGAAATTTCAATCCTTGTATTTTTAAACCTCCTCAACCAATTTTTAGTCATTTTCCGGGCGCTTTGGCATCCCCTTCTCACTGTTATTATTTTTTTATTTTTTTTAGTCTGAATATATATATTTTTTTAATTTTTGGAAGAGAAAAAATGAATTTGGGGAATAACCCAAAAATGGGTTATGACACTCTAGATTCATTAATCTAATATTATATGAATATTAAAGTTAAATTAAGCCTTTATTAATAATAAATATGTATTTACATGAATATAATAATATCTCATGTAACTAACCGATTGGATATAAGGCTTATTAAACTAACAGTTGGTAACCATTCTATACCGATGGCATTATCTTTTATCAAAAAACAAAATTAACTATAGATTTAATGATTGTCGCACGTGTGCAGTGTCATAGTGAACATAGAGAAAAGCCTATAAAAAAAGGATAAATGTCAAATGTTCAACCCGAATAATGGAGAAAAGACCGAAACACGTTAACTCGGTTGGGCAATTATTCATTTTCTTTCCTTCCTTTATTTTGTCTTCGCTTGAGCCTATTTTGGGCTTGGATCGAATAAAATTCGATATTAAATTGAAGATAATAAGGGGCTAAATTAAAAGAAGAGGGCTTTCCTCAAGTGGGATGAGCTTTGGGGTCTAATTGAAGAGTTGGTGTCAAATTAGGGATTAAATTGAAAAGATGAAATGAGATTTAGGACTTAATTGAAGAGTTATTATCGGATATGTCACAACCTGACCCAACCTGCCAAATATTGTTTGTTTTGGGCCTTATCGTCCTCACGGATTTGTTTTTGGTGACCACGCATGACCCTAAAACGCATCTGACAAGTCAACAACCAGCACTACTAATAAGACCAGCTTTCAAATCCTCACCCGCCGATGTGAGATATTACAATTCACCCCCCTTAAGGAGCTCAATGACCCCGTCAGCACAACTGGATAGTCAGTGAGACCAGTTCTGATACCAAATGTCACAATCCGATCCAACTTGTCAGATATTGTTCATTTTGGGCCTTACCGCCCTCACGGATTTGTTTTTGGTGACCACGCATGGTCTCAAAACACGTCTGACAAGTCATTAACCAACACTACTAATAAGGTCAGCTACCAAATCCTCACTCGTCGATGTGAAATATTACAGGATAAAAGAGAAAGAAATGTTGGTGCATGTAAAGCACATATCAGCATTGGAGAAAGGCTATCGAATTCCAGCTACACATATGTGGTATATGCTTCCCTTAAAGGTTGTCGATTCCATTCTATTTTACCCTTGAAATAGGCAGTATATCTTGTATCATTTAAAAAAAAAAGAACAAAGTGAGACAAATTTCATTGCAATTAAAATCTTGGCTCATTCTTCTTGCCTAAATTCTAGACGAGTTGTTTCGAGTTTTTTCCATCTATTGTGTTCCAGATTTTTTTTAATGAACTTATAATTGGTGCCGTTTTTGAGTTAGGGATAACTTTCCATAATTCTCAAAAACAGGTAGCCCTGAAACAGGCTGCCAACTTCCTGGAACTTCCTTGCTGCTGACTTTGGTGATTTGTTCCCACTACCAATCTTTCCTTAACAACTAAGTAGTTTTTTTAAAAAAAAAAATGGATTGATTTTAACCACATATTTTTGCCGAGTCTCAATTCAACCTCTTTCCTTTAAAAAAAATATGCAATTAAGCTTAAAAAAAAATTCAATTATGCAAAAAAAAATAAGTTCAAATACTAAATCGAAAACTTTATTATTAATATCTACAAGTCTAGTGAATAGTAATGAGCATAAAACTCCTTTTTCTTTTAATTTATACTATAATTTTGTATTGTGACACATACTTTTTAAAAATATTTTTTATTTAAAAATTTATTAAATATTATATATATATATATAATAACAAGAAATATTAAAAAAAATATTAATTTAATATTTTTTAAATTAAATATAATTATAAAAAGCACTCAGACACAGTTAATAAAAAAAAAAACTTACGTGTTTTGATTCTGACAACTACCCTATTATCCTCTTCTTTCATGCTACTTTTCAAAATTTCTACAAGACTGGCCCCTACGTGACCTTACTTTCTTCCTTCCTTGTCCATTTCCCTTCTTTCTCTCTCTTTTTAGGTGTTTGGAAGGTAAAAAATACATAATCATAATTCCTCTCATTATATTGAATTAGTTCCATAAAAATCAACTATTTTAATAATCAAAATCTTTCTTAACAACAACTTTTCTTTAAACTTATTTTTTATCCAAAATATTTATAAACACTCAATAAACCTTATTAAACCAAAACAAAGAACCTCTCTCCCTGTTTTTGTCCTATATTTATGTGTTTTGATTTGGACACCTACTCTATTATCCTCTTTTTTCATACTAATTTTCAAATTAGGTTTTTAAAAAATTAATTTGAAATAAAAATAAAATAAAATTTAATTTAATTTAATGTTTTTTAAAATACTTTATAAGAAACAAGAGCAAACACGTTATTTCTCTCCTTATTCGCTGCTGTCATTTCAGGTCCTCATTTCCTGCATTATTTGGAAGAGTATGGAAAAAAAATAAAAAAATCAAACGAGCTTGGCTATCAAAAACTAAAATTCAAAATATAGAGAAAAATACTATTGGAGTCCACAGTAAATCTGTGTTTGAATGAACAATAATTTAATCATTTTTTTTTTTGTTATTATATTATTAAAGTGTCCAAAGAAATTCCAAATAAAAGAGACACAAAAAAATCCCAATCAAAGAGAGAAAAAAAAAAACAGAGTATTTTTATCAAAGGCACAAAAAAATCCCACTCAAACATGTTGTTTTCTTTACTCTCCTCCGATCTTTCAATGTCTTCTTTCGTTTCTGCCGCCTCCCTCAACCTCTCCTTCTATTTCCACGTCCTTTCCTTTATTTCTGTCTTTCCTTTTCTTTTCTTTTTAAAGCCTTTTTAACCTTTCTATCCTTTCCTAAGGGTAGATAAAGTTGAACACGTGGCGACCATCTATTAGCTTTTGAGATTGCCTTTATCTCCATGTCACAGTAGAATCTAAGGTTGAACATGTGGAGATAAGGTTGAACATGTGGCGATAATCTATTGGTTCCTTGGATTACCTGGTTCTTTTAGCTTTTCTTCAATACTGGCCCCTACGCAACCTTACTTTCTTCCTTCTTTGTCCCATCCTTTTCTTTCTCCTTTTGTCATGCCGTGATTTTAGGGGTTTTGTTTTATTCTTTCTTCTTTGTCCCATTCCTTTCTTTCTGCTTTTGTCATGCTGTGATTTTAAGATTTTTATTTTAAGTGTTCGAATAAGTAGATGTTTTTTATAATATTTTTTTATTTAAAAATATATTAAAATAATATTTTTTTATTTTTTAAAAACTATTTTTAATATCAATATAAAAATAAAAAAAATTAATTTAGAATATAAAAAATTATTTTATATCCTATCATTAGCTGGAAATCGCATAATGTAATGATCAGTATTACACGATGATAGACAAATTTGGGGTTGGCTGAAGGCGGGGATTCTATTGGTCAACGTATTTTCAATGTAGTAAAATTAAATGTTTCACTATAAATGACAATATTGATACCTTTAAATGAATAAATGATTTTAATATCGTTAAAAGATGTTTCTACCTTGTTATTTGTTCAAATATGGTATACCCAAGCTCCGGCGAACACCAAGAAGTCTCCATTTTTAACACAAAGAAAATACTAGAGTTAGGGATTGCTTGCATGAAATCTAGCTAAGTTCTTGCATAAATTAAGAGGTTATAATATT
>Ga0325400_1003774_pt1 | contig 13832 bp, 6 predicted proteins | sample PopdelMetagenome_2_FD_205662 | JGI IMG/M metagenome (GOLD analysis project Ga0325400, IMG submission 205662) | Populus deltoides microbial communities from Bellville, Georgia, United States - Xylem-PdKOR-R1 | ecosystem: Host-associated > Plants > Phyllosphere > Stem > Wood/Secondary xylem... | reverse complement strand
CATATTCCCAAGACTTTCCCTTTTGTTTTTTTTAGATGAGCTCTATCAATACTTTAATTTCTCTCTTTTTCCGATTTTGTCCATCAATTTATTACCTTAATATATCTCCTTTGGGGTTTCAAATAGGCAAAAACCTGCTCTTGCAATTAGCTCGGTCAAAGTAGGGTGAGACCCGGCATAAATCAGGTGAGATATCGTTTTTTTTATATTTTTTAATACATCTAAAAAATATATAATTAATTTATGAATACTTAGCCTTATATTTATTTATAGTTTAGATCCATATGAAATGTTTGTTAACTTTTCGATATGGGATAACTATATATAAATTGACTACTATACTCTATTCGAAAGCAAAGTAAAAATCGACTGATATTCAATAAAATAATATATATAATATATTTTTAATTAATTTAAAATTTTAATTACTTAATTTTAAAAATGTAAATTTAAATTAAAAAAAACAAAAATAGATTAGGAGTGCAAGTCTGGCCTGAATTAAAAAGCTCAAGCGCACCTGCGTTATTTTTTCCTTAAAAGCGGACGACACATCATCTACTTCTTTTTTTATTGAGCGGGAAACAAGTCGCGTATTAGCCACTACCTATAATCCAACCACCATAACTATGGTGGTCAGAAAATCAGAGGGGGGTTTGCCTTAAAAATATCTTTTTAACCTCTTTTCACTTAAAAACACCATAAAAACCTATATAAACTACCCACCAACCCCAAAACACTCTAAAATCTTTCAAAAAACCATAATTAATCGAATTTTAAAAATCATAACTAAACATGATTTGCCTTCCTCGTAATGTTTAGAGGGAAAATCACCTTTAATAAACTCGTCTCAAGAAAAGGAATTCATTGACACAAAGATCCTCTATTTTGGTGGTCAAATTGTGGCTAAATAACAACCTTGTTGTTTTTCAACAAGTTTCTCTCTCATTTCTCAAACTTAAAGACTACAAATTAAACAAAATGAACTTCCAGATGAGAATGAAAATTCCAAAAACATTGAGATTGGCCATGCATTTCATACGTGTTTTACATCGTGGTCCTCTCACTTTAGATTTTATATTTCTAATTTAATTGAAAACTATATCTCATGAAATTAGGCCAAACAAGAATCAAATTAAAAAAGGTAAAAAAAATTAAGGATGAAATTTGAAAAACAAAAGGGATGAAAAAAAAAGGGTGGGGCTACTTAATTATTCATATGAACAAAGAAACGAATTTTAATTGTTTTAATGTAGTTGATTAACCCGTCAAATTTGTGGCTCAAGTCTCAAGACCAAGATAACCTCATAAAAAGTAAGCTAAAACGAATTATAAAATCTAATTCCCGTCAATAAAATGTTAACGAATGGAATTGAAAAAAATATCAATTTAAAATAGGAGAGAAAACCTTAGTCAACCGGGTTAATTAACCTATTAAACCAGTGACCTGGGTCATACAGCTGAGATAATATCATAGAAAGCAAATTAAGATAAACCATGAAGTTTAATCCTCAACAAATTAAATGTTAAAGGATGAAATTGAAATTGAAAAAAAAAACTCAGAAAAAAAGGGCAAAACACTATTGAAATGAATGAAATGTGTGAGGTTGAGATAATCCCATAAAAAAATAAATTATGAACTCTAATCCTTAACAAATCAAATGTTGAAAGATAAAATTAAAATTAAAATTAAAAAAATATTGTATAAAAAAAATAAAGCACTTTTAAAATGAATGAGTAATAATGTGTAAAGGTTGCGATCCAAGTTTTGAGGCTGAGATAATCTCATAAAAAAAAACAAAAACAAACTATGAAGTTTAACCTTCAATAAACCAAATGTTAAAAGACAATTGAAATTAGAAAAAATATATATAAAGAATAAAAAAAGCACTATTAAAATTAAATAAATAGTGATATGTAAGGTTGTGTCATGTTCCATTTGATGACAAATAACTTTAATTATTGTCCAGTCTCTTCCTGATGTAAACCAACCACTTTTTTCCTTTGAGCTTTTTACATTTCTCATTTTCTTTCATTGTTGTGAACAAAACGTGTATGGGACAACACTTGAATATTTAGTCCATTTACATATGCTATCAAACTGAAAAGAGCTTTGAGATTTACATGATTACTAACCAGTGAACAAGGATTGCATTTGTGTGGTGCTTAATTTGTTATTACTCTCTCTTTAAGAAATTCTTTTTATCCTTAGCCAGCTTTTGCATCAAGAATAAGTTGCTTCGATTAGGTCTTGAGTTTAAGCAAACCATAAAAAATAAACTACTTCATTTAGGTTTTAAATAGGCAATCATTTACACCCCACTGATGCTGTCGATATGATAAAAACTAGCCATGGAATGGAGACTAGCTACAAGGATAAAATGTTCATTCACTAGCCTAGTGATTGAATGAGAGGGTATTTGTTGTTATGGTAGAAAGTGTAGTATGGTGTGACCACAATTAGTGACTATTTGAAAAACATTAAACTATTGGTTAAGGAATATGGGACTCATATAATAATTATGGTCCAATCATAGGTTCATCAAAAGCATGTCTTACTTGCTTTATACGATTTTTGTGCAAAGTTATTGAACGTTGAAGATTGTTCAATTATCTCTTGACCAAAAATCCCTTATTATCTCTTGACCAAAAATCCCTCCTCTCATTTGTTCCTTCATGTTGTCCCTGGCCTGTTTCTTATCGTCCCTTTATTTCCATCAGTAATTCATAGTTTTTTCCATTAACATTTTCCCTTCTTGAAACATTTGTTATAGACATCGTGTTTTTTTATTCTTCTTTTTCCGGCCACAAACAATTGTAAAACCCATGAAATAACATTTCAACAATAACCACCATCCCTATACAAGATCTACATAAACCACCACCAAATTTGTTTTCCTTCTATCCTCTAATCTCGTCTTCGTGTACAACCAGTGTTATCGGCATCAAAATCTAGGTAAATTTCAATTTCAATGATTGTTCATTGTCTACTGTGCATGTTTGTTAAATTCATGAAACTAACCAGATCTTCTTCACTCTTGTAACTATATCCCTATTTGTTGTTGCAAGAACTATTAATTTGGTCTTTACAACCTCGGTAAGCATTCATAATTCTAATCATCTTGTTTCTCAATTGCATTACTTATGAAATTGAAAGTCGGTTATAGTATGTCCTATTAATTTGATTTTCTATGAATTTTAATTTAGTATTGATTAAAAAATTATGCTTTGTTTGTTAAATTCATGAAACTAACCAGATCTTCTTCACTCTTGTAACTATATCCCTATTTGTTGTTGCAAGAACTATTAATTTGGTCTTTACAACCTCGGTAAGCATTCATAGTTCTCATCATTTTGTTTCTCAATTGCATTACTTATGAAATTAAAAGTCGGTTATAGTATGTCCTATTAATTTGATTTTTTATGAATTTTAATTTAGTATTGATTAAAAAATTAGGCCTTTTTTATTATCAACTTCATACAGCATGCTAACAATATTTAATACCCATTGAACTTGTCATTGTTTTTCTGATTTAATCCTCTAATTCCTAAGCAATACCAACAAAAATACTGGGTTAACCATGTTGCCACAACAAAGAAGCTATTTATAATTAAATTAGATTAGGTTAGTTTTTAATTTTTTTTTTTCTTATATTAAATGTATCTCATTTAATCCTTAATTTGTAATTTAACTATTCAACTATGTAACTATCATTACAAATATTTTTATGTATGGAAAACAGACAATTATGTTGCATAAAGAAAGAAAAAAACTAATGAACCTTGTTTAAATTTTGATGCATGATTATGTATTTGTAGTTTTTATTTCATGTTTTATGTTCATACAGTGAAAGGAATGTAAATGTTAGAGGTGGAAACTATTTATCATAAAGCATGAAAGATCTTTACTTATTCTTGTTATGAAAAAAAAAAAATAGAGACATAACACTTAAACCATCATTTGACCTATTAAGATAAAGAATTGATATTTATGCAACACATGTAAGGAAAAACTTACAAAAACACATATGTTTGACATACAAAATAAGAAAGCTAAAATGCCTAGTCAACAAATGTTAGAAATGAAATACAACATTGCTTCCACTTGTCTATTAATTAATTTGAGAACTTTTTATTCAATAAAATTTTATATGAAGTAGAACATTGTTTTATTACAAATAGTAATTAATTACAGCTTCATTAAACATAGTCATACCCTACTATCCTTAACCTTTCCCTGCCATCACTATGTTTTCATCACTATATTTTGCTAATTATAATGTACTCATAAAACATAAAACTTCATTACAAAGTTCTTATGTGTTTACTATAACTAAATTTGAGCTTTAGTAGCTGTCATAAACAATATGAACTTTAATTTATTAGCATTACATCTTTATGAAAGGGTAAAGCATTGAAGAGGTGATGATGGAGTTTTACTCCATTGATGAAGTTGTTTTTAGGAGTGAGTTGTATAGTTTTGCTACTGAATTTTTCATGATTAGAAGTAGGAGGGAAATATGAGCAGTAATTAGAATGAAAGAGAATTTGAATGGTTAAAACTAATGTTTGAGAGGAGATAAACCCTCAAACCATGAGGTAAGACTCAATCTTTGTGGTTCTGTTGAATGTTTGTAAGAGATGGATTAACACATCATTGTCATTATAAATGTGGAATTATCAGTATTGTTGTCTTTTATAATGTTTTTTCCATTGTGTTAAAGAAATCTTGTTGTTGTGGAATTAGGTTTGTGCTTCTTCTTACCATATTTTCTTTGTTGTATTTGAAAAGACCTACCATGTGTTTATCATATAGTGTATGCTCTTTATGTTAGATGTTTATGTGTAGGTTGTTAAACACTTGTAATATGTACCCTATAACAAACATAATGTTAACTTTTATTGCAAATGTTGAGGATATCTTTATGTTGTGTTGTATTGTATCTTATTGAACATCAGACTATTAGGTGGAAACAAATTGCTTTGAATGTTTGGTAGAGTGTGCTTGTATTATATGCTCATGTGTGTTTGCATTCCTCCCTATATAATTCACCATTTCAATTAAGTTTAACACATCATTTTCAATATCATTTATGAAATAACTCAACTACTTTCACTCTCTCGAGGAATTCCAATTATAGTATACTAGCTTGCATTTTTTATTCCAGTAAGTTGTCTTCCTTCATTTTATATTCTTGTTTTCTGTACCTGAAATATATTAATAACAATACTTTTTATTTCAACCCTAATAATAATAAAAATATTTCCTAACTACATATTGGTTTGAAGACATATAAATTGTTAATGGTTGAAGAATGGAATGAGTTTTAATGTGATGATATCTTTGGATAGATCAATGAAATTGACTACCATAATGTAAAAAGTGTAAATAATTTTTAATTTAATAGGGATTTATCAAAAATTAAAATTATATTTGCTATACAAGTAATGTGATTTATTGAAGTGTGAAAGTAAAGCTTGTAACACCTCTGCATTTATATAACAATTAATTTACAGTTCGTTTCTTGTAAATATTTAATTGACATTGTAGATATAAACGTGGATTGGTTTAATGACCTTTTTGATGAGGAATATGAAAATATCATGAACAATGTTGTTCAATATGTCTCACATGGCTATGGTGGTAGGAATAATGGTAGTTAATTTGGTTGTAGTAATGGTGTTGTTGACGACAATAATAAAGACAATGATGATGATGATGATGATGGCAATTCATTTTGACTTAGAGAATTTGATCATCGTAAACTAGTCTTGTGCACAGCAGGCACACTTGTAATCTATTACAATAACTATATTTATAAGGAACCATGTATGATTTCATACAACACAATTTTAAATGAGCATTGGATATGTTGTGTAAATATGTTTAAGATTGATATAACAACATTTCAGAGTCTTGTTTTGAATTAGAAACACAATATAGATTGAAACCAGCAATGAGTATGAGTGTTATAGAGAAGGTTGACATGTTTCTTTATACTTTAGCATCAGGTGCTTCTAATAGGGAGGTCTAGGAGAGATTTCAACATTCTGGTGAAACCATGAGTAAGTATTTCAACAAAGTTCTAAGTGGTGTTTGCTAGCAGTTGAAATAATCAAACCAGTTGATTTAGATTTTTTTTACTACACCACGAGAAATCACAATGGACCTAAGATATATGTCATATCTTAAGGTAACATTAAAGATGATCTGTGATTGTATATATGTGGTTCAAAAAACATAAAATAATGCATATGGTAGTTCATTTCCAATATAAGTTTTTTTTTAAGAATTGTATAGGAGCAATCAATGGAACACATGTGTATGCTTGTGTATCATTAGAAAATCAAATACTATTTATTAAAACAAAACGAGTACTAACATAGAACATTATAGCACTATATAGCTTTGACATACAATTTACATTTGTTTAGGCTAGATAATATGGTAATGCATATAATACAAGAATTTTTCTTGAGGCCATAAATAACTCAAATATCAATTTTTCTAAGCCATCAGAAGGTATTTTAGATTGAAATGTATGACTTGTAAAAAATTAGATTTAATTAATTTCTTGTCATGTGATTGAATATTTTTTTTTTTTTTTGTGAATACAGGGAAGTATTATGTTGTTGACTCAAGTTCTCCAAATGAATATTAATTTCTGGTCCATATAGAAATGAAGGATATTATCTTTCAAAATTTCATTGTTGAGGCCAACCTAGAAGTCAGGAGGATTTATTCAATCGGTTTCATTCTTCAATTTAATGTGTAATAGAATGAACTTTTTGGGTGTAGAAAAAAAGATGAAGAATTTTGTAGAACATATCAGTTTTTCATCTAAAACATATAAAAAGAAAGTCCGAATAAAATGTTACGTTTACTGAGTTCATCCATCTTTCTAATTTTATGCCTCGGGATTTTTTTTGTGATATTGTTCCACATTCACAAACATATGAAGGCAACAAGCCTTTACATATGGATTATATTCGTGATAGAATTGCTTCAAGTTTAATAGAAGAATTATAAAAGTTTTTATGTTATAGATAGTTGATCTTACATATGCATTAAATATTCAATGTCATGTATGAAAAAAATTTATCTCTTTAGTCATTTTATGTCCAACTATAATTTTAACCAAACACTAATATATTTTTAATAAAAAGAATAATTTCAATCATAATTTTTACCAAACATATATTTTATCTTCAGCAGCCACAAAAAAATATTTCTTTCTAAATCATTTTTCTCAAACCACAAGTACAAAAATACAATATTGAGTGTACAACATTCAGGCAAAGAGATTTTTCTCAATAATTGCAAGGACAATGACAGTTTCTTTGTTCATTTTAAAATTTTTGTTAGCCGGCAAATCGAAAATAACAACATATCTCGAGTTTTTTGTTTTTTTTCAGTTCTCTATCTCAACCTGTTTATGCTTATCAGAAGTCAAATTTCCAGTATCATTTTTTTCCGTTTTATAATCAAGGACTTCCACTTCCAAAAAGCAAAAGAAAAAATAGCGTTTCCTTTTATTTGATTGGTTAAAGCATTCAGGTGAAATTACAGCACTTGTTTGACAGCTAAAATATTGAGATATATTGCATTCAATCAAGACCGACTCTAAGAGAACAAAAACAGACATAGAGTAGCATATGGTAGCTACAGAATATCTAGGATAAGGGTAGAAGTTAAGACTGATCCAAGGATAGAGCTACAAAATTCTCAGAGAAACTTAGGTAGGGTAGGAGGGAAAAATGTACAATTTTGAAAGAAAAACCTTGGCAAATACAACTTATGAAATGTGCCACCCACCTACATGGGAATGCTGGTTAAAACTTCTTCAGAAAAACCACCATCTCCTCTGCCTCCTCTGCAACAAATAAATAAACCAAAAGCTGCAAATGTTACCGGGGCACCATGATAAGTATTGACAGTGCCTAGCAAAAGCCTCACATGATTATATCTAAACCAATAATGACTTTAGGTGCAACTACAGCACAGAATTTAAAGTTTGGCATCTGGCGCTTTTAAGAAGTGGAAATGTGCTTATGATTAATATGTGTGCGATTCCCGAATGTCTAGTTTCCACTTGGATCTCTAGAAGGCAATTATACATAAAGATAGCATAGAACTAAACCTTGAAAAATACAGCAAAAGACCTAGGTAGAATCATCAATTATATATTTAACCTATTGACAGTATTCGACTATACTCAAGAGTGGTCAGCTAACTGAATCTCCATTACCAAAGCATTGTAGGCATCACAATCTTATTATTTGAAACCCTACTCTATTACCACTTTGAGTGTGTCGATTGTATTAAGAAATAGCTTTGGTTATCCATCTTTCCACCACGAATGCATGCGCATACAAGGCATGTTTTGTGTAAAACATAGATCCAGTCCTTTCACCAACAGAAAAGAAATTGAAGAGGTAACACTTCGCTTCAGAGCTTATTGATAGAAGTTACAAATAAAGTCAAAGCAATGAGGGAAAGGAGGGTGAAACCTTTTTATCCTGATTCTGTGGTTGTATTATGATAGGACGGGGAAGGGCACCACTGTTGATGTTCTGAATGTATGGCCGCACCTTGTCTTCCAACAGTTCGTTCAACTGCAAATCAAATTGTATAGGATATTGATGGCTCATGGTATTTATGAGATTACAAACATGTAAACAACGGTGGCATCTGACAAATAGTGATGGAATGTTGTACGAATATTCTCAGAGGGTATCTACATGCACGGAGAGACACCTGCACATTTGTTTCTTAAAGGAATAGCAGAAAAGCATTAAGAGAGTTTCTCATACATCCACGCAAAAAGTTCACAGTTTCTCCCTCCTTTCAAGTACGCTTCCAAGTTATTTCCATTGGTCAAATATGGATGCAAAGCATCAGTTGACATATAAATTTGCATTCTTCCTCAAGTACACTGAGATTTTTAGAGGAGTATTTTTATCGAAGATGAGACTACAAGCCCACATATTTCTTTATCATGTTTTGTTGAGAAGTCACTGGTGCTAATGATAGCTATTTCATGGTAGCAAAAATCATCTTACAAACTTGATGCCTGACTGGCTTCGTAGATATATTAATTCAAGAGTGACAGGATAGCAGCTTTACTGGAGAGAATACCCCCAGCCATGATTAGAGGGGTTTTATCCAAAATATATTTTTCATAATTTTCTCACGAAAATTTAAGGGATTTCTTTTATCTTTCTAGTTATTTCAGTCAACAGATCCCACCTAAAACCGCAGCAGTTCAAAATGGTTTAACTTCTTAATGCTTATTAAGCTTCACACATGTTATATAGCTGTCATCCACCTTGCATGTTTGTTAAGAAAAAACAAGCAGAACATTACATATGTAGTGTGTCAAATGTGTGTACGTGCATGCATGTGTGCGCACACGCGCGCGTGTTTATTATGTGTAGAGGCAGCTTTACCATTCCATACTTACAAATGTTGCATGCAATATACACAGGTTTGGAGAGATATGAGTCAAGTTAAATGGTAGAAGTAGAGGCAGCTTTACCAACCTTTTCTTGACGCCATTTAGTTTCCCATTGTGCATCCAAAATTTTATCAGCAATTTCTCTTTGTGCATTAAGAAGAATAGTCATCTCATAGAACTTTTCTGGTTTTTTAAGATCCTCCTCGCTCCATGATGATACATTTAGTGGAAGATCCAGCTCCTGCCAAGGAATCATGGTTAGCTAAATCACCCTTCAAAGTAAAACAAGACACTCCACATGCATCACATCTCCAAAGCATGCATGGGTATTGCCTGCCAAACCAGCATTTACTTTTCCCTTTTCAATAAAAATTCATATTCAAAGAGTACACATTGGATTAACTTCCATATACATTGACAAATTCAAAAGATGTGTTAACTTGCAAAATGACTTAATGCTTGAAGTTGAGATGGGAGCACGATACTTAGCATTAGAAATATCCAGGAATTTTATCTGGAAATAGAGCAAGCTGAATAAAAACGAGTGTATTGGTCTATGGTAAGATAATATGACAACTATTAAGTTCAAGGGGATACTTTATATGAAATCAGTCATAGTTATCAAACCCGGCCCAGGGTTGACCCAGCCAAAGGGCCAGGTCCCGGGTCACACGGGTCAACCCGGGAAAATCTTAAAAAAATGTTGCAAATGGATGCGATTTAAAAATCAAAAGCAAATTCGGACTTGATTGTACTAGCTGTAAATTTGTTGTTTCTTCTTCTGCAAAACACCAGCATTTCCCACACGTGTCATCATCTCCTTTGCCATGGAAATCCATGCACCCACTTCCCTGAGCATGACCCCAACTGTTCATTCCCACCCGCTTATCTTCCTGAAACTTCTGTTTTCCTTGTGTGTGAGAGAGAGAGACGCTACTGCTTCACCTAATTCCAGATTTGTTACAAAGTGTATCTTTCGTTTTGGTCAACAAAAAATCAGACCACAAGGAGAAGGAAAAGTACAGACGTTGAGGTTCTGAAGCCTTTTTTATTCAGCGATGCCAAATGAAAATAATGGGTATGATTCTTCTATCTCCAACCACTTCATCACCCTTGTCTACCAACCACTCCAACTCCATCTCTTCTTCTAGCACTAGCAGTAGAATAAATATGCTATAAAAAAATTAAAAACAAATGCTAGATGAATCAAAGATTAGATTTTCAGTTTGTTGCAAAAATGTTGGCAAAAAAAAAAAAAAGATTTCTGCCGGGTTTTGCCAAGTCATCCGGGTCAAGGGTTGACCCGGCAAGTCAGACAGCATTCACTGGGCCAGTTGCAAGCCCAATTTTTAACTCTTCAGACCCAGCCAGGGCCCTGATTACCCAGGTTCCAGGTCAACCTATCAGGCCAGGCCAGGTTTGATAACTATAAAATCAGTAAGGGCAATTATGCTATGTTAAAATGAGAACATCGATATAGATGAATGGTAATATAAGAAAAGCTAGAACAATCACATTCTACAAAAGGTATAGATCCAGTGAAGGTCAATTAAGGTGATTCAGCCACGTTCCATGCAAACCTTTAGTTGTGCCAAGGAAAGAGAGTCATTTAAGGAAAAGGTGAAAGAGGTAAAAGATAGACCAGAAATTACTTGGGTTGAACATGACTACACTTGAGTGGAAGGGATAAAAGGAGTAGGATAGTGAGACAAAAAAAATGACAGGTTGAAGTTTATAAAGGAATCTGATTACAAAAAGCTAGTTGAAATAAAGGTCTAACCAACCCCAACTAGTTTGGGAATAAGTTGAGTTGAGTTGAGTTGATTTGATTAGTAAGATTTAAATTAGACATTTTTTTCATGGATGACTATTAAGGTGTTCTTGTTAAAGAATCATCTCAACCTAAAAGCTTAAGCTATTAAGTGAACCTCAAGATATACTATATATTATTCTCTAATACATCTCCTTAAGTGAAAGTTTTTCAAGCTTAAAACTTATGCAAGCCTACACTTGTGCTATTAATTAATTTTAATTATAAGAAAGAATAGGCGTGATGAAATTTAAACTCGTAACTATTTGATCAACAAGACTTTGATACAATGTTAAAGAATCATCTCAACTCAAAAGCTTAATTTATTAGGTGAGATCTTAAGATATAATTTATGTTATTCTCTAATAACCATCAACTAGTGAAAAAAGAAACTTATTAGAGGATTGTATATGTCATTGTCAATGTTTTAGATACTAAATGACTCGTGTTTTCTCCCTATTGAAATGAGTTATTAAAAAGTGCACGAGCATCAAAGAATGCAACCATAGGGTGAAGACAATGAACACTCACACCCCAATTTTGTGGCCGAGGTGGTGGATCAAATTTCATGACCTCTACCTCCAATGCCTTCTTGGCTTTGTAGTATGGGACATTTTTCACAACAATAGGATCGTCCCTGGCACGAACAGGATCTATTGAGATCAAGGCCTGCAAATGATTATTTAACTCAAATGAAGCTTTTGGCAAAACAATATACTATATGCGATTCCACCAAGTAGATAATTAAATTCAAAAGAGTTTGATTAGCAAGATGATCAAAGAAACTAGGAAAGAAAAAGGAATAACTACCATTATGAGCATATTTTATTAGATCATATAGAACCCACATCTTATAGTAGACTGATATAACAGTTCATGATAGATGTCAAATATAACTCTTCATCATGGTTAATGAAAAGATAACAATTACTAAAAAAATAAAAAGACAAAAGAGTGCCACGTTGTAGGATGACATTTTAAACGACAGCTACTAATTTCCCCCCTGGATGAACCTTGAGCATCCTTTCAAAAGCAGAGATTCAACTTCCAAGCTTTGACATCAAACCTAATCAATCATTATGTGAATACTGGATAGATAAAATGATCAGGGCAGGTCCGCTATTTGTTCCATTCAAAAATTATTTGAGCTTCTATCAGTTGAGGTAGTCAGTAAATTACAGCAAGCTATACTTCTCAATATGTTTGCTAACTATGTCACTATTGTCCTGAACATTGAAGAGACATGGAGTTAATGACTGGATAGAAGAGCAGGATATTATTTGAAAAGCTTGGTAGGCAATTCTATGAATTTGCTCGACTAAGGACCCTATACTAGCATGCCAATGAAACTCACTCAACAGCTAGTTGAAATGTGCAGGAGTGCATTTCAGGTGCTCCAACCACTTGCTAAGTTGTGGAACATCAACCTCACATAAATTCAAGCTGATTATAGAAATTCCATCATTCAGCTAAACTAGATAAAAATTTGAAATGTAGTCAATATATTTTTTTTCCTCCTAGGTTTGCAGTTATTTAAACACAAAACATAAGCCCACATGAGCTACTATAAAATATAAATTTAAATAATAACAACCAATGAGTATAAGCTTATAAGTTCTTGTCCCCCCACTTTTATAAAATATTTATCAATATGGAGAACCACAAATTGGAAAGTAGCAAGACAAATTGAAATTTGCTTCATATGATGGATTCACTGAAATAAAGTGGCTGCAACACAAGGAATAATTACAACTAATAACAATCTTTTCAGTTTACTAGGAAACCCAGAAGGGTGAGTATAACAAACACACAGCAATGATTGGAAGAAAAGTATTTGACTGCATGCTCTCATTGTCCTCTCTTAAATGGACCAAATAATCTCGTAAACAAGATCACATTTTTAATGTGTCAACGCATTTCATGATTAGATTCTTTAAATATAAGAAGATGGTCTTACTTCCTGCAAGTGCTCCCAACCAGGTTTTCGCTTGGCTACCATATCTCGTAGTTGATCGTACCTCATTGATTCCTAAACCCAACACAGAAAACCAAGTTGTTAAAAGAGGTACTGTGACACTTGTGCTTTGAAAACTCTAATAAATGTAAAAGACCTGCAAGTTTGACTTACAGCCCTATAAGGTCTTAATATCTTGAATGGATTGGATCATAATTTTTTACAGGGTTCTGATTCTGTTTTTAAGGGCAAAAAACAAAAAGGGTAGGCATGAATGGTTAAAGGACTGCAAATAGAGATCCACATTAATCACTTATTTATTTAGCATGTATCATTCAATGAATATATGATATGCATGCCATCACTTCTTCATCTAGCATGTGCTAAAGTAACAGAGTTCACGTCAAATAAACTTAGACTTTTCAGATGGATTATGAACCATTCGATAAATATAGCATATGCATGTCAGCACTTTATTGTTTAGCATGGACTAAAGTTACAGAAGCTTAATCAAAGCAGCTTGGACTTTTCCAGGAACAGTACCACAAGAAAATGATGAATGACATAGAAAATAACATCAACAAACATATGAGACAAAGGAAGAAAAATTGAC
>Ga0325400_1003772_pt1 | contig 13834 bp, 10 predicted proteins | sample PopdelMetagenome_2_FD_205662 | JGI IMG/M metagenome (GOLD analysis project Ga0325400, IMG submission 205662) | Populus deltoides microbial communities from Bellville, Georgia, United States - Xylem-PdKOR-R1 | ecosystem: Host-associated > Plants > Phyllosphere > Stem > Wood/Secondary xylem... | reverse complement strand
GGTGTAAAGTGTAGGTGTTTGTTATGGAAGATCCGCTTTAAGGGTTCTTGAGAGCGGAAAATATTTTGAAATACATGATCTCATTAAAGGGAAAAAGGTTGGCTTAAAACATTTGCTTCATCAAACCGATTAGGTGCGCAACATCATTCCAAATTCCTTCAAGCTCTTTTTGGTACTGAGTTTTTAGATGTGACTTTTCTTCATTTTTCATCATTTTTCTTAGTCAAGTGTTGTGGATTCTAGAAAAGGGATCTACGTTTCTAGGTCTGCAGATGTGTGTATAGATGTATGAGAAAATGCATGATTGAGAATGCTTTGTATATTGGGTATGGATGCAACCTTCTTGTGAACGAATAATAGCCACCACCTTATAAACATAGGTTCTCTTGTCACATTGCTAGGAGTATTGCCTTTCAAGTCGTTTGCTTGAATCATATTCACTAAGAGACAGATTTTGCATAAGAAGATGGGTCAACGCCCTTTTCATTAATGCTTGAAAAGTTTATTTCATTTATAAATAAAAAAGGAAATACAACATATCAATCCCTTTCCTCCACAAACTCTCTAGCCAAAGGTAAAAAAGGCAAAGCCGCGGTTCTCAATCTTCCCTAGAAAGGCATCGGTTTCAGCTAGGCTTCGGCGATAGCGAATGATGTCCCCTCCCACATTTCGCGCATTGATTCTAATAATCCGAGCATGTGCAGCAGCTTCGTCTATTTGCTCATCTGTCTTGGTCATCTTTTCTATGAGCAACATATTGGTTCTGTTTAAAGCAGCATTGTTGGTGTCGATTTGATCCTTGTGTTTTTCCATTGCTGCTAGCTTCTCGTTCAAATACTTCACCTTTACACGTTCCTTGTCAAGTTTTATCCTCATAAATTTTATCTCATTCTTCTTAACCGCTAATTCTGTTTCAACAGCCTCAAAACCTTTCCTTTTACTTTCTTCTTTTGCAATCCTCATCGAACGACTTTCCAACTCCATATATTTCTTGTTCAAATCCTCATACTTTCCAATCTTATCCATCAATTCGAACTGGACTTGTGCAAATTTTTCTTGGAAATATTATGCATTTCCTTGGCAATCGTTAAAGTCAATCTCCATTGCTTCAAGTTTAGAGCAACTTTGCATCCAATCCAAACTCATCCCTCTTAGCTCCTTCTCACTTCTTTCCCTAGCAATCTTCTCCTCACCCAGCTTTAACTCAAGCTTTGTTATTCACGCATCTCTAGATTGTATTTGCTCATTTAGAAATGCTCTCCTTTTATCTTCTTTTAGCATCATTTCTTCCAACATTGCCTTGTCTTTTCTGCTTTTGCTCAACTCTGTCCGAAGTTTTTCCACTTATCTTCTCAACTCCTCTTTATTATTGACCCTTTTCCTCTTAATAAGCTCTTCTATAGTTTGGGGAGATTTGACTCCTACACAAGGCATGGCTGAAGCTGCTAAGTCTCTCCATCTCGCATATCCTTCACTTGCACTTGGATCCTTTAAACCTTTTATCTTAACTAAAACCAGATGCTTCCAATCTTGTTTGATGATCTCCAAAACTTCTTGTGCAATGGGATCTTTGAACAAACCAAAGAATGGAGCAATTTCCATAGTCCTTGGAACAAACTGCATGCCCCCAAGTTGCCTTACCACTAGGGGAGGAGCATAACTCACATAGCCTGTAATCCCCACCAATGGTACCCAACGTCTCTGTCCACAACTCATTAGGACTTTCACTGTTGTTACTCATGGGGCTCTCCACTTGAAATCACTACTAGGCAAACCTTCTAATTTTTCAACCCAACCTTGGTTGTCTAGATCTCCCCATTCTTCTTCTTCTACCAACTTCAGGGGTCTTTGGGTGAACCACCAAAAATTATTGAAGACAGGATTTTTTGTTTCGATAAGGCTAACCATCCAAATATACAACAATTGCGTGCAGCATCTCATTGCTCCTTTTCCGGTCCTCCTACAATGATTAAACGTCAAGATGGTTTCAACTAAAATAGCAGCCACTGGATTGATTTGTGTATTCTCATACTCTACATAAGCAACAGCAGCCTCGAAACTCACTACACCCGTCTAGCTTGGGAACAACACAAGGCCAAATATGCCCAAGGCAATCAATCTCTCTTTTTCTAATCCTGACTTCTTTTCTAGTTCAATTTCTAGCATCCTTCATTTTAGACCGGTAGCATTCTTTTCCAAAAACTTTTCTAAGTTTGAGATTCTGAGCAGTTTTGACAGTTCGGGGATGATCTTGTCAGATCTTAAAGGCAAATAAATCCGATACAGATTGTTTAGAAACTCAGTCAACATCCCATATTCCTCCATAGTGGGAGTTCTTTTCCAGATCAATGAACTAAGGCTCGCACTGCTGGGCTTAAAACTTCTACCCTTGCGATTTCCACCAAACGTCCATATTTCCTAAAAAATGCATCTTTATCCACATTCTGAAAATGAGTCTTTAACTTGTTCACCTCATTCATAATGCAATTCAAGTTCTTGATTGGTGACATCTTCTTAGCATTGCTTCTAAGACAGTTTCCTTCAGTCAATTGTGACAGTTCAGAATTTTTCCCATACTCTATGATGGAAGATTTAGTGATGGTGGTCATTTCGTTCACAAGTCCTGCAATTCAAGATGCTTTGGGGTTAGACTTGTTTTGATGCAAAAGATATTATGGAGCATACAACCTAAGGATAGGTTCTAGTTCCTTTACGTGAGACATAGGGTAGGTTTACTACTTGATCTCTAAAAATAGGTCTCTTGTTGTCCCACTGATCGCCCTCGTAAAGGCAATATGGGGGTTCAGCAGATAGTGGGATGGCACATGTACCAATCATTATCAGTCTAAACACTCTGCAAAGAGTTGGGGTTTACACAAACTTAAACCTTGACTCAAGTCACAAGGCAAACTGCTAGTTCCCCACTTAACTTAAAGTTAAATGTGTGTGCCCTCAAAAAGATAATAATAATAAAGTGATGCATGATTATACCATGTATGACAGAATGTAAAGATGCATGCTAAAGCTTTTAAACAAAGTATCATTAATATAAGAAAACAAAAAACCAAAACACAGCATAAACAAACAAATCCAAAACACATCCATTCTAAAATTTGCAAAAGGCCCAAAACACTGATATATATATATATATATATATATAAAATAAATTTCCCAAAGCCAAACTTTACTCACACAAGATTCAGTCCGTCCATTTAAACCCAAATCCTATAACTAAAAAAAATAACAAGTCTGTATGCACAAGAAGACCACAATTCTGAAAACCAAAACCTATAACAGTAACCATGGCTCAACACCCATCATTTTTTTGATATTTAATACTGCCACATTCGTTAGTCTCATGCAAAAGGAAATGACTTGAGCAACACCTTTATACTAAAGCAAATACAGAACTACAAACACAAACCAACGGCTAGCTAGCTCTTTTTTCAGAAAAAACAATCAAAATGAAAACATGAACCGAAAGTCTGCTAAAAGACCGCCTTGACTCTAAAGGGACTTCCCTCGTGTTTTACTTTCTAGATAGAGCTTTATTTAGGAGCCAAACTCAAACTATGCAACATCCTAAGGCAAAGAGACACTCGAACAAAGAAAGGGAAAGATAATGAAAGCCTTTAAAGCTCACGGTTCCTCATGGCAGGAGAATAAGAAAAGAAACGTAACTTTAACATGAACAAAAAAATCTAAACTCCAAGCCATGCATAAACCGTGGGCAAGCAATGTCTTTTTTTTCTAACCAGAAACGAATATCCAGAGCAAAAGGAAGGAACATGTTTGGAACAGAAAAAAACAACAGATGTCAAGTTTGAATATAGCAAGGAAGAAAAAAAACTGGAAAACTAACCTGCAGATCTTACTTGTCTGAATGCAGAAGATGAAGTTTAGATAGATGGAAAAGCCTTTGCCTTTCGGCCTTGTTTTTCTGTGTCTCTCAACTCAGCCTTATGCGGGTTCTCTCGGTTTTTTCTTCACTCTTTCTTTGCGTCTCTCTCTGCTTTCTCCTCCCTTTGTTTTTGGTCTCTTCTCTTTGTGTTTTACTTTCTCTCCTCACTTTGTTTTTCTTTTTTAAAGTCAGGGGATGGCTGCTTGGTTTTTAAAAGATGAGAGGGGGCTGCGGTTCCTCTAGAGAGGGTTTAGATTTAGGTCTTTTTTTTGTGTTTTCCTCTCTTTTCTGAAAAATTACATCTCCCCTGAATATTTTTCTCCCCCCTCTTTATTATGGCTGGAAGTTCACTTATATAGAAAATCTCTATGCATGCTATTCAAGGAAATATTGCAATAATTATTGCAGAGATTATCTTCTATAACCAGCATCAACAAATCCTATATATATATATGGTATTTTATATTGTAGTGGTTATTTTCCATAACCTGCACGTGAGGTCCAAAATTGAGTAACAACAATAACTTATATCTCTGTCTCGGTCAACCTGAAATCCCAATCTAGTGATTCCCTATAACTAGAACTAAAATATTTGTCTACAGCTCGGTTAACCTAAAATTCTGATCCAGTGATTCCCTTTAACTAAAACCAAAATTTTGTCTATAACTCGGTTAACCTAAAATCCTATTCTATCAATTCTCTTTAACCATAACCAAAATCTCTATCTACTAGGAGAACTGTATTCTCACAGCTATTCTCCTGCACAACTGTCTTCTTTCGTAGCTCATTTGATCTAAAATCCTGAATCTCAGCGATCCCTTTCAACTAGAACTTTCTAAGGGTGACTTGAATTCAAAACATTTTGATTGTGGAGTCAAAAATAAGATTTCTTGTGGCAAGGTTCTCAAAACTCAAATTCTTGATGTTAGGCTTTTCTTGTTCTTCCTGATGGCAAGGTTCTCAAAACTTTCTTCTTCAACTTTCCTGGTGATTCATGATTGTAGAGTTGACATTTGTCCTACTTGATGACTGAAATTAACTGGATTTCCTGATGATAGGGTTGAAAACTTGGTGCTTTCTGATTGCAAGGCTGACTCGATCGATATTTCTTGATCGCAAGGTTTGAACACTTGGTGCTTCCTAATTGCAGGGATGCCCTAAAGACTATTTCTAATGACAAGGTTGATCTTCTCATTTTCTTGAGAATTTTCTAATGGTAGGGTTTATCGCATATTCTTCCCGTTCTAGGGCAAAACTATGATTCTTTGCTATCATTAACTCAATGATTCTTTCTTTGTCCACTCAGATTCATCAGAATCTTGTTGGATTTCATTAAGGATTTTTCTTGTGAAAATTCAAAAACATTTATGCAATGCTTTGGTTTGAAATATAGGCCTCTCTTTTTTATGCTCCATCATTATAAGATGTCTTTGTTTGTTATCCAAAGCTTTCTCTATTTTGTTGATTCACTAGCTAATTCAAATTTATCGTGTACTAGTCCTTCACTCAAATGTAAGTGCAGTGTCCATCCTGGGTCGCCTGTAATGATTACTACTCTCGTTGTTTATGAAGCTTGACCATGTTCTCAAGTGTGGTGTTGCTTTATTCATTATTGAGGAGCTTAACATCTCATTCATTTCCTGGATTCTCTCAAGAACTATTCTCTTTCAATTGAAAAATCATCAAGAGGTTTTTTACTGTAGATCAATTTCATCCTAGATTGCCAAGCAACCATGAAGTTACTTTCAATTGAAAAATACTCTTCAAGTATATGTTATCATCAACCTTCATGAAACCTGTCATAACCCATGTCTAGGTTTTTTTCAAATTCATCTTTTTACTTTCCAAAATAAAAAACATCAAATAAAGACTGGTGTTTTGGCAAAAGCAAGCTGGAAGAATTTTACATGTAGAAAAAATCAAGCTGCAATTTTGGATGGAGTCGATAGCTTAATTGTACCTCATTTTACCCAAAACTATAGAGACAATGCAAATTCAAGGTCAAGTTATATGATTATTAGACAAAACTGCACAAAGCCTAAGCCTAAGGACATATTTAGATTTTTAATAGGTCCATTTAATTTAATCATGGGCCACTTTAAAGTTTAATTATATTTAAGAATTAATTTAGGTGCAATTGAAGGATTTAATTATGTAAAGACTTAATTACACTTTAAATTAGGAGACCAAATTTAATTTTTACCAAGTCAGTTGATTGAAATTACGGGTAAAATTACAAGAAAATCAAAGTTTAGTGGTCAATTAAGGATTAAATTGAAAACAATCTGAAACCAATGACCAAATAAAATGGATTAAAATCTCAGGCCTAATTGAAGTTTGTTAGGGGGAAAATTGAACAAAATTGAAAGTTTGAAGTCAATTAGGGAAGTAATTAAGAGAAATCAGAAATTAAATGACTAAAATGAACTTTATCAAAATGACATTGTTTTGGGGTTAAATATTCATCTTCTTCTTCAGCTTTTCACCGAAAAGTTGTTCAAGTGGCCTATTTCGCAAGATGTTTAATACGTCATCTCTTTACCAAATTGGACAAAACTTACACACAAATGATCACCTAACATCTGGCTACACCACAATGTGGTTTGTTCTAGCCGATTGACACCACAGTGGTTGTGGCATCATCGCAAAATTACCAAACCAACCAGCCCTTTTTCCTGCAACAAATCTGACAACCCATAATAGCCACTTTCAACCAATAGTTGGGATCCATTCGAGTTGAATCAAAGGCCAAGATTTGACATCATATGAGATAAAGTGTTCCTCTTCCACCCCTCTATAAATAGAAGTGAATTTCATGCCCCAAAGAAGGAGAAATCTGATTCCAAAGTTGGCCAAAAATCAACTCCCTCCCTAGTTTTTTTCTCCCAGCCAACATTTCTCTCTCTTTCTCTCTCACTGCCACCTCTTCAACCATTTCCACCTCAGCTCCTCGCTGGTGATAGAATAGCCACCACGAGCTCTTCTCTCTCTCCTTTTCAAGCCTTTTCTTCTTCCTCCTAGAGTTGACACCAAACACTTCTTATTCCATTAACAACTGAAATTCTTGCGACGGACATAAAAACCCAAAATCAAACGAAATAAAAAACTTTTATGGACCACTTCTATTGAACTCTTCTCTCTAATACGAACCCATTAACACCAAGCACCAATTAACACCAAGCTTAACCCATTTACATGTTCTAAATGGGTCAATGACTCGGTCTAAGACAGGCATTGATTGCATTGGTTTTGAAGGTTTCGACCAAGTCAAATTTGAAGGGTCCGTTGGAGTATCAAGAGGAGGCCTTAGTATATCTTATCCATATGTAAGAGGGGCCCAATCCAACCTTATTTAGGCTAATTTTTCAAATTTTCAACCAACTTTGTGTTTATGATGTTTCTATGTGTTTTGTGGATTCCTAATTAATTTTATACTTCTTATTATGTATGAGAACATTAATTATTTCCTTTAAGTATTAAGATTTATTATTTTGTTTATTTCCATGTGAGGTGGGGAGGAGAAAACACAGTAAAGGAAACAAAGGAATCATACTACAACTTGGAAACAACATAGGCAACTACCTTTTCCTTTAGTTAATATGATTAATGGGCTGAATGGAAGGCTATAAATAAGCCTTGAATTAGTTCTGTAATATTTTCTGTCCTTCTCTTCTTCTCACGATAGAACATGAATTTAATATTATGGGCTTTATTTTATTTTGTTAGTTAAAGCTCAAGACTTGTTTGAGCTTAATTAATACTTAATTTTCAGATAGGATCCAAGGTTTACGTGGATCAAGTTATAGGCCTTTTAGTTTAAGGTTTTTGGTTCAGTTTTGTAAGTGGGTCAAATCAGTCCACTAAGGTTAATTTTGAAGAACTATTTAAACTCATGTATCCTAAATTTCAGCAGCCATTGATGAACAATACTACTAAATTTTTTAGTTTTAAGGTGTGAGAGTGATTCTTGCATTCTTCAATTCTTGAATGAACAAATTCTAACTTATTAAAGATTAACTGGCTTCGTGAAGTCATTTGACTTCATTCAAATAGTGATGGTGCCTTTGGGCAAGTTTTTATTCAAATAGGAATTAGAGTTATTTTGACTTTTTAGGATCTGATCTCAATTTTGATTGTGAGTTGTGTGACTAAAAAATCACGAGGTTCACATCACTCTTCCTTTCCTTGACCTGGGTCAACCCAAAAGGAAGTCCATAAAAATATAAAACCAAGGTTCCTTAGGTGGTAAAGGTGTATATAACCCATGAGGAATCACTTTAAACTTAACTTGTTTACATATTATGCACCTATCGCAATTTCTTTGCACATCTGTTTTCATGTTAGGTTAATAAAAAAAAAATATTCATGTAAAACTTCGTAAGTCTTAGAATCCCAATGTATCCCATTAATCCGCTAACACTCTTACAAGAAATTCACGCATAATTAGACACACCATCTTTTATCCTTAAATAAAAACTCATCATGCCTAAAAAATTTATTTATTGTCGCAAGTTCATATTGGAAATAAATTTCATCAAAATCAATATCATTAGGATACAATTATTTAACATACTCAAATTCAAAAAGTCTAGTATTCAAAGTATTAAGAAAAATATACTTTCGTTATAAAGCATGTGTTTAATGATATATAGGGATGTCTCAATAAATTCCATCCATATGGTATGTTTACGATTCAACTTACCTTAACTTTTCAAGTGTCTCAAATATTGGTGATCAGTATGAATCACAATTTCTTTAGCCCAAAGGTAATGTTTCCAAGTCTCCAAAGTCTTCACTAATGTATACAACTCTTTATATATATATATATATATATATATATATATATAAAGTAAGAAGTGTATTAACCATAAAGGAACAAACCAATAGCATAGAGCAAGGCCCACAAAGCTCGAATAGGAGAACAAAACCTGCCTAACCTAAAACAAAATAAAAAAACACAAAATAAAAGGGGCATACATCGGAGAAAAGCTAAAAAGATCCTTAAAACCTAATAAATAAATAAATCAACTAGAATAAAAAATATCATTAGAAAAACCCCATGAAATATGAAGCCTTCTGGTAGTATCTGAGTAGGCCATATCACGAAAAAGGATTAACTTTAGAAACAATACACTTATCAATATCACTGTAGACAACTAAACGAGGAGCCTCACCATAAAGTCAAGCATTCCACTCCCTCCAAATGTAGTATATTGAAGTAGCTAACATCAATTTGAACTTAAAAAGAAGGGTGTAAACACCTAACAAAAAAAAAAGGAAAGCCAACAACAACTCCACCGTCGCTATCGGTTCAGAAATTGGCAGTTTTCGTTGATGATTTCTGAGTCGATGAAGTGCATCATGGGGATTATAATCCATCTCGTAAAGTTGAACCTAATCTACAAGAAGCTTCAAATGACTCAATAACAAGAGCGAGAGCGCAACACCTTCAAAGGGCCTTGACGAGTCAAATTGGAATGATTGAAGCTGCTTCAGAGTTAAAAGTTAGCAAGATATTCGAAATTGGTTCAAAGGTTCTTATTTGCCTACAATTGAAACTTGGACATGGGCAAAAGCCATTAATGGTTCTTTTGATGTTGGGCTACTTGAGTTTGGATTGATAATGCATATAAGTGAAGAAATCGATGTTATTTACAGTCTAAATAATAGATGAATTTGAACCCAATTTTGAAGTCATCCATTGCATGTGAATACAAGACTAATATAGGTGGATTTCAAGTTCAGAACGTGATTTTTCTAGATTTTCCAACCATGATTGCATTGGACTTTTTGGAGAAAGCTTTGAACGAAGTTACTTTTCAGTACGACATGTCATCCACAAACTGATGGACAAACTGAGGTAGTAAACTGGAATTTATCTTCTTTGTTACAAGCTGTTATACATAAGAATTTGAAGAGTTGAGATACTTGTTTGCCTATTGTGGAGTTCGCATATAATCGTAGTGTGCACAGGGCTACAAAATTTTCACCATTTGAGGTTGTGTATGGCTTTAATCCTTGTGTTCCTATTGATCTTGTTCATATTCCAATTGAAGAGAGGACATCTATGGATGGAATTAGAAAGGCAGAATTGATGAAGAAACTACATGAGCAGGTTCGATTACATGTTGAGGAGAAAACGACAAAGTATGCTAAACAAGTTAACAAGGGGCGGAAAATGATTAGGTTTGAACCTGGAGATCTTGTTTGGATTCATATTAGCAAGGGCAGATTTCCAAGCAAACGTAAGTCCAAGTTGATGTCAAGAGTTGATGGTCCATTTCGGATTATGGAGAAGGTGAATGACAATGCATATAAGGTAGATACAACATATCAGCTACTTTTAATGTGAAAGACTTGACTCCATAGTTGGATGATATTGATGATACTGATTTGAGGACAAATTATTCTCAACCCGAGGTTGATGATGTGCATCATTGGGATTATAATCCATCTCATAAAGATGAACCTAATCTACAAGAAGATTCAGATGGCCCAATAACAAGAGTAAGAGTGAAACAACTGCAAAGGGCCTTGATGAGTCAAATTGGAATGATTGAAGCTGCTTCGGAGTTAAAAGCTAGCAATCTGTTCGGAATTGGTTCAAACGTTCTTTTTTGCCTACAATTGAAACTTGGACATGGCAAAACCCCTTAGTGGTTCTTTTGATGTTGGGCTACTTGAGTTTGGATTGATAATGCAAATAGGTGAAGAAATTGATGTTGTTTACAGTCAGAATAGTAGATGAATTTGAACCCAATTTTGAAGTCATCCATTGCTTGTGAAGACAAGACTAATCTAAGTGGATTTCAAGTTCAGAACATGATCTTTCTAGATTTTTCAACCATGATTGCATTGGACTTTTGTGCAAGAAGTTATATCCGTTTTAAATTTGGTCTTTTATGTTTCAATCAAGGTTGGAAAACGTATGGTAGTTAAATTTGTTTAGTTACTTTGTCAAAGTCTAATTTTTGGGCTTGACTTCTATCATGTTGAATTTTCCTAACTATGGAGGGATGTTCCAATTATAAATATAGTATCAAAATATATAATAAACACTTTTGGTAAAGATTTTAAACTTAATTCAAAGATTAAGAGTTGTTCTTCCAATTTGATTTTGTGAAGAATCCTACCTGACTTATCACTCTTCAATCACAAAGATTGCGGCATCGAAATCACTATAATTCTAGTCTATCCTAGATCGACTAGAATTCTTCACAAAGTGTGAAGAATCCTAGATTGATCTTTGTGGTGTCCAAATCAACTTATCAAAGTATCATTCAAGTCTATCCTCAATCTTATTTACATTAAAATCACTATAATCCAACCTAAACACCAAAGCTTTATCCATTTTCATCAGATTCAGACCCATCCTTCATCCATTTTCATCAGATTCATTGTTGTCCATTTTCGAAGCATTCATAGCACATCAGTCGACAGCGACTCAGTTTTCGTTGATGATTTTCAAATTAATGGGCGGCAAATTAAATTTTATTTCCAAAGCTAGGAAGGATTATTTAATAATTCTCCTAGTCTAAGAAGGAAACTAATTAATTTAGAAATTAAGCAGCAAAGATTTCCAAATCAAAATTGATATTCCTAGTCTATTTGGAATTCCTAAAATTAGCATCTGACATCCCCTTATCCGGGATAAAACACCAATCACATACCAAATGGAAAATAGGGTAATTTTTTTTATATAGTTTTCATATAAAAATCTACCGAAATTTCAGCACAGTCTCCCCTATATCGGAAGGTCTCAAGTTATCGACATATAACTTGTTTACACTTCTAATATCCCACATCTCATAACAAGAAAAAGCTATTTCAACATGTATTTTCTCATTTTGACATAATTAAACACATGTCATCAAGCTAAATATATCAAATTAAACATTCTCCTCTTTTGATGCATAATTGACCAAAAGCATGGCCTTAAGGAACCAAGAGCTCCCATGCTAATTTCATTCGATTCAAACACATATTCACATAAAAAATAACCTATTGTAATAAATTAATAAGGAAAACCATAATTTTCCCCTTTCCCACTTTGCTCTTCATACCCATACATTTCTTTGATGAATCATCATGATTTCATGCCCCCAATCACATACAACACAAGAATTAACTTGATTTTAACAATCAATACATTTCCCCCAATTCAAGTCTAAGAACCCTAATTAAAATTCAACACTAAGGCATCAATTCATAATCGAATTCAAAATGACTTATAGAACCATGTTTAGAACTGTTTATGATAGGCCTTGTGATACGAACCAAACAAGGTTAGATTTGGATTTTGGCGTAAAATTTTCTACCGTTCAGTTTTACGCTATTGAGCATAATTTCAAATCCAACCGTTGGATCGAGCTGAAACTTTACCAGAAGATTCCAGAAGTGTTTGTCTATGTTGGGGTACATTTTCATGAGAATCCATGTTTGGAAATGACTTGTAATATAGGTCCGAACAGGCTATACAAATTCTGTTATTTACTTCCTTTTGACTTATGGACTTCCTATTTGGCAAGGATCCTTTTCTTACAAGGATGTGGGAGCTTGTTTTGGGAATTTTCTAGTTCCACAAGGATCTTTAATGAGCTGCAATATAATCTCCAAGTGTGACAAGGATTCATTAATGTTTCAGAATCCTTTTCTTATAAGAATTCCTTATTAATCCTAGCTACAAAAGGAAAGAAGGGCTGATGGTATTTAATGACAAGTTAGTTATTTTTATTACTTTCTTTCATGCTTGTGCTTAATTAATACTTTGTTTTCAGTTAAGATCCAAGGCTTGTTTAGATTAAATTATGGGCTTTTCAGTTTTGAGTGGACCTCATATAAATCCACATAGGGGGTCCATTAGGGTTAATTTTTCAAGAACTATTTAAACTCATGTAAGCCAAAATTTTAGCAGCTTTGATGATTATTACTTCTGAATTTTTCAGTTTTAACGTGTGAGAGTGATTCTTGCATTCTTCAGTTCTTAAACGAACTGAATCTAACTTATCAAAGATTAACTGGCTGCGTGGCGTCATTCTACTCAATCCAATAGTGTTGTGCCTTGGGGCAGGTTTCCATTCTTTAGACCTATTTCGGCTTTCTAGGATCAGATCTCAATCTTGATTGTGGGTTGCGTGACCACATAATCATGAAGTTTGCATCAGCTTACCTAATAAGAATCATGGTCTCGATCCTCAACCAGTCAAATATTTTCGACTCCCCCTTTTCTAATGACAGTCGGCCCTCCCTTCTCTCTCTACCTTTAAAATTTTTTGTTAATCCTTACCCACATGTGTTTATTCTACCTATAAATCCTTAATCTTTGGATGTTTGGTGTTTCTCTCTTGAATTGGCAAGAACAAAATCAAAAACTCCCTCCCTCTCTCTTAGTAGCTTCTACCGGTTTTGATGAGCAAGGAAGAGGGGTATTTATACCCCATAATTTCTCATATTTTCACTTAGGCCCTATTTCCTTTAAGTATATTATTTTTATCCCCACATCTTTTCTTCTTATAATTAAGCTATACCTCTTTTTATTTTTTATAATTCAACCCCTCAACGTTTTAGTTTAGTTCATTTTCTATAATTTTAATCCAACTCTCAATATTTTCAGAAATTTCTAAATTCCTGTTTTATTTAAATGTACATGAATTTCTTCATTTTTATTTTTTATTTATTTAGTTTGCAATTTACACCAACATTTATTTCCCGGGGTTTAGATGGCAACTCTTCCTAAACATGCAAGGAAGGCTTATTCAGTTATAACACTTTATAAACTAGGGAAATCAAACTTATTATCTTTTAATTTTTCTTTGTTACTTACGACAGCAACTGTGAACCTTTATTTTAATTGTAAGGGTTTGAGTCTAATTTTAAGTAGGCCTTATACAAGTCCAGAACTTGGGTCCATTAAGTTTTAGAAGCTTAAGTATC
>Ga0325400_1003769_pt1 | contig 13836 bp, 8 predicted proteins | sample PopdelMetagenome_2_FD_205662 | JGI IMG/M metagenome (GOLD analysis project Ga0325400, IMG submission 205662) | Populus deltoides microbial communities from Bellville, Georgia, United States - Xylem-PdKOR-R1 | ecosystem: Host-associated > Plants > Phyllosphere > Stem > Wood/Secondary xylem... | reverse complement strand
TCTGAACCAAAATTCTACAGCTTCGTTTGCCTAGTAATCTAATAATTGTGCTCAAAACTTTCCATATTTACAAAGATGGCCTAATCATAGCTCCCCAGTGCTCTCACAGGAGCTCCCAAGATTGGCATTTGCATCATGAACTGAGAGCCTGATTATATTACTGCTTGATGACCTTGAAACATCCATGCACTCCAGCAAGTCAGCATCACATGCTATCAGAACCCACTCTTGATCATCATCCAGATACTTGATGTCAAAAGTACCCACCTCCAACTTCAGCCTCTTGGCCACTTCCTCTTTCAACTCCACAATCCCAGAACTCAGAGAAATTCGAAACCTTATTACGTCTTCCCTGTATGTTGCCTTTATGGTTACACTCTTCATTTCTTGCCTAGGTGTTGCCTGCGGAATTGCATGCAAAGGAGCAGCAAACATTTGTGTGGGAAGCATATTGAAACATGGAGGATCTGTCCAACTAGATTCTGGAACTCGTTCATCCACAATAGCATCTGCCACAGCAGGACAAAGGTTTCTCAAATCTTTCGAGCTCCCCGCATCCTCTATTAGCATTCCACCAAACGGTTCATGGGCTTCTGTTGCAACAAGAGCATCAGGTATTGAGTATGCAGTTGACAGATCTTGTTCCTTGGTTTGTTGAAGAGCCAGTTCAGGTGATCCCCCAGCTTTAATACATCGCTCATGGACAGGAGAAACAGATGGGTCCTTTACAGGTGCACTTTCATTTTCTGGGCTACCTTGGCATGAGCCATGAGAAGTAGGAGTCCCTGCACTCCCATCCCTTGAGCCACTCCTTTTTTTGGATCTGTTTGAGCCTCGACCTAACTCTGGTGAAAACCTGTTTTGCACAGTGAGTTTCTCTTGACTCAATATTCTATATCCTAGCAATTGATCTTCAAAACCAGCCTGCCCATCACTTCCTGGTTTTCTACAGGTAGGTGATCCATTCCTGTTGCCATGATTTTCAGGGGGTTTAGAGTTTGGTGAGTTCTGGTGATTGCTCCCATTCAAATTGGAAGGCCACGAGATGGTGCCGTCAGCAACATGAAATGGACTTGTAGTAAGAGGAGGTAAATCAAATGTTCCTTCAGTGCCTTGGACTGATTCAATTACCCACTTTAGCTTAGACAGGGAACGATTAACCTTGTTGATCTTGCGAGATGGCCAGCGGGAGATCCCATGCTGCCTGCAAATGCGCTTCATTGTAGTAGGGCAAACTGTAAAGTGTGACACAAGAAATTGTCTAAGAAAAATCCATTTATAACATCCTATATCACAACATTAACCAGCATTTATAAAGAAAGAAATCAGCATCTTTGCAATGACAAGAGAAAATTGCAAGTAACAATTTTTAAGTGTGTAATCGTACCACCAAGTCTCTTTGCAGCCTCTTTCAGACTTCCAGCAAAATATTGTTGGAGAACCTCTAGACTAATTGTTTTCTCTGCCTTTCCGCGTTTCCTCTCTGTTGGCTTTTTTGTCTCTTTCTTCTCTGGATGAGATGGAGGATTTTGTCTTCTGTCAGCTTGAACAGCACTGCCTCCATTTTTTATGACATCCAAGTCAAACATTAACTTGTTCTTTTCTGAATCAATTTGCTCAATGTGTCCTTCATTTGGCAACATATTATCACCAGGGGGAGATTTTGTAGGTTGGGGTATCTGAATGCATTCAAGTCTCCCATTAGTAGTGGCTTCAATCATCTCTACAAATCCTTCCTCTTCAAGGTCCATCCCTGAAGCAACCTTGAGACTCTGGAAATCCTGCTTCATTGTTGCCAATATGGAGCCTAAAAATGTCTTCTGTTCGTGACTGTCTGTGATGCTAGGGGGCAGAAAAAATTCAAGAATATAATCATCATCTCCAGTATAACTGCTCCGCAAGAAGATTGCAAAACAGCTGGTTAATCCAAACATGCGTGCATAATGTACTAGAGGATACTCAGTCTTGCAGAACTGGGTGATATCTGGGCAGAAGCATGAGTTCTGGGACAAAAACGCCCTCCCAGCAACACCCTGACCCTTTTGTAAGTGATGCTCAAGACAGGCCTCCCGAAAACCCCACATGTGAGCATCCACTACATAGAATGCCACATCAGTAGTGGACATACAGACTTGGCCATTGCAATTGCCATCAAAGCTGGTACAACTCTTCTTCAGTCCACCACCATACGTTAAGACACTACGATGTATGCATGGAACCCATGTCTGAGCCAAGGGCAATTTATGAGTTTCACACACCATTGTCAATATCTCCAAGATTTCAGACAGTGCATTTTGGCGACCTTCATTACAAATCTGGTTTAAAAGCAGTGCCAAGTATACGTCTGTGAGAATAGAGGGGCAAGAAATGAAAGAAGAGCACAAGTTTTATCTGGTTGTTCTCCCAACAATACCAGATTTTACATAAAATATATCGTTACAGCTCACCTGTATGCTTGGAGGATCCAATATCTCTGAACTTTTTAAATTTACTGCCTGCAGAATAACTGAAATTATGTGACTGGGGAATCTCAATATGTATTATTTGCCAATCATATATCCAAGTTTTCCAAAGGAAATCCAACTAAAAATTAAAAGATAGCTCCTAGCTCAATTAGGAAAGGAAATAACATGTGATTAATGTGCATATCGAGGGGAAATGAAACCCAACCTCAAGTGCCTTGCACACTTTATCAACCTCAGGTGCATAGTTGATCTTCTGTGAATTCATAATGAGCTCAAGAACACCAACACAAGACTGTCCAGAAGGTTCAAAGACCGGCAAAGCCAATGTTCCTCGGACATTGTAGCGCAGAGCATGATCAAGCCGTGAATACTCCTTGCTGGAGTAATACTGAACATTTGGAGTCCATTCTGGAGATTTTTGTCTGAAAACACGGCCAGGGAGTCCAAGCTCTCTGTCACTCTCGCCGTCCACAGAGAACATGTACATGAGAGAGACCATCCTATACTGATGAAGTCCATTACTATGAGGGTCCAGAACAAAGGGTTGCCCTGAAGTTGTCAATACATGTTGACCCCCATTCTTCACAGGTGCCCAAACCTGAGCTAGAACATGTTGTTCAGTTGATTCTTTGAAATATCTTAGGGCCTGTGTCATTCTCTCTTTAATCATACAATACCCATCTGGGTTGTCAATAGGCATCAATCCCAAAAATGGAGAAGGAAGTTTACTGTTATCATCATTTTCCCCTTGGCTTTCGGTTATCAGATTTGGATTACCTGCATTAAGCAAATTTCCAAGTTAGAAAAGAAAAAACAAACAAATGATAACCATCCTGATAGTGCTTAATGAGTTGTAGTACTATATAGAGAAGATAAACTGCAAAAAACTAAATGATGCAGTTAACTGGTGAAAGAGGAAGAGCAGCCTACTTGCCGTTTAGGAACCCAGCCCAAATAGCGTTTTATAAAAATTTAATTTTTTTTGGTTTAAAATTAATTTTACAGATTATTAGATTATTTTGTAAGTTGATATCAAAAATAAATTTAAAAAATTAAAAAATAAATATTATTTTAATATATTTCTAAATAAAAAATATTTTAAAAAACAATCACTATTAAAACAAAAAATTTACAAGCCATATCAAAACAGAAAAATTAATGGCATCACTTTTTTGTTCTTCTTAGTTTTAGGCTTTCTCATCTTCCAGAACACTGGAGATCATGTTTATGTTTCATTTCTATTGCTTTAAGTGGTGGCTTTTGCAGAATCATGTTCCCAGAGTTCCAATTTCTGTGATAGAGATTGCCTTGAGAAAATTCTAATCAAATTCAAGCACCAATGAGTTTTCAATCCCTCAATACAGTCAGCAAAACAAAATAAATACTACATGATCACATCAAAAAAACTCAAATTAACCAATCAAAAGCACCAAACATGACCAAAAGAAAGGCAATAAAACTTCAACACAGAAAAGAAAACCCAATATCAACTCTCTCTCTCTCTCTCCCTCTCTCCACATTCACTACCACACACAGAGTCACAAACTTTTCAATCTGAGAAAGTAAGAGGAAAAAGTCGAATCATTTCTAACACAAAACCCACCAAAAGAAAGCTAAAATTACAACTTTTTCACCTCTTCTCAGCCAAAGAAAGCAACTTTAGCATTTAATACCCCTCATTCATTCACGTACAAAACACCAAAGTTCACGAAAAAAAAAAAATTAAAGAAAAGAAAACTAAGCAAAACACGTGACTAACATGTGAGTAAGATAGGATAATCAGGCAAGCGGGGGGCAGCGGCAGCAGCGAGAGCAGGGGAAGCCTGACCAGAAGCAGTAGCAGCAAGTCTATCATCAACGGCATCAGAGAAAGCCCAAAGAGGAGAACAAGGCTGTTCAGTAGAAGTAGAAATAAGAAAAGGAGACATGGGGTTTGAGGACATGAAAGAGATCTGATCTAAAGGCCAAGAGTTATCGAGATCAAGATCCAACTCCATTGACTTCATTCCTTTTCGCTCACCTCCACCTCCACCTCCACCTCCACCTCCTACTCCTCGACCTTCTATTGGTTTTTGCATTTTTGTTTTGTTTCGTTTCTTAAGATTGTGAATAGATTATATTCAAAGAAACAATGCTTTTACCATGTCTTTGTTGTTGTGTCATGGGAAGATATGCTATGGATGATGATGTTTTTTCCATTTTTTCCGTCGGGGGAGAGAGAGAGAAAGCAAGTGGGGTCAAAAGACAATTGTTTTTTTGCAGGATAATGGTTGTGTGTGTGATTCCATGAAATCCATCAATTGTGCTTCTTGCTAGTTGCTTAGGAAATGGAACATAATATATGGAACGACGATTCTCTAATTCACCCTACTAACCACACCAAAACCATCCAAGTCGCCGCATTCGTATCCATTTGACCCTATCAGCCATGGTTAATCTAATTAATGGAAATGATGCCGGCATCAGATTCTAATTTTGTTGTATTTTGAACGTGGTAGGCATAATTTCATCTTTCATTATTTCTTTTATATAAATTAATTTTATTTTCACGATAAGTAAAAGATAAACCTTACAATAAAAAATATATTTGTATTAGGTGAAAATATTGGCTTTCGATAACAAGCTTTTCTGTATTTTATTTTTACCGGACAATTATCTTATTATTTTATATAATTTCAAGCGTGTTTGGCAGTGTGGTTGCAGGTGCTTTTCAAATAACTTTTCATGCCAAAATACATGTCAATGATGTTTTTTTATTTTAAAAAAATTATTTTTAACATCAGCACATCAAAATGATTCAAAACATACAACCATATTTAATTTTAGTAAAAAAAAAATTCAAAATTTTTGGAAACGCAGTCACGTTCCCAAACATAGACTTCATCAATATAAGTGTTTGTCAATAATAAAGTAGGTCAAATTAGTACTTCAATTTTTTTTTTCGCAGGTGGTTTTTGGTTGATTTAATTAAAATACAAAATATGATTATAATTTTTTAACGAGTAAAATGTTAAAAAAAACATGCATTCTCATTTTTCTAATAAAAAAAATTACAACCCATAACAAGGTGCAAATTAACAATTTATTTAAGTAGATATGTGTATAGTATTTATAATTTTTTTTCTTAAAAATTTAAGAACACAACCAGTTTCTATTTTTTTACTAAAAAATAATATTGTTCCTCGCTGCATAGCGTGGGTTACATAAGTAGTTCATATCTATTTTTTGTACTTTATCTCCCTCCATTTACGTAAAACTTAATACATTTTTTTTATGAGTATTTAAGGTTGTGTTTACTTGCCTAAAGTTTTCCCTTTTTTTCAAATGTTTTTAACAAAACATAAAATTAAAGACAATGTGTTACTAATTTAGGAAAAAATTAGTATTTTTTTTGTTTTGTATTTTCTAATTTTTTATTTTTCTAAAAAATAAAAAAACATCAAAATGACTGTTTGTCAAATGCTTCACCATGAAAATAAGAGTTTTGTTTGGTTTAGCTTCTAACATTTTATGATTATTTCTTTTAATATTTTTAATTTAAGTTAAATAAGGGTCTTGTTTTCTATTTTAAATATTTTCTATTTAATAAAAGTATTTTCTCAATTTTTCAAAGAAAGATCTCTTTAGAATAAATAAGGAAACTAGAGAAGGAAGCAAAAAAAAAAATTGAAAGTAAATACAACCCAAATATTTTGTTTAGCTATATATCATGTAATTAATAGAGGAGGGCTACCCTTATATATTGTGTATTCCGAAGTCTAAGAAACATTCCAAAAAAAAAAATAAAGGTTAAGAATATACTATTTAATCCTGATTAGTTTTACAATTAATATGAAGGGAGTTTATTATTACGTATTTTGCTAGAAAAATAAATACCATTCAATAGAAAATACAAGAAAAATATTACAAAAATATGTTGGGTAGTCCGAAGTTTTTGAGTAGAGCAATAAGAAGTCCAGAACTAAAATTATAGCAAGCTGTTTATTTGGATAGAGTCGATGGAAACGAGTTGCATGGACATGATGGGGCCGCCATTAACGATCTTATCAAGTTCCAGCCTTGGAAGCCTCAGAGCTTCAAATGCTGGATAGGAGCTAAGCAGACAGGCTAGATCATGCGTATCTAATTAATATCTCTCGAGTTTTTTTTTTTCTTTTTTCTTTTCCTCTTCTTCCCCTGTCATCCATTCATGGAATGTTTTCTTTCTTCTTTCTCTTTATTTCTTGCTCTCCCATGGATCTCCAGGAATGGGATGAATTTTGGTGTTTGAGAATGAGATAATAATGGTTGTTTTTTTTTTGTAATTATATTAAAATAATATATTTTTTATTTTTTAAAAAATTATTTTTTATATTAATACAATAAAAACAATCTAAAAATAATATTTTTTAAATTCACGTTGTAGCCAGCCGAGTCCCGACACTCACGTAGCTTGAAAAACATCTCAATCACTGCACGTAAACGTAACCCTTTTGAAATTTGATTCTGCTGGGATGTACGGCTGCTGTATGGCTGTTGCCCTTCGTAATGTGTACAAAATAATATGGGGGTGCGTGTGGTTCTTGCAGAGAAGGTTCTTCAAGTTTCCACGTGGGGGTTTCCACACCAATCAATTCTGCATGTAGCATTTCGAGATTGCCACCTATGTTTTTCCTACATGAGATGACACGAGCAAGGTGTTTACTGGCCTGGCCCGGTGAGGCCCACCTCCGTCCCTCCACCGGTAATCTCAGCCAAGAGAGTTAAACCTTAATTAATTATAAAGAAGATCATTAAGGCATAATCATTCATAAGTAGCAATCATGAAGGTCCGTAAAGCCAGCACATTCACGGCATCTAATTGGTCAAAAAGAGGCGAGTTAATATTTGCCTGAACTTAATCATCAAGAATGATTAACGTATCCTTGGCGTTGCAGAAAGGACAGAAAAAGAAGACAAAAGGCATTGTGTGGTATTGATGCGTTTGTGTGTGTGTGAATGACAACAAATTTACAAATCCTATGTGGGCACATATTGAGCCCACCACTCCCACTTGCGTCTGCTTGTTTTTTATATTTTTCTGGTCCGGTGGCGATCACAATATGAAATATGTTATGAAATATGTTGAAGAGTGGTTATAATTATTTTTTAAAATATTTTTTATATTAAAATATATTAAAATAATTTTTTATTTTTTAAAAATTATTTTTAAAATCAGCCCATCAAATAAACAAGGGAAAAAAGTACATGAAAGTGGAGCACATTCTCAATTCCTCCAGCACCAATGCATAAAAAAAAAAAAAAGAGTATAAAACAGGAGAAAATCCCTTTTCCCTCTTGAAAAGTGTTTTGTTTGTGGCTCGTGTTGGATTAAAGGAAGGGAAACTCTCCCATAAATTTTGTTGTACAATATATATATATATCAAATACACGGCCACCAAACTCTGCAGTTTCCCCACTCATGAGTTTTTTTATTTCTCTTCCAAGAAAGCACCATTATCGATTGTCGTCAACAAGATGCTTTAATTTTCGAAAAAATGGTGACTACCGCCCAAGGAATCTATCCACGAGATGGGATCTAGATTCCTTGGCGAGCGAATGGCGGTGGATTTTGTGTTCCATATCTCCTCGAGAGGTCTTTTATTATTATTATTATTATCCTTTTAAACGGGTTAATTTTATTATTCGAAATCTAAATTTCTTTACTTCATAACTGGCCGAAAGTTGAACTCCGAGCTCTTGCGTTACATGCATTCTACAAGTGGTAGCGTAGACAATTTATTCACATGACCCAGAAATTGAGAGGAAGAGAGAATTAAAAAAAAAAAGAGAAAAAAAAAGATTGTCCTAACTGAATTTGTCTTCGACACTCATCTCAGTGGGAGATTGCTCCTAGGATAAATTCAATGATACTAAAAAATATTACCATACAAGGTAGAAGGTTGGACGTGTCGCTACAAGGTAGCCAATTCATTCCTAACAATTTAAAATTCAATCCCTATTAAATTTAACTGTTTTAAAAATTGAGAATTTCAAATAAAAAATTAAAAAAACTCATGACTGTTTTTTACTGTTTAAAAATTATTTTTAATATCAAAATGTTATTATTAAAAGGTTAATTTGATTATTTTACTGTTTTTTTTTCTTTTTGAGTTGATTTTAGTACTTAATTAATATCAAGGGGTGAAAAACATGATAACATATACTAAAAGGTTTTTACAATTCATTATAGTAATGAATAGGGAAATATCATGGGTTTTTTTTTTTTACTTTGATCCTCGAAATCTTTTAGGGTTTTTTTTTAATATTGCATTCTTCAACATTGAGTTGATTAAAAATTGAGTTTCATAATTTGTTTCGATTTGTTTTCTATGGAGTTATCCCAATCTCCTGACTCGAGTTTGACAGGTTAATCTAAGTTGACTCAGATAATTTTTTTGTCCTTTTTTATTTGATTTTCTTTCCAATTTAATCTTTTAACATTGTGCTGATTGAGAATTGAGTTTTATAAATTTTTTTCTTTCTATAGGGTCATCACAATCTTATGACCCGGGTTATGAGTTATGCCAATTGACTCGATTTTTTTTTGTCCCTTTTTAGTTGATTCTTTTTTAATTTCATCCTTCAGTATTAGGTTGATTGAGAATTAGACATCATAATTTGTTTTGGCTTGTGTTTTATAAGGTTATTCTGGTCTCATGACTCGAGTCACGGGTTTGATAGGTTGACTCGGGTGGTTTTTTGTGTTCATTTTTTATTGATTTTTTTAAATATTGCATTCTTCAACATTGAGTTGATTAAAAATTAAGTTTCATAATTTGTTTCGATTTGTTTTCTATAGAGTTATCTCAATCTCATAATCTAGGTTTAGCAAGTTGACTCGAGTTTTTTTTTTAATTGAATATTTTTTTTAATTTCATCATTTAACATTGTGTTGGTTGGGAATTGGACTTTATATTTTTTTTATTTTTTTTATGGAGTTATCCCAGTCTCCTGACCCGAGTTTGACAGGTTCACCCAAGTTGACTCGAATAATTTTTTTTCTTTTTTATTTGATTTTCTTTCCAATTTAATCTTTTAATATTGTGCTGATTGATAATTGAGCTTTATAAATTTTTTTCTTTCTATGGGATTATCACAATCTTATGACCCGGGTTATGAGTTATGCTAGTTAACTTGAGTTTTTTTGTCCTTTTTAGTTGATTCTTTTTAATTTTATCATTCAATATTATGTTGATTGAGAATTAGACATCATAATTTGTTTTGGCTTGTGTTTTATAAGGTTATCCTGGTCTCATAATCCAGGTCACGAGTTTGATAGGTTGACTCAGGTGATTTTTTGTTCATTTTTTATTGTTTTTTTGTTAATATTTCATTCTTCAACATTAAGTTGATTGAGAATTGAGTTTCATAATTTGTTTCGATTTGTTTTCTATAGGGTTATCTCAATCTCATGATCTAGGTTTAGCAAGTTAATTCAGGTTGACTCAGCTTATTTTTTTTAGTTGAATCTTGTTTTCAATTTCATCATTTAACGTTGGGTTGATTGGGAATTTGGTTTAATATTTTTTTTATTTGCTCTCTATAGGGTTATCAGGGTCTCATGATTTAAATAATGGATTTGACAATAGTTGATCCAAGTTAATATTATTTTAATATTTAAAAATAATATCGTCTTGATTTTTTTTTAGTGAAACTATATTTTTATTGGTCGTCTATATTATCTTTAGACATATCAAGTCAATCAAGTACATCAAGTTAATCTCCATATAGTTTATATTTTTTTTCTCTACTTAAAAAACAGTAACAATATCCATATATTTTTTTACATTTACATGAATTTTTTTTTATCGAACTAACAACATATCACACACAATAAGATACGTTGGAAAACCTATTGATAATTATACAGAAGTAATTGATGTCATCTGTATTCCAATACTCGAGGGCCAACAAGCAACATGGTATATACACCATTATAAAAATAATTTAGCTAAAAGCTGGCTTAATGGTCTAGGCTAGTTATGCTCCCCAACTAAACTAATTAATAGAATATGAAGGATCCTTTAGAAAGCTGTTCAACAATTAAAGAAAGTGACAGTATTATATAACATCTAAAATATATTCCAATAACCTCGTTTCAGTACTCTTAGAGGGTCAACATATCTTGATGGCAAATTCACGGGGTTATATTGTGCTTTCATTGTAATTGGATAGAGCTTCAAATTAGTAACAATGCCTGAAAGCCTAATGGTTCTCAGGATGGCCGAAGATTAGTCATGGCATTGACAGATATCATTTACTCGCATTGAAAGTAAGTGGGATGAGCTGCTTGTGGGCTGGAATGGACATAATCAAAGTCTTTAATGGCCTAAACTACCTGCAGAGGAGTAAATTTGTGCTCGAAAAATCCTTCCCAAGCTTTCTCTGTTTCTCTTCATACTCGTGAAGAGACAGACTTCGTTTATTTTTGGTCAAGTGGGGAGCAAAATAAGCAGATCGACATAACAGGGGAAACGTGGAAAAAGATAATAGAAGTCAATCATGAGGTAGATGACCAAAACAAATCAAACCCATAACGGGTTACATGGACATATCTAGAACATGCATTTGAGAAAAGAAATGCCTTTGCTCCGTCGGCCTCGTATTTGAGAGACAGAAACAACGGTTATCCTGATATGGCTTTCTCTGTGCGCGTCTGCACACGCGCATGTAACTTCATGCGTATCAACAAGAAGTTTTCTTGTACGAATAGCTAATATAATAAAAGCTTTCAGAAATTGACTTTTAGTAAGATCTTGATATCAACTAGGGGAATCACCTCTCTTGTACCGCGTGTGGAAATACATTCACATTTAAGACTGAGATGCTAGTAGTCTTGAACTGAACAATGCTACACTTGTGTGTTCTACTTTAAATGCAAACACAATACAATCGCTACAATACAACTACTGCTTTCTCCTTTAGAACATGCCCCTCTCAAGATTATCTTGCAACTTGGACGTGTAAACTCAGAATCTCCCGAAGAGAAATGCAATGAAGCTATTACTTGCCTCAAGCAAAGACGACGGGAAAAAGCCTACAATAACTGTCCCATACATTACAAGTGGAAAACCTTCTTGAATTCGATGTGGTCTTGGATGCACTCAACAGGATCATTCATCCACAGCGACAAGGTAGGGCTCCATAGATGTAAAAAAGAAGATTAATTGTTAGTCTGTCTAGATGCCATTTGCTAATTAGCGTCTTGATTTTTGTTGGGGAGGGTATCCAGTCCCCGTTCCTGGAGGGTCTTTCCTTCTCAGTTGATGCTGCTGATGGGGCTGGGCAACACCGCGTGGCATAGGGATGTTACCAGGATTCATTCCACCACCCATCCCTGCCTGAGATGCGAGATTATAAGCCGTCATGCCCTGAGTTTGCATTCTCTGCAGGCCAATAGGCATTGGTCGTGGTGCAGATCTGTTGTTAACTCCATGAGCACCTGGTATGCCTCCAGAAACTGCATTTCCAGATGAAACTGGCTGTGGAGGTTGAAGGCTAGTCGTTCCTTCAAAATCTGTATTTGTATCTACCGGACGTGTAGGATAATTGATGACTTTCTCTCCAGGTTGAGAGGGTACCAGGGCATTCCGTCCAGGGAGAGGTTCGCTTCGAAAATAATCGTGCTCTAGAGCTTGTGCAGCAGTTATACGCTTTTGAGGATCATATTCTAGCATCTTAGAAAGAAGGTCAAATGGAGCACCTTTTGGAGAGAGAGGTACAACACTATGTAGCCCAGTATTCTCATACTTGTGCTCTTGGATACGGTGCACATCATTCTGCCAATGTGGAAGGCATGCAAGTGTTGGCCATTTTTCCAGTGTAGGATGGCCTAGGACCTTAAATATCTTGTCAAGTTGATCAAGCTGGAAAGGATTTGATGTTGATTTGGCTTCTGCCCCTTGAAAAAGTGGCTTCAAGGTCAGAAGTTCAGCAAAAATGCATCCAACAGCCCACATGTCAATAGCACTTGTGTAGTGCTTAGCCCCAAGAAGCAACTCAGGTGCACGATACCAAATGGTTACCACAACACCATTATCAAACAATGTCTTCAAGGGAGCTTGATATATCCTTGCAAGTCCAAAATCAGCAATTTTGACAACCCCATGTTCCTCTCCCTCACCCATAACTAAGATATTTGATGGCTTTAGATCTCTATGTATGATCCAGTTACTGTGCAGATAGTTCAGTCCATTGAGTAGCTGCCAGAGCAATGATTTAACAGTGTATTGGTTGATCAAATTGTTACCCTTGTCTCTGTGATGCCTGATGATTTCATAAAGGTCATGTTCAGCATAATCAAAAGCCAGATACAGTGACATATCAGTATGATTAATGTGCACATTCACAAGCTTCACAACATTCTCATGAGTAATTTCCCTAAGCAGCATGATTTCACGGATGGCAGTGGGAGAGACACCATCACCATCCTTGGACTGCTTGAATTTCTTGATGGCAATGGACTTTCCACGATTTGCAGGAGACTTGGTTTTTGCAAGGAACACAAGACCATAAGTTCCTTCACCAATCTTGCCAATAAGATTGTACTGTTGCAGCCACTCTGGCTTCTCATTGTTGTTGCTGCTTCTATTATTGCCATCTCCCATGGTTGCTAAACAGCTGTGGTTGTCTGTCCTTACAAATTAGGTTGCCACATTGGCACTGAGATTGAAAAGCAAAGGACACCAGTCTCCTGCAACAGCTTATAGTTTCAGGTCCCCTGAAGTTAAAGGCAAGGGCTTACTGTCATGGAATTATTGAGAAGGAAAGAAAAAGAAACTGAAATCTTTGGAAATATGAATTGATGATTTATTGAAAATGTTTCACAGTTTCTCTACAGCTCCATGTTCAAAAGCATAATGATTACTTCAATAAGAGATTTCTGGAAATAACAGTTCAAAACGATATGGCATCTGCAAGGTGTTCGAATCTCAATGAAACCTCTCCCTATCCAACAACTACTTGGAACACTATGTCCACAAACCCCAGCATCTCATTTCAATCTTATGAATTAAAGTAAGATACAACAAGATGACAGAAGAAATAACGTTATCCTTTTAACAAAACAGCACAAACAAAAATCTTGAAGACAACATAATAACACATGCTCTCACCAGGTAATGTAAATATATACAAATCTTCCATTTCTACTATAAACACCAATATCCAACAAAAAAAAACAACCAAACAATAATCAAAAAGGGCATTGAAACACCTAAGATCATCAACAACAGAGATTTTCAAGGTTTCGGTTACAGCATCAAAGCGCTGCCAGAAGCATGCAAACTTCTTTTCCATAGAAATGGCTTAAATTTCAAAGTAACTTTGCACATTTTTTCCAGTGACTGAA
>Ga0325400_1003765_pt1 | contig 13841 bp, 4 predicted proteins | sample PopdelMetagenome_2_FD_205662 | JGI IMG/M metagenome (GOLD analysis project Ga0325400, IMG submission 205662) | Populus deltoides microbial communities from Bellville, Georgia, United States - Xylem-PdKOR-R1 | ecosystem: Host-associated > Plants > Phyllosphere > Stem > Wood/Secondary xylem... | reverse complement strand
TCCAATAATTAAATTGATATCATATAAGTGATTGAATTTCCATAAGTAAATAAAATTTCCTTAAGATAGCATTTATGATATGAATAATTTGTAGTTATCATCCAGAATCTTGAAAATAAAAGCATCTTCTTTCCTGTTAGGCCCGTTTATTATTTAGTTTCAAAAGTTCTTTTAAAAAAATAATTTTTTTTTATTTGCTTTAAATTAATAATTTTTTAGTATTTTCATATATTTTGATGTACTGATATAAAAATAATTTTTTAAAAATAAAAAAAATATTATTTTAATGTATTTCTGAATAAAAAATACTTTGAAAAATAACCGTTATCACCCTTCTAAATACCCTCTTACAAAAAAATTATTCAATGATTCACTCTCGCATTCATGTGTAGATGAGAGTAGAACCTAATGATTTCTTACAAAATTTGAGCTACGAGATTCTTTTTTGAATTATTGAGCTACGGACATTACATGATCGATGCAACTTAAGAGGTTGGAGGAGGACAAGGGAATTTGTCTTACTATTTTGGTACCTAAGATTAGAAACATCTATCCATACTTTAAGATGAAAAGACATCATCAAGCGAGGGGAACTGCAAACCTTTGCAACCATAAGCCCGAATTCAGTGTTCCAAAGTGACAATTGTTCTTTCAAGCACGAACATGAATCATTAATTACTAGTGATGATAATTTCACCGGAAACTGATGGATATTGATTGAACCGACTTGAATAGATAAAAAAAAAAATATTAGACTTGATAGGACTTAGGGAAAAACTCGAAAGAAAAGGTCGGGTTTCTGGTTCATATGGACAAATGCCTGTCCAACTCGAAGTAAAAAAATAAAAAAATAGCTTTAAATTTTGAAAATTTTGAACATAAACCAAGTTAATTGAGTATCAAATAAATATAAATTATAATATTTAAGTTTGAGTTATGGGTACTTGATGAATATCTGAAACCGATCCATTCGATTTTAAATATAAAAAATTTATATAATTTGAATAGTTATTTCAGGTTCCAATAATAAAACTCGACCCATGATATCCCTTTAAATCAATGATCGCAGATTTCATTTTTTATTTTAAAAAAAATATAGATGATGGATGCTGAGTTCACTGTATAGAAATTTTCACTCACCCCACTGCCTTCTTCTCTTTTCTATTTTTTAATAACTAATATAACCGAATATCGTCTCTGCAGAACACTCGGACTCACCTTCAATGATCAATCACTCGATGCTTATTGACACCAGCAAAACGTGGGATGCACAGGCTGCACACTTCTCCATAGAAAAACCCTAATAAATGCATAATAATTCGAGTTGTCATGGAAGGTTTCACACACATGGCAGTGGCTGAACAGTTACTATGCGTGACCCATAAATGGGAAAGGAAACAAATGCTTTTTGAAATGAGCAGGAAAAAAGAAGAAGAAGAACAAAAGAATATAACTGACATTAGAATTCAATTAGCTCGGCTAATTGTGTGAAATTTGAAGTAAATGGGAGCATAGGACATAATAATACCAAATGTTATTAAACTCAGCCTAACGTTTAATCGGGTGAATTACCTGACCTGAGATAATTTTAAAATTACGTTAGTTCAGATTTGATTCGATTCAATTTCGGTTCAACTCGATCTACTTGACATGTTACCCGTCGAGACTTTGTAATTTTTTTTTTTGAAAGTTGTGTTGTTTTAATTTCTTTAAAAAAATTAAAATTACTACACTGTATAAAGTAAGAGTGAAATAAAGAAAATTAGCAATGGTGTCCGTAGATGGTTGGATTTGACGGGCTGAATAGATTATCACGAACATGTCACCAAAAAGCATGGTAGAGCAACCATGCCACGAGATCAAAGTCACTTTACACAATAGTAAAGTCAAAACCCTTTTTTTGTCTCTTAATATTTACATTTTATTTAAACTTTATAATAAAGTTGTGGTACTTTCTATCCAGTGGCACAGCATGAACGAGTGTCACCCGGCTCTTGTTGGTCTCGATGCTCTTAATAGTGAAAATTAATTCAAGAGCATTTCATTCAAAGAAAAAAGATTTTAGCTCAAATCTCAATTTTTCTCCCCTTTTTAGTTGCTAAATGTGATCCACCCGAGCAGTTATCCTGAACAAACAACTCGTTATCCGGGTCCTAATTGAAATGGGATTTTAAATTGAATTTTTAAAAATATTAATTTAATATAAATCGATCAATTCAATCCAATCAGATTGGTCCAATCAATTTAATAATTTTTAAAAAATAAAATAATGTTATTAAATAAATATATTCACGAGATAATCCAAGGAACTAAATTCTTTTTTGGAAGTACGACAAGTAACAACTAGGCTTCCTAGCACTCTAAAAACGAAAAAAGAAAAGGAATAAGAAAACATGTCTTCTCCTAGCTTAGGCAGGATGGGATCCCAAGAAAAATGGTTTCATTGGAGGGCCAAGCCCAAAACTATCACACAAGCTCAAGACTGTAGCCACTGGGCCAGGCCTTGTACATTTCAAGCCCTATCCAAGAAAACCTGCAGAAGGAATCCAGGCCTAGAAAAAGAAGAACGGGATCCTAATCCATCCCTGGAATACATTTATTATTTTGGATTTTTAGTTTCAAATTTATTTTGTATTGGATTGAGTAAAAACAATGTTGTGTCCAAATCTAGGAGGGTTGTCGTAAATAAATTAGTAAATATTTTAGCTCGCTTGTGTATAAATTATTCATGGAAAATTCTAAAACATGATATATTGCATTTAGATGAATTTAATATGTTTTTTTCTAGATAACAATCTAAATTTTAGTTGACATATAAACTGATCCAAAAATATTCTTTTAATTAAACTAAATTTTTTTGTGTCAAAACCAATCATTAAGCTAGGACGTGAAGCATGTATGTGGCAATTTTTTTAAACCCAAATGGTTACGAGGATTGGCTTTAAGGAATCTCATCTCATCATACCCATTTAGTTATGTTTTAATCTAGTTAGGGTTTATGATATTCTTACAAAGGGAGGAAATCTTGATGCATGATCGAATATCAATATTTTGTTTTAATTAGCTCGAGGGTTAACTTTGCAGCAAATAACAAATTTGTGATTGGGTCAAGAGTTTTACTTTTAGGATCTATATGAGTCATTTTGTAAGCTTTAGGAACTAGAATGTATACTTGATGGAAAAACAAAAACCTCATCTTCTTCAAAGTAGATAATTTCAGGTCCATGGTACCATGGCTACTCGTCCCTATGGTTATGCCATCTGGGAAGCCATTTAGGTCCTTAAAATCCAAGCTTTTTAGTTGAAAGTAGATAATTTAGAGATTTTTTTTCTTAAATGGGATGTTGAAAGTTTTGAGCTTTTTGTGGGTTTTGGCATTGCAGGATTATTCGAAGGTGAAGTTTAAGAAGACTGGGCATAGCAACGCGTACTTTCCTCAAGCTTGTTTTGTGGGGTGTTTATTTATTTGTCTGTGGAATGTTATAAATGCAGTGTTGTGATTGAGTTGAGGTTTTGAGTTGAGTGGAGTGTTATGATCCGTGTTTGGTTTGTTTAGGTAGGTTGAAAAAGGGTCCGAGGTTAACTTTGAGTTAAGAAAGTACTCAAGCTCGGTTGTTCACTTTTTTTAATAAGTCTAGGTTTATGCTGAGGATATAGTGACAAAACGACTAAGGAAATTAAAAAATTTATCATCTAAGGATTAGTTTGTAGTTTTTGTTTTATTAAAAATACAGCAAAGTGGTATGCTTTAATATAACTTTTCCCAAAATCAATTCTTAAAGACATATTTTGTGGTCATGGACACTTTGAGCTGAGTATTTTATTGTTTGAGTTTGTTTGTGAATGATATTGAATTTGAATTATGCGACTAATTTGCTTTTCTTTGCGTACAAATGAGTTTGTGTATGATGTTTTAGCGAGACAATTCAGAGTTGAGCTCGAGTAGCATGATTTTTTTTACAATTGAAACTGCATGTGTGTGTTCTTGTGGATGGACTTTGTTTGAGTTTGTCTTTAATTCTTATATTGACAATTGTGTGCTGTAGTTTATACCAATACTCATTTATTGAGAAAGAAGCTAATCATGTTGAGGGGTTCAGTAACTGGCTCTTGTGACTATCAGTGGAGGAAAGGAACTTGAAGAAAAACTTGTGGTAACCTTTGATTTTTTCTAGTATTGGAAATTTAAGGGTTGATGAAAATGTTATGTTGTTTCATTTTCTTGAAAAATAATGACCTGAGTTTTGGCTTTGATTGTTGCACTTGCTGAGGTTGTGGCAGGTTTGACCCGCTAGTGAAACCATAGTGAATCACATGTTTGCTCAGTGGGTTCATAGTTATTGTATCTTCCTCTCAAGGTAAACCATGTAAAAGTTTGGTCACCTATAGCGAATAACTTCCAATCAGGGAGGGTTGTTATGTACAACTGTTTTCTCCCTATCCCCTTCCTATTAATATTTTGTTTTCTGTTTTAGTGGGCAAATGTTACAAGATGGGAGATGCACACAAAACCATTTGTGAGGACTCTTGAATTTCTGTGGCAGGAGGGTCACACAGCTCATGCCAATCTAAAGAAGGCAGAAAACGAGGTTTGCATCTTATTGAGCTGTAGTATGCTTGATATCTGATAGCGTACTAGCATTTGTATTAAATGGATTTACGCTGCTGAATCGCAGGCATTACAAATGATCGATGTCCATACAAAATTCGCTTATGAGCAAACTGCAATACCTGTTATTACAGGTAGAAAATAAAAAGTGGGAACTCTTGCTGGTGCTGATAGGACATATACAATAGAGGCTATGATGGGTGATCAGAAAGCATCACAGGCTGGAACTAGCCACAGCCTTGGGCAAAAATTTTCTCGGGCTTTTGGAACGCAGGTATTTTAGTCAGTAGTTACTAGATAAGATTATTTCAGACACTTTATGAGTTGCTGCTAGCTGAGTGTTTTGTTGCTCTATTTCTCGCATGATATCATTTGAATGCAAAGAAAAGCTAACAGCATAATTTTGAAAATATATTTTATTAATTAAATCCTTTTTAGTGAATTATCAGCTAATTCCTGTGGATAATTATGGAATAGGGAAAAAACAAATGTTGCAACTCAAGATTTGAGTTAAATCCTGGTTAATTTACCTGGGAAATTCCCTTCCATTTGGTTTAGAAACAACAAAATGGCCAGTGTGCATTTTGGCATCTATAAACAATTAGTCTGAATGAACTTACCTTTACTATTCCTTTTGTTTTCCGTCTATGTAACATTTATAATGCTTAACCTACCATGTGGTTCGTTTTTTTTTCTCTTCGTAAAACCACGCGCCTTAAATACCATGCCCTACATGAAGTAGTTCAGATGGCAACGCCTGAGCTTTAGACTGTATAAGAGCCTACAAATAGCTTAATTTGGTGCCAGCACTATCCTGAATTCCCGGTCACCTTATTGGGTCCGGCGCTTTGTAGTCTTATCCTAGGCATGGTGTTTTAAAGTGTTTTTGTCCAATACCATATGCCTATGTTTGGTAGCCACTCGTTTATGATGAAGGAGAAAAGGAATCTATGTAATACATGTGCAGCATATAACAATGTAGTGTGCAGAAGCAGAAATGCATGCAAGTGTGTAGGTGTATTATCCAAGCATGTGTATAGGTGCATGCAATTGTCTAGGAGTCTTGTCCAGATAATATGTAAGAAGACAAGTGTCTTTGAGGTGTCATGCACTAAAGCTTGGCTAATGTTAGGTAAGACCTATCCATCTACATGTCCAAATAACCAAGCTTACTAACACCTTTAGAAGGAGGCATCGTGTTTGGAACAAGCAAGCTCTTTTGAATAAAAATCCCCAAGTACACATACGTTATAGTTTTATCCAATGCTTTCCTCTTTGTTAACCTTATAGATACCACCACCTTTCATGTCCCTATACAAATTACATGTATCACAAGAATAGACCCTTGTGCATAACAGCCTCCTTGTTTTGTTTATAGCAATTCAACTGGGCTGCACAGCGGTGATGTGCATAAAGCAAACAAAGAAGAGGAAGATAAAAAGGAGATTGTATGATAACGTGGAGTTTTATTTCAACAAAGCTTGTTTGGCACATAAGAGAATGCCTACTTATATAGGTATTATGAGTCTTGCTTATTTGGGCACATAGGTGAACACATGCTAGCTAAACATGAGTACAAGTGTTTGTATACAGCCCCTCAAAGACACTTGTGTTCTTGCTCATTATCAAGACACTACTTAAAGGCACCAAGACCTTTGCGTGCACCCATTCTTATTCTGGCACGCAATTACAAAATATCTCCCATTGCATTCTTTGATATGAAGTAGCTCAGTTGGCCATGTCCGAGTTTTAACTTTATCAGCTTCTATGGCAAGTGTCTAAGCTTAACTCAGTGGTAGCACAACAATGATCATCTCATTGGTCCAGCATTTTGCCAATGACCTTTTTCTCCTTGATATTTTTTCATGTTTTCCTTTTAACCTACCAAATAAAGTAATCGATCCTTTCCTTCCCCTCACTATTGAATTTTACTTATAATTTGAGAAGTCCATGATCTTAACAGAAATTATGTGCCTGTACAGTTTATGTATGAAATTGGAGAGAGGCAACATGTGTGGCAGACATCATGGGCTATCAGCACCTGCTTTGTTGGTGGTATAATTATGAACTATGGTGATGATTCTGGTCTAATGCTAAACCAAAACTTGCATCAATAAAGGAACTTGTGTATCTCTATTAGTGATTTCTTAAGTTAGCATATATGTGTTTGTTATTATCATTGTTGTTTTACATGCATTTAGATCAAAGGTACTTTGGTACTTGTCGGGAATCTTTCAATTTTATGTACTTGATCTAAGAATAGAGATGTTTCATTATGTTAAGGAAGCTTGTTGTTGCTCTCTTTTGTGGTTGTAATATAGCAGCACATCCCAGGGGTGTGCTTGCTTTGTTCAGGTACTTGGACAAGCAATCTTATGTCTATTGGAGAAAAATATCTCATCAGGACAGTCTATGCATAAGCATTTGGTTTCAGTCTTCTGATAGGGGCCTGTATGAAAGTAAAGTTTAGGTTTTCGAGTTGCCATTTTAACGTTTAGTAGATAACAAACAACTCGTTTTATGAGCTATACTACCATTTCAATTTGTTCTTCCTATCTGTGTTGCATTCTTTCATGTGGTGGTTGTGCCAATCTGGAGAAAGGAGGATGGAAAAACTGGAGTTCTCGATACAGATCTTCTGTAAAAGAAAACTTGCAATCTGCTAGTATAAAAGTTAAACTTGATGACATGGATCAAAGAACCCCGGGATGGAAGTTCAATTTCTGGGAGATGAAGGTCTGTTCTTATTCTTATTTTAAGTACATGAACAAAAAAAAAGATTAATAATTAATTAATGATTTAGCCCTCTAATTAATTATGACTTTCATGAAAGGTGCCCAGATGTGTCTCGGTCATTAAAGCTTATGGTAATCTGTCAAAAAGAATCTGAATTGTACATTTCTTCTTGTGCCTGATGTCAATTTTGGGTGTTTATGTCATTGTGTGACTTATGCAATGTGTTGGACTTGCCACACCTGGTCCTCACTTTTATTTTATTTAAAAAAATAGTTTCAATTAGTCCCAACCGTGCTTTTGAATATTTTTTTGTTTCAAATTTATTTTTTTTGGTGATTTTGGATCGTCTTGATGTGCTGTCAAAAATGAAAAAACATTATTTTGATTCATTTCAAAGCGAAAAGTACTTTGAAAAACAACTTCTACCACAGACTCTTATCCTTGTTCATAAAAAAAAGCCTTTGAAACGTTTTTTAAAAAAATGGTTTCAGTTTTTTTTTCATAAAAGAAAGCCTTTGAAACGTGTGGAACAACCCTTATTTTTTCAAGCAAATATTAAATAATACTTTGGTTTCAAGAGGGGGCACCTCTGATGATTGAAATTGGTACCAGGATGTTTCAAGTGGAAGTGTGGTCATGGTCAAATCAGGAGAGATGTTCCTGGAAAGCAAGGAAAAGTGTTGGAATATCCATGGAGCCTTCAAGTTAGAAGCTTACGTCAAGGACAAGTTGGATGAGATCCAGTCATCTCTTCTGGGTAGGGAACATCATTTCTAGATAGGTGCATTCTCTTGCTCAAACATTATGTGTAGTGGAAGCTTAGTTATGTGCATCAATTATTGGATATGCGAGCTCTACTTTTCATTGAGGTCTTCTATTATTATTTTTTAGAATTATAGCATAATCTCTTGATGACAAATTTGTTTATAAACAGTGATTTCTGCACCCTGCCACGATAAAAATGCTAATATTTATGTCTATACAACTGCTGCTCACATCCTTTTCTTTGTGGACTTTGCTTTGATGTCAAGGCAGTAATAGAATATGTAGGCTTTTTTAGGAGAAAAACAGGTTGTGGTCTAATAATGCAAATAATAAGTTGACTTTTTCAAACACATGAGGCATAATCATCATAGTAAGACCATCCTACCAAAATGAAAAGGATTGCCAGCATGATTCACAGGAAGCAATAAATTGCTTTTTTACTAGCAAGGATGTAAGAATTATTTTCCTAAGACCATTGGTTTTCTATTTCATATAACATTAACTTTGTCATATGATGGAAACTGCCAAAGCAATGAAACTGGGAGTTATGCTTCGTCTTAATAGCCTCAGGCACTTTGATCAAATCTCTAGATCTAGATATATAGGCACTTTGATCAAATCTCTAGATCTAGATATATAGGTACTTTATCATTGTGCATGGCATTATTGTTCTAGAAGCTTTGAGAGTCTGCTTCACATGATTGCAATTAGGCTTTTTTTACTTGTGTAGTTGTGTACCAATTCCAATAATCACAGCCACTGTAATGAAGTCCATCAGATTCCTGTATTCGTCAGAAACATCTAATATTATTCTGAAGTTTTCTTGCAGTAACATTGTGGATGTGGGCTCATATGATGAACTCAAAGCGATAATATCCCTGGGCAAATGGGTAAGGGGTCCTTGGTCAGCTAGGTAGTTTATTTTGTTCTTCTTCATGTTAGTAGTGGATAAACAATTACAGTATTGAGATCAAAGTAGGAGGGACTTATAACATGTCTAATACTATGCTGTGTTTGTTGACTGTAGTGATGCGGATGAACAAAGAGTAAAACAAGAAACAGGGGCGACCATTCGGTGTTTCCCCTTCAAACAGCCTCAAGGGACTAAAACATGCTTGATGACTGGCGGCAAGCCAACAGAAGAAGTCATGATTTTCGGTCATATCCAGTCATGTACCCCATCAGACGTTCGAATGGTCTCATTTGGGAGAGAGTGTTTACCCATGGTAAAATTTGTCATGGATTCCAGTTCCTCGTTTTAGTAATTTTTATCAAGAGGTTGACCAAAGCAATGCATCATGTTATTTTACCATGAAAGATAATGGAGAAAGAGGAAAGATACTGTTTTAGGTGGTATAGACAGATTTCCCAAACAACCATTAGATGCGGGTTTCTTGCATGAAGTGTTTCCATCTCAATCAAAGATAGAGTAAGTTGAAGATTGGACTTAAAATATCATTTTTGCAATCCCTTGCAACTATCAATCCCACCTTATTAAATTTCTTTGGAAATGTCAACTTGCTTTGTAACATGTGAAGTGCCAATCTAGGTCGGGACTGACACACATGGATCGGGTGGTATATGCTACATGTGTGCAGGTTGGACCCCTTGTGCAGATAATGCACATGAGGTGTAGACATGTTAGCTGGATGAATCATGATTTCATTATCTTGGTTAGAGTTCTTAGCACTCTATCAATTGTTAATAGCACTCTCCTTTGTGGAGAGAGTTAAAAGTTTGGGAACAGCGTGCCTAGATCAGAATAGTTGGTGTCCATTGGAAAATGGGCAAAATGAAGGGATAAACCTGAGAGAAGATGCTACAAAAGGACACAAGCACAACTTGTTTTGTTTATTCAGAATGCGAAGAAGGGTCAAATATGAGTGCAGAGTAGGATCAGCTAACTCTCCAACCACCCTTCTTCATAAGTGGAGTGTTAATATCTCCACCACAATATTTTGAACTTAACCTGATTGCATTTTCTGTAATTTGCTGGTGGATGCTTTGCTTGCTGTCCTTGTTTGGAAAATGTTGCAGTTAGGATGTGACTATGCTAAAAGCATTCATTTTTTACAACATTTTAGATCAAAAAACACTTCGCACACAAACAAAATTACACGCTAAATTCTCGTACAAACTCATATGTCATGTAATAAATGATAGAAAGTGCTGGTCCCGAAAATATCGAACGATTGGTTAAAAATAACAAGTAGCAATATGGAAATTTTGCAAGATTTGTTTGTTTGCATGTATAGCATTGCTCCTAGTTTAATCGGGTATCTTGAGCCAAAATGTTGCAAGATGTCTATCAGAAGATTTTCTAGAGAAATGGTGTTTGTTAGCTAAGAAAATTACCAGGGAAGATAACCGCCTGGGTTGAGTTTTTTCCATTGCCATCCCTAGACCTGCTTCCAAAGCTTTGGAATGGTAGGAAGGAAGAGAAGAGACAACTTGAGGAAATTTTACCAGCCTAGGGAGGGAAGGAAAGTTATGGAGATTTGATATTGTGATAACGGTCGGTGTTTTTTTTTTTTAAAATATATTGTAATAATACTAAAGAAAAAAATTAAATTAAAGAAAAAAATTAAATTGTTTAAAAGCAATACAAAAACAAACAGTAACGGTGTTGTACGGTGAGAATGCTAAAAGGGGCAACTACTATATGCGGATGACAGGGTAAGATTCAGAGAGTTCCCAAAGAAGCTTAATGGGAGCATCTGGGTCGTCCATGACTGGTGAAAACTAGCACTCAAGTCCTCTTGATGACGTGGAAGGATCAGGTGCGATTCAATTTTTTGGAAAGGAATCTTGACTTTTTCAATTGTGGTGGGGTTCCTGGCGTGGAATAAAAGTTAACGCGCTTACGTGTGGGTCCCTTTTGAAAATAAGATATTAAATAACAAATATAAAATATATAAAAAAAGGAAAGTATCAAATTATTGAAGAAGGCAAATTGCAAGGTGGCGAGTGACACAAAGAACTTTCTTTTTCTTTCTTCCTCCTTTATCCCACCCCCTTCTTCGTCCTCCTATTCCTTTAAAAAATAATATCATTAGTTTTGAGTTAACTTATCAAGTTCATCGTGTTAAAATAAATTAATTCCAAGTTAATTTTTTTAAAAAACTGAATCTAAGTATGTTTAGAAGTGTAGTTCCAGTTGCTTTTCATTCAAAAATATATTAAAGTAATATTTTTTTATTTTTTAAAAATTATTTTTAACATCAGCGCATTAAAATGATCTACAAACATTAAAAAAATTAATTTAAAATAAAAAATAAAAAAAATTTAAATTTTTTAAAAACATTTTTAAAACATAAGAATCAGTTATTGAATTTCAAGTTTAATCGTTAAGTCAATATACTATCACCACGAGACATAATTTTGATGAAATATGAGACATATTTTTGATGAAATATATCATAGAAAATACACTTGGTGCTCAGGGCAAGAGGAAATCCTCTGGATGACATTTATTATTTAACAAATAAATTAATAATTCATATTGAAAAAATAAATTCTCTTATAGATAAAAAAATAAAATAAAATAAAAATAAACACGTGCTGGGCACGAGGAGTTTCGACTATCTTGGATTGAGAAAAAAATATTATTCCCGAAAATAATGAAATGTTCATTGACACGCATTAATATAAAGAATTAATTGATATATTGTCTGTCGCATTAATAAACATTATCGTATGGCGTGGTTGTTTGATCTTTGATGCTCTTGTGATCATTCTTGTTTCAGTGCCCTAATTAGAATTTAGCACAACTAACTATAGTTTATTAGCAATTATTTTGCATGAGATTTACCTCTAAGAGGGTGTTTGAGAGTTAAAAGAGGAGGGATGAAACAAAATACGTGCCCTAAATTTCGACTATTATGTCTTTATCTTGTCATGAATTGCTTTTTACGAGTGTGGTTATAAGTGTTTTTTAAATAATTTTTCGTGCTAAAATGCATGTCAATGATATTTTTTTATTTTTTAAAAATTATTTTTAACATCAGCACATCAAAACGATCCAAAATGTATAAACTGTATTAAATTTTAACCAAAAAAAATTTAAATTTTTTGGAAACACTGGTTGAATCGCGTTCCCAAACGCTTCGTATGTTAGGATAAAAATTCCTTTTGTTTTCTCTCTGTCCTTCACTTCACTGATAGTTAATTTGGGGGATCACATTTTTTCTCGAAGACTATATGAATCCTTCGATAATTTGATAACGACTTGCTCATGATATAGATCATAGAAAATCCTTTCAGAAATCTCAAAAACTTTCTTTGAAACTCGAGGATTGGATATGTTCAAAGTATGAGAAATAAACTGGATTTTGTTTTTAAATCCAGAACAATAAGGAGAAAAAGTTATTGTATTTGATTAGTATTCTACCATAAAAAAAAAAAATTAGACATAAAATAAATATGTTTTATAATAGTTTTAGAGTAATTTTTGCCATTTCAAAATAAAAATTCATAAAAATATGTTTTTTCTATTTTTATTTATTTTTATCTCAAGATAATAATTAAATGCTATCTAATAAATATATCCATGACAAGTTCTATAGTTTTTTTCATCAATGAAAGTAAATATTCCATTTCTAAATCCTTCCTTGTTTTTTTCTCCAAAACAATTGAGTGATCTTTGGGTGGAAATCCCAGCTAGACCGCTTTCAATTGTTTAATATTATAGTATATGATGCTTTTCAATTAAAAATATATTGAATTAATATTTTTTATTTTTAACATTAATACATCAAAACCATCAAAATAAAACTTAAAAAAACCATAAATTTAATGTATTTCAAATGAAAAATAATTTAAAAAGCAAGAATAAAAACAAGATGATATTAAACTTCTAAATGTTGAAAAATCATTCCATACATCTAAGATAATGCCTGGCCTTATCATATTTATGCACGATCATCTACTCCTAATTAATTATGTTTTGCCGTATTACAAAGGAAACATTATAGCCTACCATTTATTAAAATAAAAAATAATAATAAAAAATCTCTGACCTAATTATCATATTTCATGGAAAGCTTCCCATGGGCCATGCGGATCCATGCCCACGCCCTTTAATTCCGGGATGAGAATGTCTCAAGTAAGGTTAAGTTTTTGTCTATTCATGTTTCTCTTGAATTCAGAATTCGAGTAGATTTTTATTTTTATTATATTTTTCATATTTATTCAATTATTTTATTAATGTATATATAATTATAAAGAATATAACAGAATAATATAGATAGTGGGGAGGTAAGTTAACATGTGAACTTTAATTTTTTAGTGCGTGCTTTGGTAATGAAATACATAATATTTTTTAATTAAAAATTTATTAAAACAGTATTTTTTCATATTTTTTTCTTTAACTTTTTAGTTGACATATTAAAATAATAAATAAGAAAATATAAAAATGTCTGGTGCTTGCCTTTTACATGGATGCTATGTTATTGGGCTTTAATGTTTCATCCCAAACTTTTTACCGGGCTGTAATTGGGCCTGTGTCCCATAGATCCACTATTGTTTTTTTTTTTTTATTATTATTATTTATAAAAAGGAAAAGAGAAAGACTAATACCACAACTTCACAAGAAGAAATCAAAATAGGAAACTTCCCAACAATAAAATAAATTGGAAGATGCCGTGCTTGTCACCAAAACCCAAGGCTAAAAAGGCCCTTTGTCCCCTTGCACACTATTTGACTCTTTGACTTTTTGCATCAATACTTTGCT
>Ga0325400_1003764_pt1 | contig 13843 bp, 11 predicted proteins | sample PopdelMetagenome_2_FD_205662 | JGI IMG/M metagenome (GOLD analysis project Ga0325400, IMG submission 205662) | Populus deltoides microbial communities from Bellville, Georgia, United States - Xylem-PdKOR-R1 | ecosystem: Host-associated > Plants > Phyllosphere > Stem > Wood/Secondary xylem... | reverse complement strand
AGCCCAGCACGGCCTCGCGGGTGAGGTTGAAGTCGCGGGCGTGCTTGAGGACGGCGCCGGCGACCACCTCGCCGACCTGCTCACCGGCCAGGCCGTGGCGGGCCACCAGGCCGTCGATGGTCGCGGTGAGCATGTCCTGGTTGCTCGCGCGGGCGTACTTCTTGTTGGACCGGGCGAAGGGGATGCGGTTCCCGCCGACGATCGCAGCGCGGCGGGTGGTGGGGCGGGTCATGGGGCCCTCCGGGTGTGACGAGGTCGCGTTGTCGGTACCGACGGTATCAGGTACCGTCGTTCACATGAAGTCGACGGCGGTGACACCGCCCACTCCGGCAGGCGCCGTCCCGCGGCGCCGCGACCGGCGCGACTCGCGGTGGGACGAGCACCGCCGGGCCCGCCGCGAGCAGCTCGTCGCCGCCACCGTCGCGGCTGTCGGCGAGCACGGCCCGGGCGTGGGCATGGAGGACATCGCCGCCGCGGCCGGGACCAGCAAGACCGTGGTCTACCGGCACTTCGCCGACCGCGGCGAGCTCCACCTGGCGGTCTGCGCACAGGTCGCCGAGCAGCTGCTCGGGGCGCTGCGCCAGGCGATGACCAGCACCGACAAGCCCCGGCACATGGTCGCCGCGGCGATCGACACCTACCTGGCCTTCATCGAGGCCGACCCCGAGCTCTACCGGTTCGTCGTGCACCCGCCGGTCGACCGCGACCCGTCCGCCGACCCCATCGCCGGGCTGTCCGAGCTCGTCGGCGAGCAGGCCACCGCGCTGGTCGCCCTGGCTCTCGAGCAGGCCGGCCGGCCCACCGCGGCCGCCGAGCCCTGGGGCCACGGCCTGGTCGGCCTGGTCCGCTCGGCCGCCGACCGGTGGCTGGGCTCGCCGGACCCGATGCCGCGCGCGGAGCTCGCCGCGCACCTCACCGACCTCGCCTGGGCCGGCCTGTCCGGCGTCGTGGCGCCCCGCACCCCGCAGACCACCACGGAGGGATCCCGATGACCAGCACGCAGCAGCACCTGACCCCGGTCGACCCGGCCCGCCTCACCGAGGTCCTCGACGGCCGCTGGGCGCACGTGCGCCGCGACGCCCGCGAGCAGCTCGGCGAGCAGAAGTACGCCCCGGTGTACGGGGAGACCGGCGCGCAGGCCCGGGAGCGGATCACCGGCCTGCTCAAGGACCTGGCCGCCACCGGCCGCACCCGGCTCGGCTTCCCGAAGGAATACGGGGGCGAGGGCGACGCCGGCGCCTCGGTCACCTCCATCGAGATGCTGGCCTACGGAGACCTGTCGCTGATGGTCAAGGCCGGCGTGCAGTGGGGCCTGTTCGGCGGCGCCGTGGAGCTGCTGGGCAGCCGGCGGCACCACGAGGCCTACCTCCGGGACATCATCGACGCCGACCTGCTCGGCTGCTTCGCGATGACCGAGACCGGCCACGGCTCCGACGTGCAGCAGCTGCGCACCACCTGCACCTACGACCCGGCGACGCAGACCTTCGACCTGCACACCCCGCACGACTCCGCCCGCAAGGACTACATCGGCAACGCGGCGAAGGACGGCCGGATGGCCGTCGTGTTCGCCCAGCTGGTCACCCAGGGGAAGCGGCACGGGGTGCACGCCTGGCTGGTCCCGATCCGCGACGAGGCCGGCAACCCGGTGCCGGGCGTCACCATCGGCGACGACGGCCCCAAGGCCGGGCTGAACGGCGTGGACAACGGCCGGCTGTCCTTCGACCACGTCTCCGTGCCGCGGGACATGCTGCTGGACCGGTACGGCCAGGTCGCCGAGGACGGCACCTACACCTCCTCCATCGAGAACGAGACCCGGCGCTTCTTCACCATGCTCGGCACCCTGGTGCGCGGGCGGGTCAGCGTCGGCGGCTCGGCGGGCTCGGCCACCAAGCTGGCCCTGCAGATCGCCACCCGCTACGGCGACCAGCGCCGCCAGTTCGCCGCCCCCGGCGAGGACCGCGAGATCGTCGTCAACGACTACCTGGTGCACCAGCGCAAGCTGCTGCCGGCGCTCGCCAAGAGCTACGCGCTGCACTTCGCGCAGGAGGAGCTCACCTCCACCATGCACGACGTGCAGGGCGCGGAGTCCGTGGACGAGGCCGCGCAGCGGGAGCTCGAGTCCCGCGCCGCCGGGCTCAAGGCCGCCAACACCTGGCACGCCACGCAGACCATCCAGATGTGCCGCGAGGCCTGCGGCGGGCAGGGCTACCTGGCGGAGAACCGGCTGCCGGCGCTCAAGGCCGACACCGACGTGTTCACCACCTTCGAGGGCGACAACACCGTCCTGCTGCAGCTGGTCGCCAAGGGCTTGCTCACCGGCTACCAGGACTCCTTCGGGTCCCTGGACAGCTGGGGCAAGGCGCAGTTCGTGGCCGACCTGGTCAAGGAGACGGTGCTGGAGCGCACCGCCGCCCGGGGCCTGATCGCCCGGCTGGTGGACGCCGTCCCCGGCCGCGACGAGGAGGTCTCCCTCCTGGACCGCGGCTGGCAGCTGAAGATGTTCGAGGACCGCGAGAAGCACACCCTCGAGGGTGCGGCGAACCGGCTGCGCAAGGGCGCCTCGAACAAGGAGAACCGCCTGTTCGACGTGTTCAACGACGTCCAGGACCACGTGCTGCGGACGGCGACCACGCACATCGACCGCGTGGTGCTCGAGGCGTTCGTGGCCGCGGTGGACCGCACCACCGACCCGGCCGCCCGGGCGCTGCTGGCCAAGGTCTGCGACCTCTACGCGCTGAGCACCATCGAGGCCGACCGCGGCTGGTTCCTCGAGCACGGCCGGCTCACCCCGGCCCGCTCCAAGGCGGTCACCAGCGCGGTGAACGGGCTGCTCAAGGAGCTGCGGCCGCACATGCGCACGCTGGTCGACGGCTTCGCCATCCCCGACGCCTGGGTGCAGGCCAGGATCGTGTCGGAGGAGGGCCCCCGCCAGGAGGTCATGGCCGCCGAGGACGCCCGGGTACGGGCCGCGCACGGGGAGGGGTCGGCGGTCGACACCCCCGACGCCACCGCCGTCGACCTGGAGATGGCCCCCGCACAATGACGGGGTGAGCGCCACCGCCGACGTCCTGCGCATCCCGGTGGCGGTGGACCTCGCCGCCGTCGTGGTCGGAGCCCTCACCGGCGGCCTGCTGGCCGCCCGTGAGGGCTTCGCGCTGTCCGGGGTGCTGCTGCTGGCGGTCACCGGCGGGCTGGGCGGCGGGCTCATCCGCGACGCCCTCATGGGCGTGCCGGCGGTCGCCGTCACCAACCCGGCCTACCTGCCGACGGTGGGCGTCGCCGCGATGGTCACCTTCTTCTTCTCCGGCTGGCTGAACCGGACCACCGGCCTGCTCACCGGCCTGGACGCACTGACCCTGGGCTTCTTCACCGTCATCGGGGCCCAGAAGGCGCAGAACGCGGGCCTGCCGGTGGCCAGCGTGGTCTTCCTCGGCGTGGCGACGGCGGTCGGCGGCGCGGTCATCCGGGACGTGCTGCTGGCCCAGCGCGCCGACATCGTGCAGCCGGGCCCGTACAACGCCGTCGCCGCGCTGTTCGGCGCCTCGCTGCTGGCCGTGCTGTCCGGCCCGCTGGACCTGCCGCTGCTCCCCGTCGCCGCAGCCACCATCGCGCTGGTCGCCGGGCTGCGGCTGCTGTCGGTGTGGCGGGGGTGGTCGGCGCCGGTGGCGATCGACCTGCCGCTGCGGGCCCGGTCGCGCTGGTCGGCCCGCCGGCGTCGCCCGGAGGGGTGAGGCGGGGTCAAGTCCGGCGGCGCGTTGCCGAACCCTCCGGCAGGACCTGGACCGGGAGGAGCACCGTGCCGTACCCACCTGTCCCGGCCCGCCCCCGGGTCGGGCCTCCCCGCACGGCGCTGGCCGCCGTCCTGCTCGTGCTCGTCGGGTTCCAGGCCGCCTCCACCCTCGGCGACCCGGTGCTCGTGGACGTCTACGTGTCCAACCTGCTGCAGTTCGGCGCCGGTGCCGCCGCCGCGCTGGCCTGCGCCGCCCGCGCCCGCACGCTCACCGGCCGCACCCGCTGGTCGTGGACCTGCCTGTCCGCCGGCACCGGCGCCTGGGCCGCCGGGCAGGGCTGGTGGTGCTGGGTGCAGGTAGTGCAGGGCGGCGAGGCCCCCTTCCCCTCGGTCGCCGACGTCGGCTTCGTCGCCTTCCCGCTGCTGGCTGGCGCCGCGCTGCTGCTGACCCCCACCGGCGACGGCTCGACCGCCCGCTGGCGCCGGGCGCTGGACGCCGCGATGACCTCCGCCGCGGTCGGTCTGGTCAGCTGGGAGACCACGCTGGGCACGGTCGTGGCGATGAACGCCGGCAACGACCCGCTGGTCGCCGGGCTGCTGGTGGGCTACCCCGTCCTCGACGTGCTGCTCGTCGTGCTCGGCACGCTCACCGTCGCCCGGGCCACCGTCGCCCGGCTGCCGCAGGTGCTCATCACCCTCGGCCTGGTCTCCTTCGCCGTCTCCGACAGCGCGTTCGCCTACGTCGCCGCCGAGGGCGACTACGACGGCAACCTGCTCGACCTGGGCTGGATCGCCGGGTTCCTGCTCGTGGCGCTGGCCGCCCTGTGCCCGCCCGGCGCCGCCGCACCCGCCCGCGCCCCCCGCCCGGACGACCGCGGCCGGTCGGACCTGCTGCTCTACGTCCCGGTGGCCATCGCGTTCGCCGTCACCACCGTGCTGGCCTTCGGCGGTCGCAGGCTGGACGGCTGGGAGCTGCTCACCGCCGGCGTCGTCGTCGCCCTGCTGCTGGCCCGGCAGTGGCTGGCCCTGCGCGACAACGGCCGGCTGGCCGCCGAGCTCGCCGCCCGCGAGGCCGAGCTGCGCCACCAGGCCTTCCACGACGCGCTCACCGGCCTGGCCAACCGCGCGCTGTTCCTGGACCGGCTGGACCACGCGCTGGCGCTGCACGCCCGCGACCTGCGCCCGGTGGCGCTGGTCTTCCTCGACCTCGACGACTTCAAGGTCGTCAACGACACCCTCGGCCACGCGGTCGGCGACGAGCTGCTGGTCCGGGTGGCCGAGCGGCTGCGCGGCGCCGTCCGGGCCGGGGACACCGTCGCCCGGCTGGGCGGCGACGAGTTCGCCGTTCTGCTCGAGGACGGCGGCGACCCCGTGCTGACCGCGGCCAAGGTGGCCGGGGCGCTGGGCACCCCGTTCACCCTGCGCGGGGACGTCGTCGACGTGCGGGCCAGCGTCGGCATCTGCGCGCTGTCCGCCGACGACGCGCCGCTGGCCGCCGACGAGCTGCTGGCCCGCTCGGACACCGCCATGTACGCGGCCAAGCGCTCGGGCAAGGACACGATCGTCTCCTACAGCGCCGGCATGAGCCTGGCCGAGCTGGAGGACCAGGAGCTGCGCGACGCCCTGCGGGCCGCCGTCGACGACCGCCGCGTGCGGCTGGCCTTCCAGCCCATCGTCGAGCTGACCACCGGGCAGCTGTCCGGCCTCGAGGCGCTGGCGCGCTGGCGCCACGAGGGCCGCGACGTCCCGCCGGACGTGTTCATCCCCCTCGCCGAGCGCGCCGGGCTCATGGGTGCGCTCACCGCCGACCTGCTCGGGGAGGCCTGCACCCGCCTCGCCGGCTGGAGCGCCGGTCGCGACGAGCTGCTCACGGTGCACGTCAACGTCGCCCCCAGCCAGCTGGTCTCCCCCGGTTTCGTCACCACGGTGGCCGACCTGGTGCGCCGGCACGGGCTGCGGCCGGGTGCGCTGGTCCTGGAGATCACCGAGTCGGGCATCTTCGCCGACCTGGACGCCGCCCGGTCCGCGGTCGTCGACCTGCGCCGGCTCGGCGTGGGCGTCTCGCTGGACGACTTCGGGGTGGGCTACTCCTCGCTGGCCCAGCTCAACGCCATGCCGCTGGACTCGGTGAAGATCGACCGGTCCTTCCTGGCCGCCGTCGACACCGACCCGCGGCAGGCCCGCTTCCTGCACGCCGTGCTGCGGCTGGCCGAGGAGATCGACCTGCCGGTGGTGGCCGAGGGCGTCGAGCGCCCGGCCCAGCTGCACCTGCTGCGCGCCCTGGGTTGTCAGCACGCGCAGGGCTACCTGCTGGGGCGGCCGGTCGAGGTCGACGCGGTGCCCCCGCTGCTGGACGGCGTCGCCGTCCCCGCCTGACCTCCCCCCGTGGGGGGAGCAACGGTCCAGGACCGTCCGGTGCCGGTCGATCAGACCTGCGTGACCGACCTGTACGAGCCGACCGCCCGCACCGACTGCCGTCCGCTGCTGGCCGACCCCGACGACCTCACCGTCGTGCACTCCCCCGTGGTCGACCTGGCCGACGGCTCGGTGACCGGCTGGACGGCGGCCGCCCGCTTCCCCGGCACCGCCACCCCCGACGTCTGGTTCGCCGCCGCGCACGACGCCGGCCTGGCCGCGCCGCTGCAGGCCCTGCTGCTGCAGACCGCGCTGGCCCGCCGTCCCGCCGACGGCCGCCTGCACGTCCCGGTGGACCCGTGGCTGCTGGGCGCGCCGGTCGTGCACACCGCGCTCGCCGTCCCGCTGACCGGCGTCGTCCTCGAGCTCACCGACGCCAACGTCGACGACGAGGCCGCCCTGCTGCGCCGCTGCGCCGTGCTGCGCGAGCGCGGTGCCGCCCTGGCCGTGCCCGCCGCCCTGCTGCACCGCGTGCCGCAGCTGCCGGCCGACGTCGTCCTGCTGCCGGCCCCGCTGGTCGCCGGACTGGCCGGGGACACCCGGCGCACCGCGGTCGCCGCCGGTGTCCTCGCCTACGCCGCGGCGGTCGGTGCCACCGTGCTGGCCGACGGCGTGGAGACCGACGCCGAGCTGTCCGGGCTGCTGGACGCCGGGGTGCACACCGCCCGCGGTTGGCTGGTCGGCCCCCCGGCCGACGGCTACGGCCCGGCCGCCCCCCGCGTGGTGCGCACGCTGCGCACCCGCGCGCAGCGGACCGGCGGCGACACCACCGTCCGGGGGCTGCTGCGCCCGGTGCGCACCTGGTCCCCCGGCCGGGACGACCGCCAGCTCACCCCGCCGGTGCTGGTGCTGGACGACGCCGGCCGCCCGGCCACCCTCTCGCTGGTCGACGCGCGCACCGGCGCCTGGTTCGAGGCCCCGGCCGCGCTGGTGCTGGGCGTGGACACCCCGGTCACCGAGGCGCTGCACCGGGCGCTGGCCCGTCGTCCCGCCGTCCGGTTCGACCCGGTGCCCTGCACCGACGCGACCGGCGCGGTCGTCGGCCTGGTCCGGGTCGAGGACCTGGCCGGCGCCGCGGCCGCGTCCTAGGCCGAGGCCTCGTCCAGGGCTGCCCGCTCGTCGTCGGCGAGCCGCAGGTCCAGCATCGGCAGCAGGTCGGCCAGCTGCTCGACCGAACGGCCGCTGGCGATCGGTGCGACCACGGTCGGCCGGTCGGCCAGCCAGCGCAGCGCCACCGCCGAGCCGGTGGTGCCGTGCGCGTCGGCGACCTGCGCGAGCGCGGCGAGCACCCGGTCCCCCTTCTCCCCGACGTAGGCCGAGGCACCCTTGGCCCGCGGGGAGTCGATCGTCTCGCCGGCCCGGTACTTGCCGGTCAGGAAGCCCTTGGCCAGCGAGAAGTAGGGCAGCGTGCCCAGCCCGCGGTCGGCGACGACGTCGCGCAGCTCGTCCTCGTAGGCCGGGCGTTCCATCAGGTTGTAGTGCGGCTGCAGGGCCACGTAGGGCGCCAGGCCGTTGTCCCGCTGGATGTCCAGCGCCTCGGTGAGCCGCTGCGCGGAGTAGTTGGACGCCGCCACGTGGCGCACCTTGCCGGCCTGCACCAGCTCGTCGAAGGCGGTGAGCGTCTCCTCCAGCGGCGTGGTCTGGTCGTCGTAGTGGGCGTAGTAGAGGTCGATGTGGTCGGTCTGCAGGTTGCGCAGGGACCGCTCGGCGGCGGCCCGGATCTCCGGCGCCGAGAGCGGGTGCTCCTTCTCCCCCGGTGAGGCCTTGGTGGCCACCACGACCCGGTCGCGCATGCCGCGCTCGGCCATCCAGCGGCCCAGGATCTGCTCGGACAGCCCGTTGCCGTACATCTCGGCGCTGTCCACGAACGGGGACTCGGTGCTCGGGACGGCGTCGACGAAGCGGTCCAGCAGCGCCCACGAGGTGGACTCGTCGGCCGTCCAGCCGAACACGTTGCCGCCGAAGCAGAGGTCGCTGACGGTCAGGTCGGTCCCGGGAAGTCGTGGCATGGGCCAACCATAAGGAGGGCGCGCGGGTGCCGCAGAGGGTCGCCTGGGTCGCTTGGGACGGAAAAAGCCCGGAAATCCGGGCATCTGACTGGCCAGAGGCCGCCGTGGCATGGCAACGTGCCTGGCGTCCCTGGCCGACGACCCCGTCGGCCGGCCCGCCCGCACCGGGGTGGACACCCCGGACCGGGCCGCCCAGACCACCGAGAGGAACCACCGTGAACAAGGCCGAACTCGTCTCCGCCATCTCCAAGCGCGCCGACGTGCCCGCCGCCACCGTCGACTCCGTCATCGCCGCCATGGGCGAGGAGTTCGTGGACGCCCTCACCCGCGGCGACAAGATCGCCATCTCCGGCCTGCTGACCCTGGAGCGCTCCTCGCGCTCGGCGCGCACCGGCCGCAACCCGCAGACCGGCGAGAGCATCGAGATCGCCGCCTCGAACACCGCGAAGCTGACCGCCGGCTCCAACCTGAAGAAGGCCGCCGCCGCCGTCCCGGTGAAGTGACCTCCGCTGCTCGGCAGCGTTGATCAGGTCCCCTGGTCGAACTCCGTCCCCCTGCACCAGCTCTGGTGCAGGGGGACGGACGTCTGCGGGGGAGGACGGACGGCTGTCGGGCCCGCGGGGCAGGATGCGGGTGTGCTCACCGTCGACACCGACCCCGCCTCCCTAGGACTGGACGCCGCCCGCCTCGCCCGGCTGGACGCCCGGCTCGCCCGCTGGGTGGACGAGGGCCAGCTGCCCGGCTTCCTGGTCACCGTGGCCCGGCACGGGGCGCTGGCCCACGTCGGCACCTACGGCTCCCGCGACGTCGAGGCCGGCCTGCCGGTCACCCGCGACACCATCTGGCGCATCTTCTCGATGACCAAGCCGGTCACCTCCGTCGCGGCGATGAGCCTGTACGAGGAGGGCGCCTTCGAGCTGACCGACCCGATCAGCCGCTGGCTGCCGGAGTTCGCCGAGCCCCGGGTCTACGTCGCCGGCCCCGCCGCCAAGCCGGTCACCGTGCCGGCCACCGAGCCGATCCGGGTCTGGCACCTGCTCACCCACACCTCGGGCCTGACCTACGGCTTCCACCACGTGCACCCGGTCGACGCCGCCTACCGGGCCGCCGGCCACGAGTGGGGCACCCCGCCGGGCGCGGACTCCGCCGAGGTCAGCCGGCAGTGGGCCGCGCTGCCGCTGGTCTTCCAGCCCGGCAGCGAGTGGAACTACGGCGTCTCGACCGACGTGCTGGGCCGGCTCGTCGAGGTCATCGCCGGCAAGCCGCTGGACGAGGTGTTCGTCGAGCGCGTCCTCGGCCCCCTCGGCATGACCGAGACCTCCTTCGGCCTGCGCCCGGACGACGACCCGGCGCGGCTGGCCCGGCTGTACGGCCCGGGCCTGACCCCGCTGGCCGCCTTCGAGCCGGCCGCGAAGCAGAAGCCGGCCTTCCTGTCCGGCGGCGGCGGCCTGGTCTCCACCGCGGGGGACTACCTGAGGTTCGTCGAGATGCTGCGCGCCGGCGGCACCGCGCCCGACGGCACCCGGGTGCTGGGTCCCCGCACCGTCGCGCACATGGTGCGCAACCACATCCCCGGGAACGCGGACCTGGAGACCTACGGCCGTCCGCTGTTCGCCGAGACGCCGCTGCGCGGGGTCGGGTTCGGCCTGGGCTTCTCGATGGTGCTCGACCCTGCCCGCTACGGCACGGTCTCCTCGGTCGGCGACTACTCGTGGGGCGGGGCGGCGTCGACCGCGTTCTACGTCGACCCCGTCGAGGACCTGACCGTCACGTTCTACACACAGCTGCTGCCCTCGAGCACGCTGCCGATCCGCGGCTACCTCCGCTCGCTGGTGCACCAGGCGATCGTGTGAGGCTGGGCCCCGGACCGGGCACGCTGCACGGTTGGTTCGACCCCGGCCTGCCCCCGGCGGTCACCGTCGACCCGGGCAGCACGCTCACCGTGGGGTGCCTGGACTCGGGCTGGTCCACCGGGCCGTTCGACGGCGGCGACCTCGCCGCCCGGCCGCGGCACCCGTCCTGGGAACCGGGCACCGGGCACGCGCTGACCGGCCCGGTCGCCGTCCGCGGCGCCCGGCCGGGGCAGATCGTCGCCGTCGCGGTGGACGACGTCGTCCCCGGGGCCTTCGGGACGACGTACTGCGGGCTGCGGGACACCCCGCTCAACCGCCGGCTGGGCGTGCTGGACGACCCGGTGGTGCTGCGCTGGACGATCGCCGACGGCGTGGCCACCACCCAGCACGGCCACCGGGTCGCCACCTCGCCGTTCCTCGGGGTCATGGGGGTCCCGCCGGCCGAGCCGGGCCGGCACTCCACCGTCCCGCCGCGGTGGCACGGCGGGAACCTGGACTGCCGGGAGCTGGTGGCGGGCTCGGTGCTGTACCTGCCGGTCACCGTGCCCGGCGCGCTGCTGTCGGTGGGCGACGGGCACGCCGCGCAGGGCGACGGCGAGGTCAGCGGGACGGCGATCGAGTGCCCCGTCGAGGCCACCCTCACCGTCGACCTGCTCGAGGACCTGCACGGCCTGCAGCTGCGCACCCCCGTCGCCCGCACCCCGGCCGGTTGGGTGGCGATGGGCGTCGCCGACGACCTGGACACCGCCACCGGCCACGCGCTGGACGCCGTGCTGGACCTCATGGGGGCGCTGCACGGCGTGGGCCGGTCGGAGGCGCTGGCGCTGGCCTCGGTGCTGGTCGACCTGCGGGTGACCCAGGTGGTCAACCAGGTCGTCGGCGTGCACGCCCTGCTGCCCGTGGCACGGTTGCTGGCGTGACGCTGCGGATCGGCTCCCTCGACGTCCCCGACGGAGGGCTGGTGGTGATGGCCATCGTCAACCGGACGCCGGACTCCTTCTTCGACCGCGGCGCCACCTACGAGCTGCAGGCCGCCGTCGAGCGGGTCGACGCCGTCGTCGCCGAGGGCGCGGACATGGTCGACGTCGGCGGGGTCAAGGCCGCCCCCGGCGAGGAGGTCGGCCCCGCCGAGGAGATCCGCCGCACCGTGGACCTGGTCGCCGCGATCCGCGCCGCGCACCCCCGCCTGCCGATCTCGATCGACACCTGGCGCGCCGAGGTGGCCCGCGAGGTGCTGGCCGCCGGCGCCGACGTGGTCAACGACGCCTGGGGCGGGGTCGAGCCCGAGCTGGCCGAGGTCGCCGCCGAGGCCGGCGCCGGGATCGTCTGCACCCACGCCGGCGGGCTGCCGCCGCGCACCCGACCGCACCGGATCGGCTACCCCGACGTGGTCGCCGACGTCGTCGCCCGGACGACGGCCCTGGCGGAGCGGGCGGTGGCCGCCGGGGTGGACCGGGAACGGGTGCTGGTCGACCCCGGGCACGACTTCGGGAAGAACACCCGGCACTCGCTGGAGGCCACCCGGCGGATCGGCGAGCTGGTCGCCACCGGCTGGCCGGTGCTCGTGGCGCTGAGCAACAAGGACTTCGTCGGGGAGACCCTCGGCGTCCCGTTGGAGGAGCGGCTCACCGGTACCCTGGCCGCCACCGCGGTCAGCGCGTGGCTGGGCGCCCGGGTGTTCCGCGCGCACGACGTCGCGGCGACCCGGCAGACGCTGGACATGGTCGCCTCGATCCGCGGCGACCGCCCCCCGCTGCGCACCGTCCGCGGCCTGGCCTGATCCCTCCCCCGGCAGCCGCCCGCCGGTGGCCCCGGACCTAGGGTGCCCGGCATGGCCGCCACCGGGTTCCACACCGCCGACGAGCTCAACGCCCTGCTGCCGGGGACGCTGCCGGGGCTGGTGGGCGTCGTCGTCGACACCCACGAGACCGGGCGGCTGACCAGCCACCTCGACGTGCGGCCCGAGGTGCTGGCGCCCAACGGCTACCTGCACGCCGCCACCGTGGTCGCGCTGGCCGACACCTCGTGCGGGCTGGCCACCCGGGCCCTGCTGCCGGAGGGCGCGACCGGGTTCACCACGATCGAGCTGAAGACGAACTACCTCGGCACCGCCCGCGAGGGCCGCATCGACTGCGTGGCCAGCAACGTGCACGCCGGGCGCACCACCCAGGTCTGGGACGCCGTGGTCACCGACGCCTCGACCGGCCGGACGACGGCGCTGTTCCGGTGCACCCAGCAGGTGCTGTGGCCCCGGTGATCGTCGGCTCCGGGCGGGTGTGAGACTGGCGTCACGTCCACCCCAGGAGGAACCACCGTGGTGCTCGCCAGCCGCTTCCCCGACGTCGAGGTCCCCGACGTCCCCGTGCCGAGCTACGTGCTCGCCGCCTCGCGCGAGCTGGGCGACGCCCCGGCCCTGGTCGACGGCCTGTCCGGCGAGACCATCACCCACGGCCAGCTCGTCGGGTACGTCGACAGGTTCGCCGCGGCGCTGCACGCCCGCGGGCTGGGCAAGGGCGACGTCGTCGCGGTCTTCTCCCCCAACACGATCTGGTTCCCGGTGGTCTTCCACGGCATCGCCGCGGCCGGCTGCGTGATGAGCCCGGTCAACTCCCTCTACACGCCGGACGAGATCGCCTTCCAGCTCAAGGACGCCGGGGCCAAGCTGCTGGTCACCGTCTCGCCCTTCCTGGACCGGGCCCGCCCGGCGATGGCGGCCGCCGGCGTCACCGACCTCGTGGTGCTCGACGGCGCCGAGGGGGCCGACAGCCTGCGCGACCTGCTCACCACCGGCGCCCCGTCGGTCTCCCCCGACATCGACCCGGGCACCGACCTGGTCACCCTGCCCTACTCCAGCGGCACCACCGGCCTGCCCAAGGGCGTCATGCTCACCCACCGCAACCTGGTGGCCAACGTCGCGCAGACCCGCCCGCTCATCGACCTGCACCCCGACGGCGAGCGGATCATCGCCGTCCTGCCGTTCTTCCACATCTACGGCCTGACCGTGCTGATGAACCAGGGCCTGCAGTGGGGCGGCACCGTCATCACCCTGCCCCGCTTCGACCTGGAGCAGTTCCTGCGCGCGATCCAGGACCACAAGGTCACCCGGGCGTTCGTGGCGCCGCCGATCCTGCTGGCGCTGGCCAAGCACCCGCTGGTCGAGCAGTTCGACCTGTCCAGCCTGCGGTCGGTCACCTCGGGCGCCGCGCCGCTGGACGAGTCGCTGGCCCTCGCCGCCCAGGACCGGCTGCGCACGCTGGCCGGCACCGGGGACGACGGCGTCACCGTCGCCCAGGGCTACGGCATGACCGAGCTGTCCCCGGTCAGCCACACCACGCCCGACCACGGCCTCGAGCCCGCGGGCGCCGGCGCCACCCCCAAGGGCACCGTGGGCTACGCCATCCCGGGCACCGAGTGCCGGCTGGTCGACCCGGCGACCGGCGAGGACGCCGCCGAGGGCGAGCGCGGCGAGCTGTGGGTCCGCGGGCCGCAGGTGATGGCGGGCTACCTCAACAACCAGAAGGCCACCGACGAGACGCTGGACGCGGAGGGCTGGCTGCACACCGGGGACGTCGCGGTCGTGGACGACGCCGGCCGGTACACCGTGGTCGACCGGGTCAAGGAGCTGATCAAGTACAAGGGCTACCAGGTGGCCCCGGCCGAGCTGGAGGCCGTGCTGATCGGCCACCCGCAGATCGCCGATGCCGCCGTGATCGGGATCAAGGACGCCGAGTCCGGCGAGGAGCTGCCCAAGGCGTTCCTGGTCCGGGCACCCGGCGCCGAGATCACCGAGGACGAGGTGAAGGCCTACATGGCCGAGAAGGTCGCCCCGCACAAGA
>Ga0325400_1003762_pt1 | contig 13847 bp, 6 predicted proteins | sample PopdelMetagenome_2_FD_205662 | JGI IMG/M metagenome (GOLD analysis project Ga0325400, IMG submission 205662) | Populus deltoides microbial communities from Bellville, Georgia, United States - Xylem-PdKOR-R1 | ecosystem: Host-associated > Plants > Phyllosphere > Stem > Wood/Secondary xylem... | reverse complement strand
CAAAATGAAAAGAAATAAATTACAAAACTTAATTTTCAATTACATCAATATTAAAAAATAAACAAAAAACAAATTTTAAAAAATAATAACAAAATTTTTTAAAAAAGTGAAAAAAAAGCAATACACTGTGAGTGAAAAAAAATTACAAAGAAAAATTTTAACCAGTTCAATATTAAAAAAAATAAAATTGACAAAGATAATTTAAAAAAAATAAAAAAAAAAGAAAAAAGAGGAAAGTACTGTAGGAAAAATAAAAAAGAGAAAGTAATACACTGTGAGTGAAAAGCAAAATAAAAAGTCAAAAGAAAAAAAGAAAAAGTGAGAAAAAAAAGAAAAAATGAGAAAAAAAAGTGCGAAAAAAAAGTAATACACTGGAAAAAATAGAAAAAAACCAAAAGTGCAAAAATAAAAAAAACATGAAAAAAGGAAATAAACTGTGGATTACTATTGTAGTAATCCACAATGCATTGGATGTTAATAAATTGTAAATTCTTCACATCTTTTAGTTTATTACTTAATTTCATTTATTACTTAATTTCATGTTTTGTTTCGAGCAAGCAACTGAAAGTGCCTTGCAATTAGAGGTGAGCAAAAAAACCAAAAAACCGATTAAACCAAGAAAACCGGAAAAAATAGCCAAAAAAACCGAATCGTAAAAAAAACCTATTAAAATTTTGAAAAAGCCGACCGGTTTGGTTCGGTTAAACCGAAAAAACCAAACCGAACCCAAATCGAAAAAACCGAGTCAAAACAAAAAAACTGAGCCAAACCGGAAAAACCAAGCCAAACCGGAAAAAACCTAGTCAAACCGGTTTGAACCGGTTTTTGTCCTAAAAAATCCCACCAAACTTGTAAACCGGAACAACTTGGGTTACCCTAAAAAATAGATAAACCATTTTAACCTTGTAAAAAAGGAAAATGAAAAGAAATAAATTATAAAATTTAATTTTCAATTATATCAATATTAAAAAAGTAAACAAAAACAAATTTTAAAAAAAATAATAACAAAAATTTTAAAAAAGTGAAAAAAAAGTAATACACTGGAAAAAAAAAAGTGAAAAAAAAGCAAAAATAAAAAAAAAAACATGAAAAAAAAGAAAGAAATAAACTATGGATTAGTATTATAGTGAATTACTTTTTTAAGTTTATTACTTAATTTCATGTCTTGTTAACAATCTTGGTCGGAGCTTCATAGCTTCATTTAGTGCTCCATCATGACCTCTCAAGCTCCGTACAGTAATGGCCGAGGAAGCAACCGAAAGTGCCTTGCAATCCCTGAAGATGAGACAACCTTTCTCTCAAATGTAACAATCAGCAGCACAAGCGAGTGGCAAACCACACTGCCCTCCACTTCTCTTCTCTCAAACTTAGTTTTTTTTTTAAATATAAAATGACTTAGAACTGCATTTGTTTTGCAGAAGATTCTGGACCTTCCACTAATCTAAATAATAATAAAAAAAAACATTGGTTGATGGGTTCAAACGGTACGGAGTGACTTCTGTTTAATTATCAGTAAAAACAATGAATAAATAAAGTAGCTAATTCTTTTTTCTTGTGGACATTACAACTGCATGTGAATTGGCAACGTTTTTATTCTAAAATCAACGAAACAGACAATGGTTAGTTGAATTACAAAGTCAAATCCAAAGGCAAATTCTTGATTAGGAGAAAGCGATGAAGGGTTTGCAGCAAGTGAAGATAGTGATGAGCCTTTATGTAGGGTTCAGTAAAGTCGATGGAAAAAACTTCTGGTAAGAGAAAGCGGAAGAAGAAGAGAAGGAAAGAGAGATTGAAGAAGACGGAGATTTGAATAAGCTACGCATTCCTTGGTTTCTTGCTCCAGACAGAATCTATAATCATCTTCTTATTAATTCTTGAAAGATTTGTTAGGTGTTGTGTGTGCAGTTTCTGAAATGAAGAGGTGGAACTTCTCAGAATTTTGAATTGATCAAATGCTTGCACAGGGAAAGTCTTGCAAGACATTTCAAAATATCCAATAATTTTTCCAAAAATCCAGCTATTGCTAACACAAAATCAGGATAAAATAACTTCTAAAATCAAAATCTAATTGCTTATGTTCATGAATAGAAACAAAGGAATTAAGAAAAGACAAGAATAAATACATTCCAAGATGTTTCTAGTATCTAATCCATACAAAGAATTTAGGAGTTATTGGTTTGAATTCTTGTTTTTTTTGGAAACAGAATGCTCTATGGAGCTTCAGTAACTAATATAGAAGACATTTTTGAAGGTTGGAGCGACTATGCATGCAATATTCTTACAAGCAATAGTTTAACATAATTAATGACAATAGTTACCCAGAAGAACCATATACATATTACTTCATCAACTTTAGGAGCTGATAGGTTTAAATAGAATAGAACAAATGTAAATTTTAATATTCCCGTGTAATAGCCAGATTGGGACAACCTACAAGATGTGAGAATCAGAATTTAAGCTGAAATAAAGGTCACAATCCAACTTTCTCTCAAAAGAAAAGGCTAAACGTGATGAGGAATCTATTGTTTATCGGTTTAAGCTCCTTCTAGATTATGAGCCACGGAACTAGATAACTCAAGATTACACCAATACAAGGACAGTATTCTCAGCTTGTCCCTCGCCTCTCCCCCACATCATCCTTAGTAAGACAAAGTTGCAAACTACTTTTCAATTTTCGGTGTACTTTTCTGTGGGGGGGGGGGGGGGGGGGGGCCAAAATGGTGTTAATTCGTAACATGTGCAGTATCTGTTCTTATAAGGGTCAAATTAACTAGATAAGGAACGAAAGCATGGTGAAAATTCATGGGAGTTGATGCTAACCATCATGTAGTGGCTTCTAGCCACCCAAATTGGGGAGGCCAGAGATTGTGCACCCAAGGCTTTTTGAGAAATTGCATCCACAAATTCCAAAGATCATGAGTGAGAACAAGGAATAAACACAGGTGGCTCATAAAGAAAACCAACACCACCCGGCATGAATAGGCCATTACGTGCTAAGATGACTCTTGTAGTAACGAGAACCAATTAATTCAATCCAAGTTGATGAAAGCTCTACATGAGCACGAGGAAAAGACAGGTACATAACCATAGAGAACGATGAAATATATAATGTCTCTTCTTTCACATAAAGAAATGGTGAAAATAGAAATCAAGTAGCCAAGCAGAAAAATTAATTAATGAGTGAAAGTATCTGCCATGAAGCTGTTTATTCATTGATCTCCATCGGCTAACACAACTTGGGATATATGTCTTTGATTTTCCATAGAAGTATCGTGATTTTAACCTTGACGACAAGGCATTCATACAAGTGTTTTCCCAGTAAAATCAAGGTGGTAGCATGATGACAGTTGGTACTATCTTATCTAGCGATGATTGCCGCACCTAATATCACGATAACCCGTTTTTTTTTCTAGAAGAGAAAAAGGCTTTTTAGTGTAGAGAGAAAAGAAATATTTAAAACTTATAAAAAATATAAAGAATTCGTCATTTAATATTATATTTATCAAGAACCCTAACTAGTCATTTTAGAGTTATAACATAAAGGAATGATTATGTTAGAGGAAAGATTCTGTTACCCTAAAGCATCCTTCATAAGTTAAGTTGTATTGCCACTTGTTTTTTTTATTCCTAATGGAATGTTGTATCTAATATACAAGTGATCTTCATACAAAGGTCATAAAGGGTCTACTGCAATGCAATGAATGATAGTTATTTTTCTATTCTCTATATATTAAGAAGCAATCTGCTAACATTAATCAATAACAAAATAAATATAAGTATGGAAAATTTAAATGAACAAATTATTTGATCACAAAGGAAAAATTTTTTGAAGAACTTTCAAAAGATTAAAAAAAAAACATCTAGAGTAGCCAAAACCAGAATAGACAACTTTTACTAATTTAGAAGATTACATGATGAGTATTTTCAGCTACAAATCCTTTGTACCTATATTACCTTACTTATCAAGAAAAAACACTCTGTTTTGTCTTCTACCATAATAGTTTGCAAGAACACCTAATGATCTTCAAGCTATTGTCGTCTTAATTAGAACATCTAGTTGCTAACAGTTAACATAAGAACTCCCTCTAGGATTGGAGTCTACAGGATATCCAACTCTTCAGTAAACAATTCTCTTTGAGAATTTTCTTCACACCGCTGTGTCAAGAATATATGCTGCTAAACTCTATATAACTCTTTAGCTGGTTGGGCACTCTTGCTCCACTACAAGTGCTGTTATCACAATTGCTTTTAATTGTCCTTATATACATATTCATGTGATAAGGATATGAACATTTGATAAATATTATCTTCAAGCTTCCTAGCTTATTACATTCTTAATAGACTGTTAACGTGCTTCATAAAAACACTTCTCTGATAGTAACTTTGGATAACTTGTATTTTTTTATTTTTGATAAAACTTATCTAATCTTCCTATATAATTTATTTAAACAAAACAAAAATAATCACATTATATCCTATAAGATAAACTTGACTAATTGTTTATATAATTTGGATAAACTAACAATCTAAATAAATTCCTCTCTATCAACGCAAACAATCCTTCACTAATCAATGTCAATCATTTTAACATTTACAATCTCTATATTTGGCTAATTTGTGACAAAACATAATAAAGATGAATTAGCGTGCAAGTAATTCAAATAGTTCAATCATAAGCAGATATGGCATTAAAGTATACTTGCAAGCACAATTAAAACAATGGTATGTAGCATGAGAACAATTCATAATATTTATGCAACAACATCTTAACAGTTCCTCACATGTTTCTTGCAAACAATTTATAACATATTAAAATAATACTTCATGCAACATGTTGTATTCTAACAGTTCATAATATGTTAAAAACTATCATGCATTAAATATTGTTATGCAACTAATTGCATTAAGTTTAAAGTGCATCAAGTATTCAACATAGAGGTTCCTATGCTAAAACAATATCCTAGTTATTATAGACTATAATATTTAATATTCATTACTAATTAAAAATCAATAAAATTAAAAAAACAAAAAAATAATATGACTGTTAACTTCCTCCAACTTTTTTACATCTTTTACATGTATCCTTGTCTCCCTTTTGGTTTAACACCAATCTTAATCCTTATCTTCACTAACAACAAACTGATACACATGTTTGACATCCAAGATGAGTTAAATAAGTCTGTCATTAACCTACACAATATCTTGTTGCATACTTATTAGCAATTTGTCAATAACATCAATATTTTGTTTCCACTTACCAGTAAAACTATCAAACTTGTTTGATAGTACTTGAAATTGTGAAATTATAAGAGGGAGTAAGGGGTTAATTTAAAGAGTTTCAAGCTGAGAAGAGATAGACTCTTTAGGATGTGACCTCTTTTTACTTACCACAACTTCATATATGACAACAATTGCAAGATAGGATATCCTTACCATTGTTGTAAAAAGGTTAAATGCAAGATGAAGAGGATGAGCAAATGGTTTGCCTTAGAAATTTCTTTTAGATTTTTCATAATATGTCAGGTAAAGATGAAGATATTTTAGTGTTCATATCTTTGTTGTTAGCTTTGGCCGAACTCTTCTAGGTAGGGATCTTAAAATCTTCCTTACAATTCACGAGTACTCTATTTTTTCTCTTAGATTGAATTTGGAATTTACAATATCATTAAGTTTTGCGTAAAACTCATTAAAAGATTCATATTCCAGCATTTTTATCTCCTTAAATCTTAAGATTACCATTAATAATTTGGAATCTTTTGCCGTCTTGGTTTTTTCATGAGTAATTTCAAGAATATCCTAAGCTTCTTTGGTTATTTCACATATGGAGATTCTTTTAAATTCATCAAGAGACATTACCATGAATATAACATTCATGCCTTTATTATTCCAATTACAATTAGTGGATTCATCTCTGGTCCAATTGCCGAAAGGTGTTTTAAGCTTGGTTCATCAATGCTTAACTAAGTGCCGAACTTTCTCGATTAGTGATTTGAAAAAAGCTGTCATCCTTACCTTCTAGTAGGCATAGTTCTCACCATTGAATTGCAGTGATGAAGTTAATGTTGACATATTCAATACGGAAAATAGATCTTACTCTAGAATGAGTAAACTTGCTCAGATACCACTTGAAAGTCGCATTTTTGTTCCTTGTATGTTAAGCAATTTGCTATCACTGATTAGTAACCAAATAAATGTAAGTGCGAAAAAATTAAATGAACAAGTTATTTGGTTATGAAGGGAAAATCTTTTGAAAAACTCTTCAAAAAAAAAAAAAACTCTTTAGGACAGCTTAACCTAGGATAAACAATTCTTACTAGTTTAAAAGATTACAAGATGAGTTTTTTCGACTAAAAATTCTTTATACATTTACTACCTTGCTTGTCAAGACAAACACTTTGTTTTGTCTTCTACCACAGTAGCTTGCTAGAACACCTAGTGATCTTCAAGCTATTGACATCTTAACTGGAACATCTAGTTGCTAATAGTTAACATAAGAACTCTTTCTAGAAGTCTGTTGGCTCTCCAACCTTTGAGCGAACAATTATCAGTAAAAAAATATATGTTATGAAACTCTACGTAACTCTTTAGTTGGTTGGGCACTCTTTCTCCGTTATTAGTGTTGATCATTTTTCTAATATTTCTAATTATCCTTCCTTATATACACATCTATGTGATAAGGATAAGAACCTTTGATAAAAAAAAATATTTTCAAGCTTCCTAATCTGCTATGTTCTTAATAGACTGCTAATATGTTTCACAAAAACACTTCTATAACAATTATCTTCGGATAACTTGTATTTATATTCTTTTGATAAAACTTATCTAATCTTTCTATATAATTTATCCAAACAAAACACAAATAATCACGCTATATCCTATATGATAAACTTGACTAATTCTTTATCCAATTTGGATAAACTAACAATCTAAACAAATTCATCTTTATCAATGCAAATAATCCTTCATTAATCAAAGCCAATCATTTTGACATTTATAATGAGATAAACACTAGGTGTACGGGCTCAAGCCTATCCTTTTTACGATGACGTCATTTTTTCCATTTCTATTTACTTGGTGAATTGACATATCTATAACCGATCACTCCTCATCAAGACCCATGACTAATAATAGTCTATCAGTAGATATTAGTTAATTACTGGATGGGCCTATATTAGGTTCATTGAACCCAATCCAAATTTTAGGAAGAGTTTTCGCTAAACATCTATTTATGCAACCAAGGTTCATGGACAATGACCGATAAAGGTTTATTTATCCTAGGGTGTGTTGTTATTATCAACCACGTTGATGTTTTAGTTTTAGATTTTTTTTCCAATCAATATTTATGCACACTAATTGATAATATATAACCATTATCAATGGATAACCATTCAAGATTAAAATATTTGCATCGCACATGAATAGAACACCTTGTCACCTCTAATTGATACCTAAAACTTTTAAGGGTTTATTTACTCTAGGAATTGTTGATGGATGTTTTGACTTATGCACTTTAAAACAAGGTTTTGATTTTGTAAACAAAATTATAAGATAAGGGTACTACTCTCATTCAAATCCAAATTAATGACTTGTTATAAGTTCATTTACCTTTAACATTTTAAGTGAATAGTACATATCAAAAATGAAAAAAAAATGTTAGAGATTAAGCTAACATGATTTAGTAAATGAAATATTTTTAAAAACATTAGAATGTCGACCTTTGTTAAGCAAGGTCTTTTAATATAAGTCGAACCCTTAATGGGTTTTACAAGCAAGTTACAAAACCCACTGCAAATTTATATGTAAGTGTGAACATTATCCTCTTATGTAAAATCAAATTCATGTATAAATAACATAAGGGATTGGCCAAGATAATCAAATGTAGGTAAGATGCAAATTTTGAAGAATTTGGCCTAGATGCACATAAAAAAAACTTGAAATTACATTAAATGAATTCATAATGCACATAAAGCAAGTCATATCAAAATATCAAACACACAATAAATTCAAAGGTCCATACACATGTGCAATCAATCTTAAAGCTTGTTTAATTCAAAAAATATCTTATCTCAGTACACACTAAGATAAAAAAAATAAACTAAAATAATTATTCAAAAGATATTTGGGGTTCAAAATGGATCTTTTAGGGTGGTCAAAGTGGACTAAAAAGGGATGAAATAATGGCTAGACAAGAGAAAAGAGTGATGGCACGTGACAACCATATACTAGTAAGGGTTGTTATGGTTAGCATGTTGTTCCACATGCCATCAATACTTGATTGATAAATGGAAGGGCCAATAGGATATGTCACTTCATGGTCTTCCTTCTAGTGCCAACAATATTATCTACTGTTACCAATTAAGAGAGATTAAAACCAATGAAGTTTTGATTCCTTTTTGTCTCTCTACTAGTTTTGTCTTCTCTATCTAACTACTCATATAAAGGTCATTAGGTCACATGATATATATGGTGTTTAGTATTCGTCAAGGAGAGAAACATTAGGGTGCTGGTGATTATATATATATAATCATTCCACTTAGAAAGCACCAACCTAGTGTATAAGCTCTTTTCAACTTGCAATCACTTCAATATAGTTAAATAATTGATTGGAGTTTATCTTAGTATATTTTTAGAGTAGGTTATGAGATTATTGTCAATGTAAAAGGATAATGTTGTTCCCACTTAACAAGTAGTTATTTTCACTCCATAATGTTTTTTAATGACTAATATGACCTTATTGAATGAGTGTTTTAATAACTCAATAGTTTTAAATTATGAAATAATTATTGTTTGTGTTACTTTTAGAAAAATAAGAAGAGGAAAAAACACTACATAAAAAGCCATCTAAATAATTTAGTAATAATGTATGGTTTATAGTGTATGGTTTTTGATACTCAAATAATTTAGGATTGTGATTTATTGAGTAACTTCTAAGATTTGTAATATGTGTTAATTTAATATTAAGTTCGTGTGAAAAATATTATCTGACTTGTATTTTTGAAAAATAAAATCATGCATAATCTACTTTTTTATTTGTATATTCATTTTTTAAATCCATTTTAAATTTGTTATCGTTAAGGTTTGAAAAAAAATAAAGAATAATTCAATAAGACAATTTAAGTCTTTATACTAACTAATGACATTGGAATAGCTTAGAGCGTGGATAACACAACTTAAATAACTTAGTGGTCTTATATAGGAATAGTAATGGGTATTTACCGATCGGGTTTTTTCTAATCATATATTATCCATTAATTATTTATCGAGTGAAAAATTTAGATATTTATATTTTATTCATTAGGTTTCAGCTATTATATGAATATTCATTGTATGACTTTAATTTTATTTGTTATTCAATAAAAAATAATATATATATATAGTAGAATATTTATATTTTTTAATTCAATATATATATATATATATATATATATATATATATATATAACATTCAACATTGAGATATATAAATATATATCTAGAGTTAAGTTTTCTAATATTTAGATTTTATTAATATAAAAAAAACTTATTCATTTAAATTAGTTTAGGTTAAAAATCCAACGATTTAGGGTTAAATCTTCATCTCTTGTACTACCATTACCAGATTATATGATTGTGGGATGTGGGACATCAGAATTGGACTCTGACTTTTACCTTCAAATAGTGGCACCGTCCCATTATAAACTTATTAGGAGGATAAGTGATCCTGAGAAAAGCAAACCTTCCCTCCTTTTCTTCCTTCTCTTTGATATCGGATGAAAACGTCGACATCAACAACGTAAACGGAAAATGAAGAATCATTTTCATCGAGTCCAGACCTTTCTCCTTGTGTTGGACCACCATTTTCTCAGCCTATAAAAGAACACCATACACCAAAAAATTTCTTTAGCCAAGGACACCATACAGCCTATATAAAGCTTCTCATAGCTGCAAAAATTTGAAAATAGAGATGGTAAGATTTCGTATAACTCTACTCTCTCTTCCTTTTCGTCTTAGCTTCACTGCTCAGTTCACCAGGGTTATTAATTCCTTTTACCCATTGTTGTAGGATGAAGCACACATGTTGAATACTTGTGAAGGTTACGTAGACTGGAGGAACAGACCTGCCGTGAGAGGTCGGCATGGTGGAATACTTGCTGCCTCCTTTGTCTTGGGTAGTCACTCAATTACCTCATGCTTCTTTTTGTTACTGTAACTATTTGAGAACCTCAAGTGAACTAATAAAAACACGACTTACAGTCTGCACTTATAGATGAATAACCAGTAATATATATATATATATATATATATATATATATATATATAATTTCTTGTATTGAAAATCACAGTTGTGGAGGTTCTGGAGAATCTAGCATTCCTGGCCAATGCAAGCAACCTTGTTCTTTACCTCTCCAAGTTCATGCATTTTTCCCCATCCAGCTCGGCCAACGTTGTTACCAATTTCATGGGCACAGCCTTTCTCCTTGCTCTACTTGGTGGCTTTCTAGCAGATGCTCTTTTTACCACCTATTACATCTATTTGATCAGTGCTTCAATAGAATCCCTGGTAAGATTCTTAAAAAGTTTTAGCTGTTTATATTTGTATTGAATTTCCCTGCATAGTTTCATTTTTCAATAGAAACTAGCTAGTTTCTGCCATCCATTATGCAACATAAATGTTATCAATGGAAACTATATTAACAGTCAACATTTTGGCTACCAATGAGTGGCGTCGCAAGTAGGGAACTGGTTGAGAGAGCATCTATCAATTTGCCTGTCATTTCCTTTTCAAGAGTACCATTTAGTGGAGGGTCAGGCAGAAGAATATCTCCTGAGTTTTTCAAGGATAGGCCATAAAACGACCTGACCATGCCCAAACATGTGCCACTGCCAATCGTATTGCTTCAATGTTGTTAACTTTATAGATGGTACTGGAACAAATCTATGCCCTACCGGATAATAAATGTCCTGACCCACCGTTGAAAAAATGTCCATGTTTCTTTGAAGAACTTGATACTGCCGACGACTGTAAGGGCACAAGAAAGCTAGAATCTTCCAATCATGCACTTAAAACAACAAGGCAAAATGGCAACTTGTACCCTAGTAAAGTTTGATTGATTTCTAGAACAGAAACGAACACTTCGGAAATGACAATAAGATAAGTGACAGTTTGACGCACGTATGTAATATTGTGTGATAATCTGATTGTTAGAAAAGAAAAGACGTAATCAATGATCCTAACACTCTCTTCTTCAATATAGTAAATTGTAAGACCTAGTGAAAATAAGCCCTCAATCTCCTCAACTTCAGCCTACAAGTTGTTCAAATTCAGTGTCACAGCAACAAACATAGCCAGACTGCAGACAATCTTTTTGTAGCCTTGCTAGTTTTTCTTTTCTTATCAATCCTCACTCGTGAGTGCGTTTAAAGATTTCCACAACAATTCAAGATCTTTAACTAACTACGATATGCGGAACAGGGTATGTTAGTGCTTACAATTCAAGCTCGTGTAACCTCGTTGAAACCACCACCATGCTTTTCAGCGAGCACCAGTATCTCATGCGAGCAAGTTGATGGCAGGAAAGCATTGATGTTGTTCGCAGGCCTCTACCTGGTGGCACTCGGTGTTGGAGGGATAAAGGGTTCTCTTCCCCCACATGGCGCTGAGCAGTTTGATGAGAATACTCTTCAAGGAAGAAAGCAGAGATCTGCATTCTTTAACTACTATGTATTCTGCCTTTCCTGTGGAGCTTTGATTGCAGTGACTCTAGTGGTATGGGTTGAGGACAACAAAGGATGGCAATGGGGATTTGGGGTTTCCACTGCAACAATACTTCTCTCTATCCCAATCTTCCTCATCGGCTCCCCTGTTTATAGGACCAAAGTTCCTATAGGAAGTCCCATCACAACTATATTCAAGGTAAAAATCCACATAGAACACAGTATAAAACCCTTTCATGCTGCAAAATAAGAGCTAGGCAATCTTAACCTTTTTCCCCTTTCTCCCCGTAGGTTCTCGCTGCAGCGGTTTACAGCACCTACAAATTCAGGGATTCTAGCAATTCTGCCATTGAAATGGACACAAGCAGGACATCCTATACCACAGAAACCAGTGAGGGAGAAGATAGAAATACGAAACGAAAGGAACCAAGTCAAACTCCAACAGAAAGCCTCGAGTTTGTTAACAGAGCAGTCAAGAACAAGACAGTCAATCCAATGCTAGAATGTACAGCTGAGCAGGTGGAAGAAGTTAAGATAGTGCTAAGAATCCTCCCCATCTTCATGTCTACTATAATGCTAAACTGTTGCCTGGCTCAGCTTTCCACATTTTCTGTCCAGCAAGCATCGACCATGAATACCAATCTTGGCTCCTTAAAAGTCCCACCAGCATCTCTTCCTGTTTTCCCTGTTATATTCATCATGATCCTGGCACCAATCTATAACCACATCATCATTCCATTTGCGAGGAAAGTGACAAAATCCGAAATGGGGATAACTCATTTGCAAAGAATAGGGACAGGGCTAGTCCTATCCGTCGTGGCAATGGCAGTGGCAGCCCTGGTGGAAATGAAGCGAAAGAGAATAGCAGCCAATTCTGGATTAGTAAATTCAACAAAACCTCTACCCATCACATTCCTTTGGATCGCATTGCAGTACTTGTTCCTGGGATCAGCTGATCTTTTCACATTAGCGGGCATGATGGAATTCTTCTTCACAGAGGCCCCAAAAAGCATGAGATCTTTGGCCACATCTCTATCATGGGCCTCACTAGCCATGGGCTACTACCTCAGTTCTGTGCTTGTATCTCTGATCAACACAATCACAAGTAGGTACCGAGACACGCCATGGCTCTTTGGTAGCAACTTGAACAAGTATCGCCTGGAGAGGTTTTACTGGTTGATGTGCATACTAAGTGGATTAAACTTGTCTCATTATCTCTTCTGGGCAAGCCGCTACAAGTACAAGTCTATGAGAAAAACCCTTTCTCAGCCTAACAATTAGTAATACAATTAATTAGTCAATATAATGAATTAGACTTTCCATTCTTGTCTATTATTTTAGGGAGACGAGAGAGAGAGAGAGTCATGGTGTTTAAGATCCTTAAATTCTATTACTATATATTAATTAATTAGTAATTTATCTCCTTTTGCAAACCACATTTGCCTCCATATCTTGCTTATACAACTGTTTGAAAATCCTCAGTCGAAAATTAAAATGCAAACCCAATATTAAAAAGATGACAACAACGATGTTCTTTTTTAAAATTACACATAGTAAAGAGCTTTATCAGGAACAAAAACAAAGCAAATTGTAATAATAATAAAATTTAAGTTATGAATTATCTTAATTTTCGGTTATCGTGGTGATTTAATAAAGTAGAAACTCTTAAGTACTTAGTAAGTATTGTTGTGTTTCTAATTTTTAGAGGTATAATTTAATTAATTAGGTTCTAGATTTATTGTAAAGTCTATTATTTTTTAAAATAAAATACATTTTAAAAAAACACATAAGACTTTTATTGTCAAATATTGCTTTGCTAATGCTATTTTCATCTCGCAACACAATATTAAATAGCAATAAAAGCAAACCACAAAATAACAATATCAAACAAATTCTAATCAACCTTAGTGATATCAAAATTAATTTGGCAACGGACTGGTTTAGAATTGGGAATATAGAGCTTAGGGTTTTTCATTTGTAAAATCTACCTTTTTTATTTTCTTTTCATTTAAAAAAATGCCATTTATTTACCTAATTGTTCTTGTTAAAAATAATATAAATCATATCTTGAAATCTCTTACTAACAATTTAAGCTATTGAGTTGAAATAGTTCTTTAACATTATATTAGAGTTTTGATGATTAAACAGTCATG